>Ga0180009_10004602_pt1 | contig 15151 bp, 12 predicted proteins | sample OS_PC_MetaG_FD_123537 | JGI IMG/M metagenome (GOLD analysis project Ga0180009, IMG submission 123537) | Groundwater microbial communities from the Aspo Hard Rock Laboratory (HRL) deep subsurface site, Sweden - OS_PC_MetaG | ecosystem: Environmental > Aquatic > Deep subsurface > Groundwater...
CTGGACAATGTGCCGAAAAAGCTGCCGGCGCTGGGCTACAGCCAGGAAATCCAGGACAGGGCGGCCAGAACCGGATTTGACTGGGAAAACATTGGAGGTATTATTGACAAGCTGGTCGAGGAAGTTGGCGAACTGAAAAGGGCGGACAGCCAGCAAGAAAAGGTGCACGAGTTCGGCGACCTGCTCTTTACGCTGGTTAACGTGGCGCGCTGGTTGGGTATGGACTCGGAGTCGGCACTGCGGGAGGCTAACCGCAGGTTTTATAAGCGTTTTTCCCATATGGAGGAGACCTGCCGCAAACGTGGGGTGAGCCTTGCCGACTTATCCTTTGACGAGCAAAACGAACTGTGGGAAGAGGCGAAAAAGAAGGTAGATTGATACTGAACGGCATAAATATCTGTTCTGTAGTTCGGAAATTCGTTATGTTATAATACTTTAAAACGATGTGGTTAGGAGAGCAGAGGGAGGCGAAGTTTAAAATGATTGGAGTATTTTCAAGGCCGAAAATTTCTCCTTTTATGATTAATAGGATAGAGAATCTGCGTCGTGCACTGGAGGAAGAGGAGGAGGATATTCGGGAGGGGTTAGAGGCTCTGGCGGACAAAAAAGGTACTATCACTTGGGAACAATACGAACGGCAGAGGATGGAGCGTGAATCCCGAGGCGAGTTACCAGATTGATCTACGCCGAGCCGCCCAGAAACAGTTAGACAAGCTTACTGGCCGAGATTACCACGTTGTTGCTGAAGCTATCTCTGCTTTAGCGAAACAGCCAAGACCACAAAATGTAGAAAAACTCGCAGAAAGCGGCCTATTGCGTATCAGAATTAGAGCTTTCCGGATAGTCTATTCAATCGATGATAAGGAACGTCTGGTTACAGTAGTTAAGGTAGCCAGGCGTTCAGAAGATACTTACAGAAGACTGTGAAAATGGTCGGGGCGAGAGGATTTGAACCTCCGACCTCAGCGTCCCGAACGCTGCGCGCTAACCGGACTGCGCTACGCCCCGACAGCACTAATTATAGACGGAATTACCTGTTCTATCAAGGAAAGCAGATGAAATACGTTATTTTAATCATGGATGGGGCCTCCGGATATCCCATCCCCGAGCGTGCGGGAAAGACATCTCTGGAGCTGGCACACACACCCAACCTGGATGCGCTGGCGAAAGAAGGCACCGTCGGGCTGGCCCGCACCGTGCCGCCCGGCATGGAGGCGAGCAGCGCCTGCGCTTGCATGTCGGTGCTGGGCTATGACCCGAAAGTGTATTATAAGGGCCGCGCCGGCATTGAAGCGAGGAGCATGGGTATTCCCATCAGCGATGGGGAGGTGGTGTTCCGCTGCAACCTGGTGGCAGTTCGGGACGGGAAGATGTGGAGCTACAGCTCGGGCTACATCAGCACCGAGGAAGCCCATGCCATGATTGATGCCCTGAATGCAACCCTTGCCAGCGATGAGGTGCAGTTCTACCCCGGCGTTAGCTACCGGCATATCTGCAAAATCAAGGGGCACGAGGAGACACTCCAGGCCGAGTGCACGTCGCCGCACGATATTCCCGGGAAGGCAATTGCCGAACACCTGCCCCGTGGCCAGGGAAGCGAAGTGCTGCGCGACCTGATGGCACGCTCGGAGGCGGTTCTCAAAAAACACCCGGTGAACCGGGAACGGATAGCGCGCGGTGTCATACCGGCCACCATGATATGGCTGTTCTGGGGGAGCAGTCGCTTGCCGGATATGCCGTCTTTTGAAGGCAGGTACGGCCTCGGAGCAGCCATGACCTCGGGGGTTGATTTGCTCGACGGGTTGGCGCAGCTTGCCGGGATGGAGGTACTGGATATCCCCGGCGTAACCGACAACATAGATAACGATTATGCGGCGCAGGCCAACGGAGCCATTGAGGCACTGTCGGAATATGACCTGGTGGTAGTTCACATTGAAGCGCCGGACGAGGCGGCGCATGACCGCGCCATCGACGCCAAAATCGAGGCCATTCAGAAAATCGATGCCGAGGTGGTCAGCCGACTGCGCGCATATCCGGGCGATATCCGCCTTCTCATTATGCCTGACCACCCCACCCCGATACTCGTGCAGACCCATACCGATGACCCCGTGCCCTTTCTCATCTGGGGAGCGGGGGTAAAGCCAAACGGCGCCGGCAGGTTTACCGAGGACGAAGCGAAAAGAACTGGCCTTTTCCTCGAGAAAGGGTATACAATTATGAATAAACTTGTGGCGAAGGCTGGCGGATAATGGCATTAATCGTGCAGAAATACGGCGGGACATCGGTGGCCGATGCCGAGCGCATCAAGAACGTGGCCAAGCGGATTGCCCGCACCAGGGACCAGGGCAACCAGGTGGTGGTGGTCGTCTCGGCAATGGGGGATACCACAGATGAACTTATCCAGCTGGCCTATCAGATTTCGGAGGGACCGGACAACCGCGAGCTTGATGTCCTGCTTTCTACCGGTGAAGTTGTCACCAGCACCCTGCTGGCCATGGCGCTGCACAGCATGGGCTATCAGGCTATCAGCCTCAACGGTGCTCAGGCTGGAATTCGCACCGATTCAGCTTATAGTCGGGCGCGCATCCTTCAGATAGAGCCCAAGCGGGTGGTCAAAGAGCTGGATAAAGGGAATATCGTCATCGTGGCCGGCTTTCAGGGCATTACCGATGACATGGATGTCACTACACTGGGGCGGGGTGGCTCGGATACCACGGCCGTCGCACTGGCGGCCAGCCTGGGGGCGGAAGTGTGTCAGATATACACCGATGTTGAAGGGGTATACAGTGCTGACCCGCACCTGGTTTCCGAAGCACATCATCTTGACGAAATACACTATGAGGAGATGCTGGAGCTGGCGACTTACGGAGCGAAGGTGGTACACCCACGGGCGGTGGAGCTAGGGGAGTTGTTCAATATTCCCATCCTGGTGGCCTCCAGCTTTACGGAGAATCCGGGGACTCTAATACATGGAGGGGTATCAATGGAAGTTCGGGACAAGGTAAGAAGTATTGTATATGACCTCAATGTAGGTAAGATAACGGTCGTCGGTGTACCGGATCGCCCCGGGATTGCCGCTACTATCTTCAGCCCCCTTGCCAAAGCGGGAATCAGCGTGGATACCATTGTGCAGAACGCCAGCATTCAGGGTATCACTGACCTGACCTTTACCGTGGTCAAGGGCGACCTTGCCCGGGCGATGGAGGTGGTCAGGCCAATCGCATCACAGATCAATGCCAGAGAGTGCGCCAGCGATGATAAACTGGGTGCGGTGAGCATCATCGGCACCGGGATGCAGAATACTCCCGGCTTTGCCGCCCGTATGTTCAGCACCCTCAGCGAGAACAATATCAATATCCATTTGATTACGACCTCGGAAGTGCGGATAACGTGTATCATTAACGCTGAAGAGGTCCAGGAAGCGGTGCGTGCCCTGCATCGGGCGTTTGAGATCGAAGAAGAATAGGCGGCTGCCCCGCCGCGTTAAACCGCCACTACTTCTTTAACTTCCGGTATCTGCTCTTTCAGGATTTTCTCAATCCCCATCTTGAGCGTCATGGTGGACATCGGGCAGCCAGCACAGGCACCAGTCAGTCTGACCTTCACGGTGCCATCATTAACTTCGACCAGTTCCACATCGCCGCCGTCTCTTTGTAGGGCGGGGCGAATCTTGTCCATTACCTCCGTGACTTTGTCCTGCATCACAAACTCCTATAGGAAAAAATAGCTCTATCTTTTATTTTATATACTGCGAAAGTTATAGTCAAACCAGCACAAAATCCCCTTTTAGTCAATCTTGGTTGGTGGCTATTAAAGGTATATAATACCCTTAATATGATAAAATAAGGCAAAAATTGTAGAGGTATATTATGGAAAATACTTTTTATCATGGGGATTGCCTATTTGTTTTGAATCATGATATAACCCCAGAATCAATAGACCTCATTTATCTAGACCCGCCATTCTTTACTGGTAAGGTTCAGAAAGGGATATGGCGTCCTGAGGCTATGGAAGTATCCTATGAAGATTCCAAGCGTTTTTGGTCTGAAAAAGCCGACATAATGAGAGAGAAAGCCCCACAGTGGTTACGATACATAGCTATTAAGCGTCCCGATTTTGCCTCATACTTGTATTACATGCTAGAGAGATTGAAGGCTTGTAAGACCGTACTGAAAAGGACTGGCAGTATATATCTACATTGCGATTATAGGGCATCCCATTATCTCAAAATGATAATGGACGAAATATTTGGGGTTAACAATTTCAGGAATGAGATTATTTGGTGCTATAAACTTGGTGGTAGACCTAAAAAGGGATGGGCGCGTAAACACGATAACATTTTATATTATACAAAAAGTGATTCATTTATATTCAATGCTGACCCTGTGAGAATCCCCTATGAAAGTAGCGGTGGTTATATATCTAGTGGTAGAAAAATCGTTAAAGGTAAAGAATACAAAGTAAATCCTTTGGGTAAAGTGCCAGAAGATTGGTGGTTTATTTCTGCATTGAATCGTGAGGAAAAGGAACGTCTTGGCTATCCCACTCAGAAACCAGAGGAATTACTGGAGAGGATAATAAAAGCTTCTAGTAATGAGGATAACTTAGTGTTAGACCCTTTTTGTGGTTGTGGCACAACTGTCATAGTAGCGTCAAAGTGGAATCGTAAATTTATAGGAATTGATATTGATACTTCTGAGAGGAGACTAGGAGAGTTGCCTACAGCTTTTACTGTTATCAGGAATCGGGGACATGAATTATTTGCACGGTCAAAATATATAACTAGAGACTCAGGGGAGATTTTAGAGATGAACCCTCGTCATTTTGAGGATTGGGTTAATGAATATTATAAAGCTATGAAACCTCATCCTGATAAAGGTGTAGATGGTATTACACGTGACGGCATACCCATACAGGTCAAATCTTTTGTAATCAAATATGATGTTCTTAGTAAATTCATTACTGACGCAAAATATCACCCTAACGTGCCTCAGCCTATCAAAATGGTTCTCGTAGTATCCCAAATTGGCTTTGATGATGGGGCTAGAAAACGGAAATTTGAGATTGAAACGGCTGAAGGGATAGAAGTGCAATTGGTTGCTCCTGAAGATATGTTAAGGATGGAGACCATATAATGAGCCAACAACCAAGATTGAGTAGAACCAATCCCCTTGTTTCGTTGACCTGTTTAATGTAGAATATAATGCTTGCAATCGGGCTTATTTTTTCAGGGGGGATGATGACGTACCAGGAAGAGAGACTGGCGAGCCTGAAACGGCAGCGCACCAAGCAGGCAATAGACCTGGCAATGCAGGGTCGCTGGCAGGAGGCAATTGCCGCCAACAAGGCAATTCTGGAGGACTTCCCTAACGATGTGGATGCCCACAATCGCTTGGGCCGTGCTTATATGGAACTGGGAGAATATCGGCAGGCCAAAGAAGCTTATGGCCGAACCGCCGAGCTTGACCCTTTCAACACCATTGCCAAGAAGAACCTGCAACGCTTGAACTATCTCGGTGAGGCTAAAGTCACCGCCGAAAGCACGGCACGTAAGGTTGAGCCGCATCGGTTCATTGAGGAAATCGGCAAGGCTGGCGTGATAAACCTCTATCATCTGGCGCCAACGCAGGTACGCGCCCGCCTCGTCGCCGGCGATGAGGTATTTCTCAAGATAATTGGTATCCGTTTGGTAGTTGAGGATGACCTCGGGCAGTACGTGGGGCATGTTGACCCGAAGAACGGGCAGCGCCTGATTAAACTGATGGATGGCGGCAACAAGTATTCGGCGGCGGTGGTGAGCTCCACTGAAGAAGCGATGACCGTTATTATCCGTGAGGTCTATCAGGACCCGAGCCAGATAGGGAAACTGTCTTTTCCATCAAAAGGAGTGGGGGAAACCAAGCCTTACGTTGACGAAAAGGTCTTCAAGCTTGAGTCTGAAATTGAGGAAATAATGCCGGAGGAATCTGGCTACACCATTATTGGCGGCGATGAAATAGAAGTATTGCCGGAGGAGTCTACTGACATCAGTGACGAGTCCGTCAGCGAAGAAGAATAGGGGGTCATAGCCCATGACAATTGGCACGGTGAAGCCGGTATCAATAGAACGGGAGATGCAGAGCTCATATCTCGATTACGCCATGAGTGTGATAGTGTCCCGCGCTCTACCGGACGTGCGTGACGGATTGAAACCGGTGCACCGGCGCATTCTTTACGCCATGAATGACATGGGCCTCACCTTTGACCGTGCGCACCGCAAGAGCGCCCGTATCGTTGGAGAGGTACTGGGTAAATATCATCCTCACGGCGATACTTCGGTCTATGATGCTATGGTGCGCATGGCGCAGGAATTCTCCATGCGCTATCCGCTGGTGGACGGGCAGGGCAATTTCGGCAGCGTGGACAATGACCCTCCAGCCGCCATGCGGTATACCGAAGCGAGGCTGGGCCGTATCGCCGGTGAGATGCTGGTTGATATTGAGAAAGATACTGTCGACTTCATGCCCAATTTTGATGACAGCCTCAATGAGCCGAAAGTGCTACCCACCCGCATTCCGAACCTTCTCCTCAATGGGAGCTCAGGGATTGCCGTCGGCATGGCGACCAATATCCCGCCCCACAACCTGAATGAGGTCTGCGATGCCGTCTCATATCTCATCGATAATCCCAACGCGACCATTGAAGAGCTGACCCAGTTCGTCAAGGGGCCGGACTTTCCCACCGCGGGCATTATCAGGGGCGTTGACGGGATTAAAAGCGCGTACGCCACCGGACACGGTAAAATTGTGGTTCAGGCCAGAGCCCGCATTGAAGATATCGCCCGGACCGGGCGCAGTCAAATCGTGGTCACCGAACTCCCTTACCAGACGAACAAGGCTCACCTGATGGAGACGATTGCGGAGCTGGTCAAGGACAAGAAGGTCACCGGCATAAGTGACCTGCGTGACGAATCTGACCGCAACGGCATGCGCATCGTCATTGAGCTGCGGAGAGAGGCCTTCCCGGAGCAGGTGCTCAACAACCTGTACAAACATACTGCCATGCAGTCCGCTTTTTTCGCCAATATGGTGGCGCTCGTAGACGGGCAACCGAGAGTTATAAGCCTGAAACAGGCGCTCCAGAGCTTCATTGATTTCCGTCATCAGGTCATCACCCGTCGTTCCAAATTCGAACTGAAAGAAGCCAGAGCCAGGGCACACATTCTGGAAGGGCTGAAAATCGCCCTCGACCAGATTGACGCGATAATCAGCACCATACGCAAATCGGAGACGGCAGAGGCGGCGCGCCTGGCTCTGATGAACAACTTCGGCCTGACCCAGATACAGGCGCAGGCCATTCTCGATATGCAGTTACGCCGTCTGGCCAGTCTGGAGCGGAAAAAGATACTCGATGAATACCTCGGGGTACTGAAAACGATTTCCTATCTGGAAGACCTTCTCGCCAATCCGCGCCGCATGCTCCTCCTAATCGAGGGGGAGGTGGATGACCTGAAGACAAAGTACGGTGACGAGCGGCGGACCGAAATCGTTGCCGATGGCGAGGTGCAGTTCCGTGAAGAAGACCTCATCCCGCACCAGAGGATGGTGGTGACCCTGAGCAGCCGTGGCTATGTTAAACGAGTCCCCGCCCACCTTTACACCCCGCAGCACCGCGGTGGCAAGGGGATAATTGGTGCGGTGAACAGGGAGGGCGACCCGGTGCGAATACTCACCGTGGCCGATACGCACGATGTCATTTTCTTCTTCACCAACCGGGGTAAGGTCTACAGCCTGAAGTGCCATGAAATGCCGGTGGACAGCTCCCGTATCGCGCGGGGTACGGCCGTGGTCAACCTCTTCCCCGTTGTCGAGGGAGAAATGGTGACGGCAATAGTGGCGGTGACTGATTTTACACCAAAGACATACCTGCTTCTGGCCACGGTTAAAGGAGAAATAAAGAAGACGTCGGTGGACAAATTCGCTGTGGTGCGCAGTAGCGGGCTCATTGCCATGGACCTGGCCGAGGGCGACGAGCTGGTGGGCGCCTGTCTGGCCACGGATAAAGACGACGTTATACAGGTTACGCGGAAAGGCCAGTCAATCAAGTTTACCGTGGCCAGCCTGCGGGCGAGTTCCCGGGTAAGTGGAGGCGTGCGCGCCATTCGTCTTGCCGCTCACGACCGTGTTGTCAGCCTGGACCGTGTTGACGCGGAAGCGTACCTGCTGGTCGTAACCAGCGGAGGCTTCGGCAAGCTGACGCCGCTCAAGCAGTATCCACGACAGCGCCGGGCCGGCAGCGGGGTCAGGACTTTTAAAGTTGCCGAGAAGACCGGTGAAATCGCGGCGGCCAAAGTGGTTACCTTCCAGGAACAGGTGATGATTATATCGGCCAATGGTATTGTCACCCGCATCCCGGTAAAGGAAAAAGACCCCCGGCAGGGCATTACCCTGCAGGGCAGGAGTACGCAGGGAGTAAAGCTGATGAAGCTGGAGGCCGGGGGCGAGGTGGTGGCGGTGGCCGCCTTTGATGGGGGAAAGGAAGGGAGCCGGGATAGGACGGACAATAAAGAGAAAAAGCCAGCCGCGAAAAAGGGAAAGAAGGAGGGCAGGAAATGAGTATGCCCAGCCTTTCGATGGCCGGCAAGGTGGCTATTGTTACCGGGAGTTCTCGCGGGATAGGCAAGGGAATTGCCCTCATGTTTGCCGAGGCAGGCGCCGATGTGGTGGTCTGCAGTCGAAATCTGGATGGGAAACTGGAGCTGGCGGCGGAGGAAGTAAGGAAACTGGGGCGACGTTCGCTGGCGGTCACCGCCGATGTCGCTAATAGCGTCGATATAGATAATCTGGTAAAGCAAACGATGGCTGAGTTCGGTGCTATTGACGTTCTGGTCAATAACGCCGGAACCGGTATCAGGACACCGGTGCTTGAACACAGCGAAGAGGACTGGGATAAGGTCCTTGACACCAATCTGAAGAGCTGTTTTCTTCTGTCAAGGGCGGTGGGGAAAATAATGATGGAGCAAAAGCGGGGCAACATCATCAATATCGCCTCGATGCGGGGCATCGTGGCGGCCTCAGGCCGGGTCAGTTACACCGTTTCCAAAGCGGGCATTATCATGCTCACCCGGGTGCTGGCGCTGGAATTTGCTCCCTATATACGGGTAAATGCTATCGCCCCAGGCTGGATCATGACTGAACTTACCAAGGTTCAGTGGCAAGACCCCAAAATCCGCAAGGAGATCGACGCTACCATACCGATAGAGCGCTGGGCAACGGTGGAAGAGATGGCCAGCGTGGCTCTTTTCCTGGCCTCGGACGCTTCCAGTTATGTCACCGGTCATACCCTTGTGGCGGATGGCGGCATCTCTACGACCTAGCTTCTGGCCTTGAGCTTCTGCCGGCAGCCGGGATGCCGGCGTTGCAGTCCACAGGAATAGCAGTCGTTATAGCGGCAGTCAGGCGTTTCTTTGCCCTCCATGGCAAAGCGGTACTCCTTCTTCAGAAAAGCAGTCGATATTCCCAGGTCGATGTGCGCCCAGGGCAGCAACTCGTCGAAAGTGCGTTGACGGTGTGCGTAAAAGGCGGGGTCAAGTCCGCTCTCGTCGAAAGCACGGCGCCAGTTCTCGTAATTGAAATGCTCGTTCCAGGCATCAAATTTGGCGCCCATTTTCCAGGCACGGTGGATTGCCGCGCCCAGGCGCCGGTCGCCGCGTGATATAACTGCTTCCAGAAGGCTGGCCTTCGGGTCCTGCCAGGAAAGCTTTGCTCCCAGCCGGCGCAGCCCCTGCCTTAAAATTTCATGCTTGGCATTTAACTGCTTCTCATCTTCCTGACCCACCCACTGGAAAGGGGTGTGCGGCTTGGGGATAAAAGTGGCGGCACTGACCCTCAGGCTCGGCACCTTTCCACTCACCTGCTTTCCCAGGGAGCGGATTTTCTCTACCAGCCTGACAATCTCGGCGACATCTTCGGCTGTCTCCGTGGGCAGGCCGAGCATGAAGTACAGTTTTAAGCCCGTCCAACCCCGCTCAAAGGCGATGGCCGCCGTTTCCAGGAGTTCTTCTTCCGGAGTATTTTTGTTGATGACTCGACGCAGTCGCTCGCTGCCAGCCTCCGGGGCAAAGGTCAGTCCCGTCCTGCTGCGTTCCGGGAGCGTGCCCATCAACCGGACGGAAAATTGACTGATGCGCAGGCTGGGCAGCGATAGGGCAAGGTTCGGGTATTCAGCTACCAGACCGGTGACCAGCTCATCAATGCCGCCATAGTCGCCGGTGCTCAGCGAGACCAGGGATATTTTATCGTAGCCGCAGCGGCCGATGATTTCGCCCGCTGCCTTGAGTACCTCTTCCCTTGGGCGCTCCCGTACCGGACGGTAGATAATGCCCGCCTGGCAGAAGCGGCAGCCACGACTGCACCCCCGCTGTATCTCTATAGCGGCGCGGTCGTGCACGACCTCAATATAGGGAACAACCTGATTGGTTATCGGTGGCGGCAGCTTGTCCACGATGCGCCGCTGGATGCGTGATTTTGCTTCCGGCACGGTCGGCGTGAAGCTGGTCAAGAGTCCGTCAGCCTGATATTCTACCTGATACAGGCCGGGAACATATATGCCCGGAATGGGTGCCGCCTGCCGCAGGAAATCGCTCTTTCCGGAACCGCCCGCCTTTTTCCACTGGCGGTAAACCTCCAGAAGCTCGAGGGCGACCTCTTCCCCGTCGCCGATGACAAAGAGGTCGATGAAGTCGGCCATTGGCTCGGGGTTCAGCACAGTGCTGCCACCGGCGATGATAAATGGATAGTTCTCGCCTCTCTCCGCGACGAGAACCGGGATATGCGCCAGGTCAAGCATATTCAGCACGTTGGTGTAGGTGAGCTCATAGCCGAGGGAGAATCCGATGATATTAAAGTCTTTTAGCGGACGTTTGGACTCAAGGCTGAAGAGAGGCATGTCTCTTTCCCGCATCACTGCTTCCATATCCACCCACGGCGCAAAGACACGCTCGGCAAGCGTGTCCGGCTGGCGGTTGAAAAAGTCATAGAGAATGGGCAGGGCGATATTGGACATGCCGATTTCATAGGTATCGGGGTAGCTGAGGGCGATTTTTATCGGCGTGCTGTCCCAGTCCTTGGCGATGCTGTTCCACTCGCCGCCGGTGTAGCGCCCTGGCCTGGTTACTTTGGGCAGAATATCATTTAGATTGGTCAAGTTGTTCCTCTGTGCTAACGGGATATCTGACTTTATCTTAAAAGGGGGATAAAATCAATAAAGAGAGGTGAAGCCTCTCTTTTTAGCCTTGTTTAGCCTTCTTCCAGAGTGAGTTGGCAGATTGTTTTCTACCTCACCCCCTGAATCCCCCTCTCCTTTGAAGGAGAGGGGGAGGTGGGTAAAAGGGGCGAAGCCCCTCTATAACTCCTTTCACACCTCGCGGAATTCGCCTTCCACGGTGCCTTCACCTTCCCCGCCGCCGCCTTCTCCGCCACCTTCCTGTTCGGGAGGTGCCTCACCTTCCGGGGGTGGTGGGGGCTGCTGCTGGTACACCGCAGCGCCGACTTTTTGCATTACGTCGTTTAACTCCTGGCTGGCCGTCCGGATGGCTTCAACATCTGAGCCCTGCAGCGCCGAGCGCACAGCAGCGACCTTGGCTTCCACCTCCTGGTTCAGTTCGGCGGGTATCTTGTCCTTGTTGTCGCGGAGGGTCTTCTCGGCGGTAAAGGCGAGGGTATCGGCCATATTACGGGCTTCCACTTCCTCGCGTCGTTTGCTGTCTTCGGCGGCATGCGTTTCCGCATCTTTCTGCATTTTGTCTATCTCTTCCTTGCTCAGACCGCTTGAGGCGGTGATGGTTATCTTCTGCTCGCGGCCGGTGCCCTTGTCCACCGCTTTGACATTGAGGATGCCGTTGGCATCTATGTCGAAGGTGACCTCAATCTGGGGCATGCCGCGCGGCGCGGGCAGGATGCCATCAAGGATAAAGCGCCCCAGGGTGCGGTTGTCGGCGGCCATGGGCCGTTCCCCCTGCAGGACGTGGATTTCCACGCTCGGCTGGTTGTCGGCAGCGGTGCTGAAAATCTGGCTCTTGGAGGTGGGTATGGTGGTATTGCGCGGGATTAGGGGTGTGGCCACAGCACCCAGTGTCTCGATGCCCAGGGTAAGCGGGGTAACATCGAGCAGCAGGACTTCCTTTACCTCACCCTTGAGCACACCGGCCTGAATGGCGGCGCCGACGGCAACCACCTCATCCGGATTCACGCCCTTGTGCGGCTCCTTGTTGAAAAACTGCTTGACCTTGTCCTGCACCAGCGGCATCCGGGTCTGTCCGCCGACGAGGATAACCTCATTGATTTGACCAGCGGTCTTGCCGGCGTCTTCCAGCGCCTGCTTGCAGGGACCCAGGGTCTTCTCCACCAGGTCTATAATCAGCTGCTCCAGCTTCGCCCGTGTGAGCGTGTAGTTCAGATGTTTCGGGCCACTGGCGTCAGCGGTAATGAAGGGCAGATTAATTTCCGTCTGCTGGACGGTGGAGAGTTCAGTCTTCGCCCTCTCCGCGGCTTCCTTCAGGCGCTGCAATGCCATCTTGTCCTGCCTGAGGTCGATTCCCTGGTCGCGCTTGAACTCGTCGCCGAGCCAGTCTATGATTCTCTGGTCAAAGTCATCGCCACCGAGGTGCGTATCACCGGCGGTTGATTTGACATGGAAAGTGCCCTCGCCAATCTCAAGGATGGAGATGTCAAAGGTGCCACCGCCCAGGTCATAGACGGCAATAGTCTCCTCTCTCTTTTTATCAAGGCCGTAGGCGAGGGACGCTGCGGTGGGCTCATTGATAATGCGCAGCACGTTGAGGCCGGCGATGGTGCCGGCATCTTTGGTTGCCTGTCGCTGTGCATCATTAAAGTAGGCGGGCACGGTTACCACGGCATCGGTTACTTGCTCCCCGAGGTAGGCCTCGGCATCCGTCTTCAATTTCTGCATAATCATGGCCGAGATCTCTTCAGGCCGGTACTCCTTGTCTCCCATCACCACCGTGGCTTCATTGTTCTTCCCTTTAGTCACTTTGTAGGTCTTGCGCTTGGCGTCCTCTTCCACCGGGAGTTCACGCCCGACAGGCTCTCCCCATTTGCGGCCCATAAACCGCTTGATGCTGTAAATGGTATTTTCAGGATTGACGATTGCCTGGCGCCTGGCTATCTGCCCGACCAATCGTTCTCCGTTCTTGCTTACTGCCACTACCGATGGTATCAGGTTGCTGCCCTCGGCCGATGGTATGACCACCGGCTCGCCACCCTGCATCACCGCCACTTCGCTCATCGTTGTTCCCAGGTCAATTCCAACAGCTCTTCCCATTTACTCTTCCTCCTTCTCTGTGTCTTCTCCATTGCCCACCACTACCATGGTCGGGCGAATAACTTTGTCATGTAACTGGTAACCTTTTAGTATTTCCTCGATAATGATGCCTTCCTTGCCTTTATCCTGTCTTACCGCTTCATGAAGGTTGGGGTCGAATGGTTTCCCCAGCGCTTCAATCTGGGTAAGCCCCTGCGCTTCCAGGGTGGCTTTGAATTTACGATAGATAAGGTTAACACCATCCACCCAGGCGATGCTGGCCAATTTTGCCGGCACATGCTCGAGCGCTCTCTCCAGGTCATCAAGGACAGGTAAAATTTCTAGCATGAGACTGGCATTGGCAAAACGGGTGTATTCCACCCTATCCTGCTCGCTGCGCCGCTTGAAGTTAGCGAAGTCGGCCTGAGTCCGCTGCCAGCCGGCCAGGTTGGCTTCTGCCTTTTCCTGTTCCTCAACCAGTGCCTGCCCCAGGCTTTCCACATCCTCATTTTCAGCGACCTCTGATACCGCGTCCATGTCCTGCTTTTCTTCTGATTCCGATGACATCATAATCTATCTTACGTTATCTTATGAAATTTGCCTATGACTTAAGTCACGAATTCATTCGCGTGCTTCAGTAGAGTCCAGACATCAACTCGCTGAGTATCTTGGACAGATAGTCAACCGTGGGGATGGTATGTGAGTAGGGCATACGGGTAGGGCCAAGAACGCCAATCGTGCCTACGGCTTCGTTGGAGATGCCGTACTTGCTTATCACGATACTGTAGTCGTGTAAGGTTTCATCCTCATTTTCGCTACCGATGATGACCCTCGTCTTCTGGTTTTCCAACTCCCTCGGAATGATGGTCTTGGTGAGGCGCCGCTTCTCCACCAGCTCCATGAGATTGCGTATTCTATCGCTGTGTGTAAACTCGGGCTGGCTGAGCATGAAATGAAAGCCATCGAGATACGGCTCTTCGTACTCCTGCTCATCCTCGTCCTGCATCATACGGCTCAGGATTTCTTTAATCTGTTCTTCGGCAGGGGAAAGGTCGATTTCTCTCTCCGCGACCTGCGCTCTGTTCCGGTCGGAAAAAGCAGCGCTGAGCTTATTGGACATGACGGTCAGGCTTGGCTGCGGAATTGCCTCGTCGAACGTGATTAATTGCTCTTTAACTTTGGCACCGTGAAGGACAAGAACCACAAGAGCCAGCGTGTCCTGCAGGGACAGCAGTTCCATATGCTTGAACCGACAACCTGTCGGCTTGGGGGTGGTCACGACTGCCATATTCTGTGCCTGCTGCGCCAGCAGCGTCGCTGCCAGGCTCAACCACTTCTCCAGGTCTCGCTCAACCTGGTGAAAAAGGTGGCTGATCAACCGTTGCTCCGATTCAGAAAGCAAGATATCTTTGAGAGATTCTACATGGAAACGGTAGCCCTTATCCGAAGGCACGCTGCCGGCGGAGTGATGGGCGCGGATAATGTACCCTTCGTGTTCCAGCCGTGCCATCTCATTGCGGATGGTGGCTGGACTAACCCCAAGCGCCGATTCCCGGGCAAGGCTCTGGGAAGGGATCGGCACCGCCTGGTCAATATACTTTGATATAATCAGGTTCAGTATGGTTTCCGCTCGCGGAGATAGCATTTTAAACTCCAATTAGCACTCTAAGCCCGAGAGTGCTAATCAGTTATAATTTAGCATCTTGCCCCCCATATTGTCAAGCGTTATTTCCTTGACCATTATGCCTGCCTGTGATATATTTGGCAGGATGGATATTAACTGGTTGGGCCATTCGTGTTTTCGTATCAGGGGCAAACAGGCAGCCATAATCACCGATCCATTTCCACCGGA
>Ga0180009_10004604_pt1 | contig 15148 bp, 11 predicted proteins | sample OS_PC_MetaG_FD_123537 | JGI IMG/M metagenome (GOLD analysis project Ga0180009, IMG submission 123537) | Groundwater microbial communities from the Aspo Hard Rock Laboratory (HRL) deep subsurface site, Sweden - OS_PC_MetaG | ecosystem: Environmental > Aquatic > Deep subsurface > Groundwater...
GCCGGATCGATTGCCGGCGGCGACGATAGCGCCGCAGGCGTTCGCGATGCCGTTGTCATTGTCGATGGCGATGCCGTTAATGACACTGTCACCGTCAGCTTCGACGGAACTTCCTTCACTTCGATCAACGGGACCTCGGTTACAGGTGTGGAAACCATTACTGCCGCCGTCGATCTCGATGGTCCCGGTGAGGTCAATGCGACGGGCGCCGGCTCCGACACCCTCGACTATAACGGCAGCACGGCTGCAGTGGACGTCGACTTGTCGGCAGGAACCGCGTCCGGCTTCGCGGCCAATGCGGAACTCGCGGCGGGCTCCGCGCCTGGCGGCGGGGTAGCCGACACGACATTCAGCTCCGCCATCTCCGGCTTCGAAAACGTCACCGGCGGCAACCTAGCCGACACTCTCACCGGCGACGCCAACGTCAACATCCTCTCGGGTGGAGCTGGCGATGACGTGCTCACTGGTAGAGAGGGCAACGACAGCCTGTTCGGTGGCAGTTCGACAACCGATGCCGGCGAAGGCGATACGGCTGTCTTCACCGAAACGCTCAGTGCGTCGGACTTCAGCTATGACGCGATCACGGGCGAGTGGACCATCGATGCCGGGAGTGCCGGCACTAACGTCGATACGGTTGCTGGTATCGAGATCGTGCAAGGTGCAGCAACTGGCCGCTTCCTGCTCGTCGATCAGGCGGTGAACGGCGGCTTCGCGACGATCCAGGCGGCCATCAATGCGGCTAACGCGGGTGACACGATCATCGTCGCGCCAGGGGCGTATGCGGAAAACCTGACGGTGAATGTCGATGTCACCATCCTTGGCCTCGAACACTTCGGTACGGCAGGCACCGACGCGAGCCGGGGAGCCAACGAGTCGACCATTCAGGGTGAGGTCGTCGTTACGGCAAATGGCGTAACCCTCGACGGTCTCACCGTCGACCGCGCAGCAACGGTCGCTGACACGACGGCGATCCGGGCAACGAGCGTCAGCGACCTGACGCTAACCAACCTGATCGTCATCAACGACGACGGCGGCGACATCCGCCGGGGCGTCAACCTCGACAGTGTCGACAACGCGGTGATTTCCAACAGCTCCATCGAAATGGGGATGACTGATCCGAAGGCGGCTGATGGGGCTGCACCGGCTGCCTTCTACGGCATCCAGATCGCTTCCGTCGCCGGCACAACGACGAACTCCAGCATTACTGGAACGACGATTGACGGTGCCTTGTTCGGTATCCGTGTCCGCGCCGACAACGATGTCACTGGATTGACGGTCGATGGCAACACTCTGACGGCGGTTCAGACGGGTGTTGCGTTGCCTGGTAATACACCGGCCCAGATTAATGACGGCGCGAATGGCCTAGTGGATCAGGTGACGATCACCAACAATACGTTCGGCGTGGCCGGCAAGGGTGTCGATGCGGCCATCGCGCATCTCGATGGGCAGTCAATCAACGCTGCCGCACCGACGGTGCAGAACATCACGATTACCGGCAATACGTACAACCTGGAAGGCGCTACAAACGCCGACGGCGACGGAGCGGACAATTCGAGCATCCTGACGGTCGATCTGCTGGCTGCATTGAGTTCAACCATCACCCCATCGTCGAATTTCGCCGGGACTAACACCATCACGGCCGGAGACGGCGATGACATCATCGTTGGCGGCACGGGCGTGGATACAATCACGGGGGCCGGCGGCGCCGACACCATCGTCGGTGCGGCGGACGACGACATCATAAACGGCGGAGACGGTGCGGATACCCTGTCCGGCGGCCTCGGTGCCGACACCATCGACGCGGGCACCGGCGACGACGCGATCTTCTGGTCCGTCGGAGATGGATCGGACGGCATCACGGGTGGCGGCGATACCGACACGTTGTTCGTCGACAATGACGGTGCCAGCGCTGCGCTGACCGTGACCGGGACGCCGGCCAACTTCACCTTGTCGGATGGTACGGGCACCGCGACGGTGAACACCGTCGAAAACCTCGACATCACGCTGGGTGCGAACGGCGACGACGTTACGCTGAGCGGCGACTTCTCGGCGACTGGCCTTACTGCGACCTGAACGACGGTCACGGGCGGTGCGCTGGGCGACACGGTCGACGCCAGCGGCGTCACCGCCGGACTCGATGTCGACTTCTCCGGCGGCGGCGGCGACGATGTCTTCGTCTCCGGTGCGGGAGCTGACACCTTCGCTGGCGAAGGCGGTTCGGACACGGTGCAGTACACGGATGCCTATCCGGGTGCGAGTGCCATCACCTGGGATGCCACAACCGATATGGCGACCGTTACGATTGGGGGCGTCACAGATACGTTCACCGGCATCGGCAAGATCGTCTTCGATATCAACGGCACGCCGAAGACCGTCTGGCTCGTCGGCGACTCGTTGACGGGTGCGGAAAACACCTCGATCGCTGCACTGTTCGACGGCAACCCAGCAAATGGCGAAGCCACTTCCGGCGATGTAGTCCTCGTCGACGAAGGAACCTACACGGGTGACTTCACCGTCGGCGTCGGGGTGACGATCCTCGGGGCCAATGCCGGTACGGCCGGCACGGGCCACACTCAGGGGGCTGGATCGTTGATTGCCGGATCCGTGACAGTTGCGGCAGCGGCAGGGCAGTCCGTCATGTTCGACGGTCTCGAGTTCCAAAACAATTCGGACAACTCGACCCCCTTCAATTCACTCGTTGTGACCGGTGGTACGGATCTGGAGGTTGTCAACAGCCTGTTCTGGTCGGCGGGGCCGAATGCAGATACCGCCAATAGCGACTTTGGTATCTTCCTGCAGACGGGTGCGACCGGCAACATTGACATTGCCAACAACTACTTCACCGGAGCATCCGCAGCTGGATTCTCGACGGCATCGTGGAGGTCGGGCGTTTGGTCGGACGGCAACGCCGCCACACTCGACATCACCGGCAATACCTTCGAGTACAACAGGACCGGCCTCAATTTGGATAGCTATGACGATGCGACGACCACTGTAACTGGCAACACGTTCCAGTCGTCGGGTTCAGGCATCTCGATCGGTGTGGGAAGCGATTCCAACATCACCGGCATCACGGGCAACTCGTTCCAGGACGTGGGCACTGACTTTAACTTGCAGAACCTGGCGACCGACACGACGTTCGACGCCAATGCGACCGGCAACACAGCGTCGGGCGCGTTGGACGGCTTCATGTCGATCCTTTCGGGTACCGGCTCCGATACGATTACAGGCACATCGGGCGCCGACGTTTTGACCAGCAATGGCGCTGATGTCGGTAACGATACGTTCAAGGGATTGGCCGGAGACGACGCCATCGTCGGCGCCGGTGAGACCCTGAATGCGCTTGCGACGCCGCATGAAGGCGACACAGCAGTCTATGATGAAGAAATTATCGTTGACTCGCTGACGCCTGAAGTTGCGGCGAATGGATCTGGTGGCTGGACGGTCACATCGAATACTGAAGGTACTGACACGCTGACCGACATAGAGATCATTCAGCATGGCGGTGCCGGCCGCATCCTGCTCGTCGGTAACGGCGGGTACGGGTCCATTGTGGCGGCACTCGCTGAAGCCGAAGCAGGCGACACCATCCTGCTCGCGCCCGGCACCTACAACGAGACCTTCACGATCTCCGAAGGGATCAACCTGCTCGGTGCCAACCATGGCTTGGCGCATGACGATGTGTCCCGAACCGGTCCGGAATCCATCATCACTGGTACGATCACAGTCGACATGGCGACGGCATCGACCGAAAGCGTCAGGATCGATGGCATCCAGCTAACTGACGCGGCTGGCACCAGCGGTCCAGGCGGCATCGTCTTCAACGACGCCAACGGCCATGTCGTTGCCAACTCGATCTTCGTCAGTGAAGTCGTTGGATCCTTAACCCTCAACCGTGCGATCACGACGACGCTAAATGTCGCTGGAGAGGCCGGCGTTGTCGACCCGATGATTACCGTCACGGAGAGTTCGTTCGAAGGGTCGAGTGGCGGCACGTGGTTCCGCGGCATCGAAATGCGGCTCGGTACCGGAGTCGGCACGGACATCACGGATAACGAACTCACTGATGCCGGCCAAGGTGTTGGCGCCGCGATTTCGGTGTCTGGATATCAAGATGGCGAGAATGATATCAGTGGCAACTCGATCACAAACGCTGCTACGGGTATCTTCATCAACTCGGTCATCGTCTCGCCGATCGCACCGATCAACGACGTCACCGGCAATACGTTCACGAACGTGCCGACCGATCTGAGTGTGACAAGCGCCGGCGGCAATGTTGACGTTGAGGTTGGCACCAACTCGGCCACCGATGTCTTCACATTGGTGGTGGGGACAGGCGATGACGAAGCCACAGGAACGATTGGACCCGATACGCTGATTGGCGGGGCGGGCAACGACACTCTTATCGGTGGGGCCGGTTCGGACTTCTTTGTCGGCGGCCTCGGCGACGATACCTTGTTTGCGGGTGACTTCGGATCGCCGACTGGCACCGGCGACGCCGACATCGATACGTTCCGATACGAAAATGGTGTCGATACCGGGACCGACGCGATCTACAACTTCCAGGTTGGTGCTGGTGGCGATATTTTACAGCTTGAAGGCTACGGCTTTACAAGCCTCGCCGATATCACCTTCAACGATACCACAGCGGGCAATTTGGGCGCTGCCGCATCGGACATGGTCATCGTTTTCGCCGACGGCGATCAGATCCGGCTCGTCGACGTCGACTCCGGCACATTCACGAATGACAACCTGGATCTCCTTTAAGGGATCTACCAGAACTTCAAGGGGCTGCAAGTCGCGGCCCCTTCCGAAACGGATTGTGGTAGATATTGTTATCGCTCGTGGCGCGGACTAAAATCATTGATCTGAGCGGCGTTACATTGCTGCAAACTGATGGAGTGCACTGGTCATGTTCTTCGGAAAGAAGAAGAAGGAAGAGCCCAAGAGCGTCGAGGCCGCAGCCGCTCCGCCGCCGGCGGCAGCTCCTGACACGGCACCTGAGGCGGATTCACAGGTTTCGGCCGCCACAGGCGGCAGGCATCCGCATCATGTGCTCGGGCAAATCGCGAATTTGATGGCCAGTTCTCCGAACTTCCAGCAGGCGAAGCTCGCCGACCTGAGCTGGCTGGCCATCCCGGCGATCAAGGCGAATCAGGTCGCCGTGGCGGAAGCCAAGGATAAGGCTGGGAATTTGCTCCCCGTTGGCGCTGTTTTGTGGGCCCGTGTCTCGCCTGAAGTCGACAGCCGGCTGACGTCTCAGGCCAGCTATCCACCGCAGATCAAGGCGCAGGAGTGGACCTCCGGCGACATTCCGTGGATTGTTCTGGCGGTAGGATCGGAGAAGGCATGTCAGGCTACGATCGCCCAGATATCGAAGTCGCAACTGGGCGGGCGCACCATGAAACTCTGCATGCGCGACGCTAACGGTAATATCAGCGTACGGGAGCTTTCTGCCGCAGCCTGAATATTCGAGACGAAGGACAGTTCCTGGAATTCCTTGATGCTCGGCTCGCGCAACTGGCCGAGCATCAACTAGTTTGGATGGTCGAAGGAAACATCGTTCAGAAACAATGGTTTTGGGCATCGGATGACCACGGCGGGCGGCGACAACAGCAAGCAAGCAGACGACGTGCCTAACGGCACGACGCGACGCCGCTTTGGTCTGACGGGCAAGGACTTGCGCAAGCGGCTCTCGCGCTGGCGTCGCGGCATGATGTTCGTGGCGTTGTTCAGCGTCATCATAAACCTGCTGATGCTCACCGTTCCCATCTATCTGATGCAGCTTTCGGATCGTGTGCTGGTCAGCCGCAGCCTCGATACCTTGGTGATGCTGACCGCAGGAGCGATCGGAGCGATCATCCTCTTGGCACTCTTCGATATGGTCCGCCGGTATGTCCTGACACGAATCGGGATGCGGCTTGAGACCGAATTGGGCGGCCCGCTGCTCGCCGCCTCGATTGACCAATCATCGAGCGGTGGCAGTTCCGACGTCCAGGGGCTCCGTGATCTGGGAAGTGTGCGGGCATTCATATCCGGGCCGGTCGTCCCGCTGCTTTTCGACCTGCCCGTTGCGCCTCTCTACATCCTGATGGTTTTTCTGATTCATCCCGATCTTGGCTGGATTGCGACTGGCGGCAGTATCATCCTTTTGTTGTTTGCGCTGGCAAATCAGTCGCTCACGTCGGGCCCATCGTCGATTTCAAGCGGACATGCAATGGCCGCGCTCGGCAGAGCCCAGGCCCATACCCGCAACGCAGACGCGGTCAGAGCCATGGGGATGTTGCCGGATTGCGTCAGGGCCTGGGGTGAGGAAAACCGCGATGCGTTGGCCAACCAGCGTATCGCGAATGATAGAAATGCCATCATCTCCGGCTTGTCGAAGTTTTTCCGGCTCGTATTGCAGATTTCGATCCTGGGGTGGGGCGCTTTCCTGACGCTCGGCAACGAGGTGACCGCGGGTATGGCGATCGCGGCATCGATTATCGGCAGCCGGGCTCTTGCCCCCATCGAGGGCGCGATCGAGGGCTGGCGCAATCTGGTGTCGTCACTGCAAAGTTACAGCAGAGTCAAGCAGACGCTGGCACGTGCCGTTGCCCGTTCGGAGCGGATCGAGCTGCCCGTCCCATATGGCGATGTCGCCGTGGAACAACTGGCCTACCTGGCACCTCAGTCACGTGATCCGATCGTGAAGGGCATTACTTTCGAAATACCGCGGGGTTGCGTTGTTGCGCTGATCGGCGCCACGGGAGCAGGCAAGTCGACGCTGGGACGAATGCTGGTCGGGGCGATTGACCCATCGGGTGGAACAATTCGGCTGGACGGTGCGGATCTCCAGAATTGGGATGCTCTGCAACGCGGGGAGTACATCGGCTACCTGCCGCAGGGTGTGGAGCTGTTTCCTGGGACGATTGCGCAAAATATAGCGCGCCTGCGCGATGACGCGACCGATGAAGCAATCGTTGCTGCGGCGAATTTCGCTGGCGCTCACAATCTCATCCTGCGTCAGAAGCACGGCTATGAAACCATGATCCAGCTTGGAGGCACGCCTCTTTCAGGCGGCGAGCGCCAACGCGTGGCCCTAGCAAGAGCATTTTACGGATCACCCAAACTTGTCGTACTCGATGAGCCCGATGCAAATCTCGACCGGGACGGCGAGACCGCACTCGCAAAGTGTCTCGTTGAAGCCAAACGGCGAGAAATAACCACGATCATCATCACTCAGCGGCCAGCCATGTTGCGGCATGTCGACAGGATTCTGGCGCTCGCCGACGGTAAGATCGAAGCGTATGGTCCACGCGACAAGTTGTTGCGCCGACCGGTCGATACGCCGGTGCCGGCAAATCAGGATCTCGGCGAAATCCTCAATCCTGGATCGGTGCCGAACAAAGTCGTCAGCCCCACGTCATTCGGACGCAAGACTTGAGGGGCGCCAACAGGTCCGCTGTGATGGACTAGCCCTGCTCGTGTTCCGGATTTAATGCTTGATTCCGGGCGAAGGCGGTCAGTCGTTAGTGCATCAAAAGCGCAAACAAGGAGTTCACCAGTGTTACTGCGGAGGCGCTCGGAAGCCTGGCATCGCAGTCGCAACACGAGTCGAGACGAGGAAAGCCGATCTCTATGAGTCTTGAGAAGTCACGGACCGATCAATCAAGTAATGCTTTTGACGATTGGCATTTGCCGGTCCGGCGGAGTTATTGGGGCCCGTCGATTTTTGGGCTGACGGTTCTCGTTTTTCTTATCGGTAGTTTTGGTCTGTGGGCATCGACTGCGGAGCTGGCGAGTGCCACGGTCGCACAAGGTGTGTTCGTCGCAACCGGGACCAACAAGACCGTTCAGCACCTTGAAGGCGGTATCATCGACGAGATACTTGTCGAGGAAGGGCAGGAAGTGCAGGCGGGGCAGCCGCTGGTACGCTTTGACGCCGAGCGGGTCGGCGCCGAATTGCGGCGGCACGAGTTGCAGCATCGAACACTTCAAGCCACGATTTCCCGTTTGTCGGCCGAGCAGGACATTCAAGATGAGATAAAGTTTCCACCCGAGTTGCTCGACACCCAAGGAGATCCGGAATTCCAGGGAATCATCGAGGCGCAGCGGAACCTGTTTGCGGCGCGAAGCACGAAGCATCGCGACGAAATCAACATTCAGGTCAGCAGGGTTTCGGCCATTGAAGAAGAAATCGGCGGATTGGAAGCGCAGAAGGAGGCGGCCGAGGAGCAGCTTAAGCTACTTCAGAAGGAACTGGCGATGAACGAAGGCCTGATGGAGAAGGGTCTTGCACGGCTTCCAACGGTCCTTCAATTGCGCCGCGCCGCAGTCAAACTGAAAGGCGACGTGGGTCAGTTTACCTCGAGCATCGGTCAGGCAAGGCAGCGAATTCTGGAAATCAAAGGTGAGATCCTGTCGATCAGATCGAGGCACGCGCAGGAACTTGCCGACGATTTCGGGGAAGCCCGTACGAAGCTCGACGATGCGGCGGAACGTTTGCGGGCCGCCCGCGACATCGAGAGACGCCTGACGGTTCGCGCACCGGTTCCCGGTGTCGTCATCAAGCTTCATCACCACACGACCGGTGGCGTCGTGGGTCCAGGAGAGAAAATCATGGACCTTTTGCCGTCGCAGGAAAAGCTACTCGTCGAGGCGTATGTACGGCCGCAAGATATCGATCAGGTCCGCCGTGGGCTGGCAGCGGACCTCAGACTGTCGGCGCTCGATCAACGCACGACGCCGGTTGTATTTGGCGAAGTGATCTACGTGTCTGCCGATACGATCGAAGGCAAGCAGCCCGGCGAGCAGTACTACGTGGCCCGCATTGCCATCTCTGAAGACCAATTGGCACGGTTGGAGGGCGTCGAAATCGCTCCTGGCATGCCCGCTGAAGTCTACATCAAGACCGGTGCACGAACCTTGGTCCAGTACATAGTCCGCCCCTTGACGAATAGTTTCAGCCGAGCATTTCGTGAGCGTTAGGATACTCGTTGTTTTGATTTACGACTTTATGGTGGGCGGTACTGGGATTGAACCAGTGACCCCACGCGTGTGAAGCGTGTGCTCTACCGCTGAGCTGACCGCCCGAAATCCAAAAATATTGGTGCACACCCGAAATGATGGGTGCAGCCCGGTCCCGATCATCGTGTTGGGTGAAACCCACCTCGTGAAGGCTGCCGAGGGCCGAAGCTTATGCGGGCCCTGGCTCATGGTGTCAAGAAATTGTCCCAGCATCTGCAACCAGCCGGGCCGTCCCTGAACAGGCTTCACCCGGTGTTCTTGACGACGAACCGGTACACCCCTGCGCTACAGTCGTGCTCAACGAGCGTCGCCCCGGTTGACTTACAGAACAGCTCGAAATCCGTGACGGCGCGAGGATCGGTGGCGAGGACCTCCAGCGTTCCACCGGCTGGTATCTCCATCATCGCCTTTTTCGCCTTCAAGACCGGAAGCGGACTGTTGAGCCCCTTCACGTCGAGGCTCTTGTGCGCCGCAACCATAAAAACCTCCCATCAAGCCGTCCAACCGACGCCAAGGCCACCTCGATGAACCAAGAAGAGTGTGCCGCGACACGATACACTGGACAAGGCACGGCGAACCTTGCGAAAAACACCGCATTGAGAAAAAACAGTTTTCTCGATCAAGAGCGGAAGTCCACTGCGACATTAGACAATACGAATCCGACTGCACGCAGGGGTCAAAAGCGACTTTGGGGAGAGGGACGCAGATGTCTTCGCCGTCACCGACGGGTCAACGCCGCTCGTTCAGGTTCTCGTTCGGCCTCGACAAGCTGGGGCTTGTGGCGCTCGCCGCCCCGTACCTGTCGGCATTCGTGATCCTCATCCTGTCACTGCTGGCCGCCTACGGCGTCTCGCTTCTGAAGGTCGACGATTCGCTGTCCGAATTGTTCCGCACCGATACCGAGGAATTCCGCCAGTACGAACAGATCGACCGATTGTTTCCATCGAGCGAATACGACGTGCTCATTGTGGTTGATGGCCAAAACCTCCTGAGCCGCGATTCCATCAAGAAATTCGCGGATGCGACAATCGAACTTCAGCTGGCCGACGGTGTCGGCGGCCTGGTGTCGATGCTCTCCGCCCGCGGCAAACCCGACGACAGCGGCTATGCAGCCCCGATCGTTCCCGACGAGATACCCCAGGACGACGCCGCATACGCCGCCGTGCTCGACGAATTGCGGACCAATGACATCGTCAAGGGCAAGTTCCTTTCCGATGACGCGACACTGGCCCTGATCGTCATCTCGCTTGACCGGCAGGTTGTCGACGAGCGCGGATTGCGATCGGTAATCGACGGGCTGAAACAGGCAGCCCAAATGAGCTTTGAAGGGTCCGGGCTCAACGTGAACTTCACCGGCGCGCCTGTGATGCAGCTCGAAATCCGCAACGCAGTCGAGCGCGACCGGCTGATTTATAATGGACTTGGTTTCCTGGTTGGTCTCGTCGTTGCCTATCTGTTTTTCCGGCGCGTATCGCTGACCTTGATAGCGGTAGCCGGGCCTGCAATTGCGATTCTCTGGACGCTGGGCGTAATCGGCGGCCTCGACTTCCGCCTCAACTTGTTCATCAACGTCATTACGCCGCTGATCCTGGTGCAGGGGTTTTCCGATTCCATGCACCTGGTGCTCGCGGTACGCCGCGCGGTAATGGCCGGAGAGGATCGCTTCGCCGCCGCCCGCGCCGCCGTCATCGACGTCGCCCCGGCCTGCCTGCTGACCGCCATGATCGCGGCGATCGCCATTATGTCACTGTCACTGGCGGATTCCGCACTGATCCGCACCTTCGGCAAGGCCGCCCTGCTGGCTGTCGGGATTTCCTATATTGCCGTCGCGGTGGTTGTGCCGACGCTGGCGGTCCTGCTGGTGCGCAAGGAAGATGAAACCCTGACAAGTCCGGAGAACGAGACCGGCGGCGTCGGCGTCCTGCAACGCATCACCGACGTCATTGTCACGACCAGCGGCCGGCATCCCGTGACGCTGAGTATTTTGGGCGTTGTTGCGGTCGTCGCGACGGGGTGGGCCTATGCAACCCTCGAGCCCCGCTACCGGCTTGCCGATCAGGTGCCGGATCAGGAGCAGGCCCTGGCCGGTTCCGCCCGCCTCGATCAGAAGCTGACCGGTGCCAACCCGGTACATGTCATGGTGGAGCTGCCCAAGGCCGCCAGAGACGGCCAGCCTGCCAGCCTGTACGACGAAGAAACGCTGAGCCTCATCGCCGAAGCCCACAAGATCCTTGAGGAACGCGCTGGCCTCGGCAACGTCTGGTCCCTCGACAGCTTGCGCCGCTGGCTCGCGGAAGCCGGCGATACCAGCGTCGAGACGATCAAGCGCTACGTGTCGATCCTGCCCGAGCACCTCGTCCGCAGGTTCATCTCAGCCGACGAACAGGCCGTACTCGTCACCGCGCGGCTTCCTGACGTCGACGCGAGCAAGATCCTCCCGGTCGTCGAAACGATCGATATGTCGCTTGATAGCGTCCGCGCCGCCCACCCCTCCTACAAGATCTCCGTGACCGGCCTTCCGGCGATCGCCGCCCGCAACTCTGCGACCTTGATAACGGAACTGAACTGGGGACTGGTCGGCGACATGTTCGTGATCTTCATCTTCCTGGCCGTGGCACTGCGTTCGGTCCTGGCCGGTCTCGTCAGCATCTTGCCTTCGCTGTTCCCGATTTTCGCGACAGGCACACTCCTGTGGGCGTTCGGCGAGGGGATGCAGTTCGCCTCCATTGTCGCCATTACGGTGGCATTTTCGCTGGCCATCGACTCCCCCATCCACTTCCTCAACCGCTACCACCTTGAGGAGGACCGCCTCGCCGCCGGCCCCGGCGGGCATCACGAGGCCCTCCGCCAGACCGCCCATCACATCGGTCCGGCGGTGGTCTTGACCACGATCATCCTGGCCCTCGGCCTCGGCGTGACCGTGCTCTCCGATCTGCCCTCCCTGCGCCTGTTCGGCCAGTTGACGGCCGCCTGCCTGTTCGCTTCCCTGATCGCCCAGCTCGTCATACTTCCCGCCACGATTTCGCTGTATCGCAGTATCTTCCCGCGGGCCGGGCCGCAGCCAGGTTCACCACCGCGTCAAGCTGCTGGCCCTTGACCGCCGAGGTCCGATTGTACTTTTAGGTCGTATCAGACGGGGTAGGGTTCAACGACCGGCACAAACGCCGGCTTAACTGGAAAGTCGTCCATGCCGAAGAAGCAGAATAGAATGCAATCGAACCATGTCGTGCGGGCATTTCTGGCCGTAGTGATGTTGTTCATCCCTCTGACACTCGTCCGCGCCGCTGACGAAGCCGCCAAACCGGCCGAAAAGCCCTCGCAGGACTATTCCGAACAGGCTTTTCTTGACGCGGCTTACGATTTCTGCGCGACCGTCCAGAACCGCCACGCGAATTCCTGCGATTGCGAGCAGAAGCTTCTGAAGCAGCCCGAACGGTTCGGAAAGGAAGAGCGCGAAATGGCGTTCTACTATTTCACCGACAAGGACCGCTACCTGAAGGAATTCCAGTCACGAATCGCCGCCGACCCCAAGTGGCAGGAAGACTTCTCCCTCCGGATGTCGAATATGCAGGCCCTGATCATCGCGGCCTGCGGCGCCTGAAGCCGGACGCTTGGCCAGGCTATCGAATACCTGCCGCAATCGTGGTTTTGCATGAACCTCCAGGTGCCGACGCGCCCGGCGGCTCGATACGTAACCTATGATGTGCCCCGATGCAGTCGAAGGATCGCCAAAGGCGAAACAGGAACTGGCAGAACCTTTTAACAAGGGCGCGCGGCGGCGTTGCTGCCGTGCTGACCTCGATTCCGCTCCTGGTCTTTATCGGCCTCATTTATCTCGCGCTGCTGTTCCGGCGCCTTTTCGGTTGGCAGTCGCGAGATCGTCCCGCCGGCCCCCGATTGCTTGGCGCTGGGACGACCGGCCGATCGCAAGGCAGCCAGCAGCGTCAGCGAGGCCGCGCAGGTGTGCTTGCGCCGCCCGACCGCAAAACCGATCCGTCGGCCGCAAATTTGCTTCCCAGTGTCCGGTTGAACGAGGAGCCGCCGCATTCGGAACGACTGCATCGTCCAGGCGATAAGCGTCATAGACCGGTAAATTCCGACGACTTGGCGTTATGTGCGACAGCGGCCGCACTTTGCGTGATTGCCGAAGAGGCGGTCCTGCGCCGACAGCTGGATTGGGACGGCCTGGTTTCCATTCTTTCCCGACTATGCGACCTTGGCGCATTGCCCGTCGATGTGAGTGCCCTCATGCACGTGGTCGGCTACGACTGGCTCTACGAAATGCAGATTCCTCCGCGCCGCGTCATACGCCTCAAACCGCAGCGGCACACAAATGGCGGCTACCGCTGGCAGCATTATGCGATCCGCCTGATCTGCTTCGAATACGAGCGCGGCCGCGAAGACGAAAGCGTACTGCCCGCCTTCGATATCGAGATTTCGCAAACCCAGCTGTTGTTTTATTTCGACCGGAACGATCAAATGGTCTTCTGGGAACGTCCCACGCAACCACGTCGCCGCGCCATCTGAGAACTGGATTCGGTGTTCAAAGTTTCCGCGTCCAGAATTGAAGCGGCTTCTCGGTTTCCGCGTCCTCGCCGATGTCTTTCCAGGAATAATACGCCACCAGGCCCTCGACCGGGCCATAGCCGCGCTTGCGCCAGAAGCCGTCGAGCGGGCGGTAGCCGGCAGGCTTCAGCGGATGGTCGTCTGGCCGAACGACGCGGCAGAACGTGCTGGTATCGAAGCCGCCCAACCGCCGCGCATGAGCTTCGCGCTCATCAAAGAACCGGTTTCCGACGCCCTGCCCGCGGTAGTCGCCGACGAGCACCGATTCACCGCAATAGAATACCGTGTCGATGTCGTAACCGGCCTTGCGGAACGGCAGTATGAATTCTTCGTCCGTCTCCGCCATCGGTGATGCCGTCGAAGCACCCACGACCGTCTCGCCATCCCTGGCGATCACGCAGACCGCACCTTTTGCCGCGATGAACTTTGCCAGGTATTCGCGCTCGTAGTCCTCGCTGCCATCGTAGAGATAGGGCCAGTCACGGAACACCGCGATCCTGAGACGCGCCAGATCCCCCAGCGCGTCCTTCAACGCCTCTCCGGTGACGGCTTCGACGGTCAGGCTCATGTGCGCGGCTTCTCCTGCTTGTTGTCGGCCCCCACGATGATGACGCTCGGCTGCCACTTGCGGGCCTTCGCATCTTCCATCTGGGCATAGGCGCAGATGATCAGCTTGTCGCCGACGCAGGCAAGCCGCGCCGCCGCGCCGTTGAGGCCGATCACACCCGATCCGGCCTCGCCCTCGATGACGTAGGTGGCAAACCGGTTGCCGTTGTCGATGTTGTAGATTTCGACGCGCTCGTTGACCAGCAATCCGGCCGCTTCTATCAGGTTGCGGTCGATAGAAATCGAGCCTTCGTAGTGAAGATCGCATTCGGTCACCGTCGCCCGGTGCAGCTTGCATTTGAGTAGGGTGACGAGCATTGCGCCGCGAACTCCTGGAGACCGCGTGCCGGTCCTCGCACGAAGACCGGCACCATTCGGGAAGGGAAAAACTCAGCCAGCGACCTGGGCGATCCAGTCGGTGAGATTGTAGTAGGTCGTCACGCGTGCGACCTTACCGTCCTTGATGGCGAAGAACGCTCCCGCCGGCAGCTTGTAGGTCTGCCCGTTGGCGTCCGGCAGGCCTGGATCTGTATTGAGATAGGTGCCGTTGACGTTGAACTCGGCCGCCGCGCGCGTGCCGTCCTAGTTGACCATCACGGTCACGCCTTCGAGCTGTTCCTTGTAGTGGTGCGCCATGCGCGCCATGAATGCGGTGAACTTGTCCTTGCCCTGGCGGCGCTCGCCCTGGTTGACGTCGTGGATGACATCCTCGGTGACGCAGGCAAGCATCGCGGCATCGTCGCCCTTGTTGAAGGCTTCGTAGTAGTTGCGGATCAGGGCAGCGGTTGCCTGGCGGGCTTTGGATTCAGGGCTGTCGTCGCTCATTGCGGCGGATCTCCGTTGAGAATAGGGGCTGACCGGTCAGCGGAGCGACTTAATAGCAAGGGCGGCGATGATGGCCAAGCGCCCACTTGCCGCTGTTCCCCCACTGGCATAATGAAGGCACCATGACAGTCAATGATGACCC
>Ga0180009_10004605_pt1 | contig 15147 bp, 14 predicted proteins | sample OS_PC_MetaG_FD_123537 | JGI IMG/M metagenome (GOLD analysis project Ga0180009, IMG submission 123537) | Groundwater microbial communities from the Aspo Hard Rock Laboratory (HRL) deep subsurface site, Sweden - OS_PC_MetaG | ecosystem: Environmental > Aquatic > Deep subsurface > Groundwater...
AACCATGAAAAAAAGAGGATGTCAAGCTTTTTTTAAGAAAAACTTAAAACATCCTCTAATATATTGACTTCAAAAGGGATTTTAACCCCTATTTCTTATGGCGGAATTTGAGAATAAATTTCTTGAAAATTTTTTCTTTCAGGAAAAACTTTTCCTCGCAGTTAAAAAAAACGCTCTGGGGGGTAATTTTTAAGATTTTTGAGGAGGTGTTTTTTCGTCCGGTGGGGTTTCTTCTTTTTTAGGCGTGATGTCTATGGCGTCGGCTTCATGCAGGCCCTTCTTGAAATTGCGGATGGAACGCCCCAGCCCCCGGCTGATCTCGGGGATCCTTCTCCCTCCAAAAAATAATAAGACAATGGCGAGAATGATTACCAGCTCTGTTAAACCTAAACCGAACACGTAAATCCCTCCCCAATAAATCCGTTAGGTCCGTTGAGTCCGTTAGACCGTTGGGGTCCTTAATTCCTTTACTTCGCTTAACGTTCTAAACGATCTTAACGTTTGTAACATTCTAACGCTCCTAACCAATCTACCATGTTTCCCTCTGAAAGTCACATACAAATCCATGGCCATTTCTTTCCCAGGGCCACACCATTTAATTTTTTTTTGCCAGGGGAAGTGATGGATGGCCTTCTACCGCCAATAAACGATTTCTCCGGTCTTATTTCATTTCCAGCCCATAGGGAGTTTATTTAGGCTGTCTTTTTTATGCTATATTTAAAAAACCTTGCCATAAGGGAAGAAGGGTATGGACAACCGGGAAGAAAACCTGCTTAAGAAATCTAAAATCCTGCAAGTCGTCCACCGCCTGGCTCAAAAACGTAAGGAAAAAGTTTATCTGGTGGGAGGAGCGGTCCGCGATCTTCTGCTCCAAAAACCCTCCGATAAAGATTTTGATTTTGTGACTGCCGGAAAAACCAGGGACCTGGCCAAAGAAGTGGCCATGGAAGCAGGAGGGCATGTTTTCCCTCTGGATGAACCTTTAGGAACCTGGCGAGTGGTTTTCAAAAAAAGAAAGAAGAGAAGCGAATTAGATTTTTCTACGATGCTGGGTCGGGACATTATGGATGACCTGCAGCAAAGAGATTTCACCATTAACTCCATGGCGATCGCGCTGCCGGACTTCTTCCAGGCGGAGCCTCCCAATCTACTGGATCCTATGAATGGTCTTGCTGACCTCCGCCAAAAGGTCCTCCGGGCCAACTCGGAAGAATCTCTGCGCCGGGACCCGTTGAGAATGCTCAGGGCCTTCCGTTTTGCCTCCACCCTCGGTTGGCAGCTTGATCCGGCAACCTTACGGTTGATCCAGAAGAACAAAGATCAAATCCTTTGCTCGGCCGGAGAAAGGATTCGGAGCGAATTCTTTGCGGCTTTGGCTGAAAGCCAAGCCGACCGCTTTCTCCGCGACCTTTACCATTCAGGGCTTCTGGAAAAAATTTTCCCGGAGATTCATGGGTGGGAAACCCTGGACCAGGGAGCCTATCATGACTTCCCCCTTCTGGAGCATGCCTTCAGGACGGTCCAGGCGGCGGAGTGGATCCTGGCCCATCTCCAAGATCTTTATCCCGCCGTGGCAATTTCCCTCGAACATTATTTTGCTCAGATGGTCGAAGAAGGGATAACCAGAAAAGCTCTCTTCAAGTTTGCCGCTTTTGGCCACGATTCCGGCAAACCGGGTACCCGCAGTTTTGATCCGGATACCCAATCCATCCGGTTCCTCGACCACGACCGGCAAGGCCAGAAGATTAATGCCTTGATCGGCCGGAGAATGAAGCTTAGTAAAAAATCGATTCGCATCCTATCTGAGCTGACCCGCCAACACATGCGGCTCTTGAGTCTGGCCAGAACCAAGGAGGTGACTCCTCGGGCCCAATACCGCTTTTTCCGGGATTTAGGCCAGGAAGGGATAGCGGCAAGCCTCCTGGCCTTGGCCGACAAACTGGCTGCGAAAAAGTTTGACCTCCATTGGCCTCTGGGGGAAGATCTTCCCGATGACTTGGCCAGAATCAAAGAAGTGGCCGAAAAACTTTTGCATTATTATTATGAAGATTTTTCCCTTAAAACCCAGAAGCCGTTACTCAGCGGAAGGGAGATTATGGAAGCCTTCGGAATACCCCAGGGTAAAGAAGTAGGAAACTTATTAGCTAAACTGAGGGAGGCGGAGATCGCTGGCCTTGTTCATACCCGGGAGGAGGCCTTAAAATTTTTAAAAAATATTGACAGATCAAGGCTATTTGGTTAATATATAAGTAATCTTTTAGCCCAGCGGGCGTAATTCAGGGGTAGAATGCAAGCTTCCCAAGCTTGACGTCGCCAGTTCGAATCTGGTCGCCCGCTCCAACGGCAAAGAAAAAAAATTATTTAATAGTAGAGGCCATGACCTACGGTTAGCTAAAAGAGGCGTTTTTCATGAGTTCTGCTTGAAAAAAGTGGGCTCGCGGGCCCATTTTTTTTTGCGGAAAAAGGGAAGCTGGTAGTGAAACTTGATCATCTTCTTCAAGAAGTACGCCAGGTTGTCGACCCTGTCCTTCAGTCACAAGGTGTAGAATTGATCGACCTGGAATATCAGAGAGAATCGCCGGGGTGGGTATTACGGATCTATATCGACCGCGAGGGAGGAATCACCGTGCAAGATTGCGCCGAGTTAAGTGGTGAGCTCGGTGCGATCCTGGAGGTCCGGGACCTGATTGACAACCCTTATACTTTGGAGGTATCTTCCCCCGGCCTCACTCGACTGCTAAAAAAGCCCGAAGATTATAAGAAGTATCGAAACCATCTGGCAAGAATCAAAACATTTGAACCCATAGAAGGTCAGAAAAATTTCAAGGGAATCCTCCAAGGTCTGGAGGGGGAGACGGTTTACGTGCAAGTCGAAGGACGAATCTTGGAGATCCCTCTCCGGGGCATCGCCAAGGCCAACCTGGAAATCGAATTTTAGTAAAGGGGATGAAGAAATGATTTCGGACTTAAGTCGCATCATCGACCAGGTGGGGAAAGACAAAGGGATTGACAAAACGATCTTGATTGATGCCTTAGAGCAGGCGTTGCTCGCGGCCGCCAGGAAGAGATATGGTCCCAAGCAGGAGATCGAGGCCAAGTATAATGAAGAGGCAGGAGAGCTTGAACTTTTCCAGTTCAAGACCGTGGTCAAAGACGTAAAAAACCCTCCCGCGGAGATCTCATTGAAAGAGGCCAAAGAACTGGATGCCGATGTAGAAATCGGGGATAGCCTGGGCACAAAGATTGACATTGCGGAATTTGGAAGGATTGCCGCTCAGACTGCCAAACAGGTGATCATCCAGCGGGTTAAGGATGCCGAGCGCGAAAATATCTTTGAAGATTTCAAAGATCGCAAGGGAGAAGTGATCTCCGGGACCGTCCAGCGTTTTGAGAAAGGGTCGATTATTGTTAACCTGGGCAGGGCAGAAGCCGTGATTCCCCAGCAAGAGTTAGTTCCCCGCGAAACCTATAAACCAGGAGATCGCATCCGGGCCTACGTTCTGGATGTGCGCAAGACTCCCAAAGGTCCCCAGATTATCCTTTCCCGCAGCAATCCAAACTTTTTAATGAAGCTCTTCGAACTGGAAGTGCCCGAGGTCTCGGAAGGCATCGTGAAGATCCTCAATGCGGCCCGGGAACCGGGAGGCCGGGCAAAAATTGCCGTCTATTCTCAAGATTCCGATGTGGATCCAGTGGGAGCCTGCGTGGGGATGAAAGGATCCAGGGTGCAGGCGGTGGTCCAAGAGCTTCGTGGAGAAAAGATCGACATCATCCCCTGGAGTGATGACTCGGCAAGCTTCGTTTGCAATGCGCTGGCCCCGGCGGAGATTTCTAAGGTGATCATCCACCAAGACGCCAAATCTATGGAAGTGGTTGTCGAGGATGACCAGCTTTCTTTGGCGATCGGCCGGCGGGGGCAAAACGTCAGGTTGGCGGCCAAACTCACCGACTGGAAGATCGATATCCGCAGCGAACCCAAGGCGGAGAGAGTTGTTCCCGATCTTGATCAAATTGCTTCGCGGGGGATGGATCGGGTAGATCGCGTAGCCGGCGTTGGAGAAAAGACGGCTCAACTACTCAACGCCGCCGGCTACTTAACCGTGGCGGATATTTGCCAGGCCACCCCCGAACAGCTTTCCAAGATCGAGGGCATAGGCTTGAAGAAAGCGGAGAAGTTGATCAATGCGGCCAAGGCCCATTTCGATCAAACCGGTGAGAAAAAATGAGGATCCGCAGGGTCATTGAAGGGGGTAAGCAGGGTGACGAAAGTTAGAATTCATGAGTTGGCAAAAGAATTGAAAATGGAGAATAAAGATCTCCTCAAACTCTTGGAAAAAATGGGGCTACCTGTAAAGACCGTCCATAGCACCCTCGAAGACTCTGATGTGGAACGGGTAAAAAATCAAATCAGCCTCTCCCGTAAAGAAGGGGTTGTTGAGCAACGGATCAAACCCACGATTATCCGCCGACGGGTAAAGCGTGAAGAGGAGATTCCTTCTGTACCCGAGCCCGCCGCCCCGGAGGAAGTAAAACCTCCAACCGTCAAGAAAGCGGTCACCCCCGAAGTTGTTAAAAAGGTGGAAGAGAAAGTCGAAGCCCAACCCGAAGTAGGGCAGGAAGTACCTCCCCCGGAAGTTGAACCGGTGGCTCCCCTCCTCCCCCCATTAGAGAAACCGGTAATTTCCAAGCCACCCGAACCTCAACCTGTTGCCAAGGCGAAAGTCCCCGAAAAGCCTCCCGGAAAAATCAAGAAGAAGCATGAACCGGCCAAAATTATTGAACGCCCCACAATCCCCCCACCCGCACCAATACAAGAACAGAGGGAAGCGGTTAAAAAGGGAGCGGTAGCTTTTCCTCCTAAGGCACCGGCTGTTCCCTCAAAACCGCCGATCATTTTACAGCGTCCAACCCCGGCGATCATCAAACCGTCGTTGGAAGAGGAAGAAAAGGGGCGGCGCAAGAAGAAATTTAAAAAGGATGTGCAGGTTCTCGAGGAAGGCAAGCCGCAGCGGGTGCGCATCATCACCACAAAAAAGCGGACTTTCAGGGAGCACGATTTTTTCCGAGAAGAACGCGGAAGAAGACCTTTTCCCTCCGAAAGAGAGCCGAGGAGTAAAAGTTCTAAGGCAAAAATGGCTAAACCCGAAGTGACTCTCCCCAAAGCCATCAAGAGAAAAATTCGCATTTCCGAGGCCATTCTCGTCGGGGAGCTGGCCAAGCGCATGGGGATCAAAGCCTCGGAGGTGATCAAAAAACTGATGGAGCTGGGGTTGATGGTAACAATCAACCAGGCGATTGACGCCGATGCCGCTGCCTTGGTGGCCACGGATTTCGGATACGAGGTGGAAAAGACGCGGTTTGAAATTGAAGATCTGATCGAAGAGCAAGGAGAAGGCTCTGCGAACCTCCTTCCCCGTCCTCCGGTGGTTACTATCATGGGACATGTGGATCACGGTAAAACTTCTCTGCTGGACTCCATCCGCCAGACCAACGTCACGGCCGGGGAAGCCGGGGGAATTACCCAGCATATTGGGGCTTATGAGGTCGACGTGGATCACCGTAAGGTGGTGTTTTTAGACACCCCCGGTCATGAAGCCTTTACCGCTATGCGGGCCCGAGGAGCAAAGGTTACCGACATTGTCGTTCTCGTGGTTGCTGCTGACGACGGAGTGATGACCCAGACGGTTGAAGCCATCAACCATGCGAAAGCCGCCCAAGTTCCTTTAATCGTAGCCATAAATAAGATTGATAAAACCAATGCCAACCCGGAACGGGTCAAGCAGGCCTTAACCGAGTATGGACTCGTACCCGAAGCTTGGGGCGGACCAACGATTTTTGCCGAGATTTCGGCCAAGCAAAAGATCGGTTTGAAAGAGCTCTTAGAAATGATCCTTCTCCAGGCAGAGGTATTAGAACTGAAGGCGAATTTCAACCGGCCGTCAACCGGCGTCGTGATTGAAGCCAAATTGGACAAAGGCCGGGGGCCGGTGGCGACCGTCCTTGTCCAGGACGGGACTCTCCACGTAGGGGACGCATTTGTCTCGGGTATCCACTTCGGGCATGTGCGGGCCATGATCAACGATCACGGTGAGAAGATGGAAAGCGCAGGGCCATCCACCCCGGTGGAGGTCATCGGTTTCCCCAGCGTACCCAATGCCGGGGATTCTTTTGTGGTCATCACCGATGAGCCTCGCGCCAAAGAATTGGCGATGCAAAGGTTACTGAAACAACGGGAAGTGGAGCTTTCCAAGACTTCCAAAGTTACCCTGGAAGATTTTTACAAAAAGATGAAAAAGGGCGTAGTCAAAGACTTAAATCTCATCCTGAAGGCCGATGTCCAAGGATCGATCGAAGCTCTGGTTGAAGCCCTGAACCGGTTGAGCACCGAGGCCGTCAAGGTGAATATCCTCCATACCTCCGTAGGGACCATTAATGAATCAGACTGCATGCTGGCTTCTGCTTCGGAAGCAATCATCCTGGGGTTCACCGTGAAGGTCGAACCCAAAGCCCAAACTCTGGCGGAACAGGAAAAGATTGACCTGCGCCTCTACAACGTCATTTACGATGCCTTAATCGATGTACGCAAGGCCATGGAGGGGCTCCTGGAACCAATTTACGAAGAGCGCTTGATGGGCCGGGCGGAAGTGCGGCAGATCTTCAATATCTCCCGGGTTGGCGTGGTAGCCGGCAGTTTTGTCTTGGAAGGCAAGATTGTCCGCGGGTCTCATGCTCATTTGGTGCGGGATGGGCAAGTCATTCACGAAGGAAGCATCACTTCTTTAAAACGTCTTAAAGATGACTTCAGGGAGGTGACTTCTGGGTTCGAATGCGGAATTACCGTGGGGGATTTTCGCGATTATAATGTCCATGACATCATCGAGTCGTACGGGATTGAAAAAGTAACCGTTCAACTCTGATGAATTCATAAAAAAGCAAAATTTGCCACAGAGCACACAGAGAACACAGAGCTAACACATTTAAAAGTAAAAGCTTTTCTCTGAGTCTTCTGTACTACTAACGTTCAAACTCTGAAAATTTTGTGAAGATTTTTTATAAAGTTTTTTATCTGGGTTTATTTGCGTTCATCCGTGTTCTAAGTTGTTTTTTGTTCTAAAGATTTTGGTTATAGCTCTGTGATCTCTGTGCCCTCTGTGGCTAAAATAAGACTTTTTACGAAGCCATCAACTCTAAGAGTTTGGGGAAAGGAAATGGTAATCGGAGTTTGCCAATTGGAGCTTTTTCTCCACGAGAATTTTTCCCTGAAAGGAAAACGCCAGGTGCTCCGCAGCATCGTGCAACGGGCCAGGAAAAAATTCAACATCTCCATTGCCGAAGTAGCAGACCAAGACCTATGGCAGAAGGCCGTGCTGGGGATTTGCGCGGTGGGCAACGACCGAAAATTGGTCAATTCCATTTTGGATCAAGTGGTAAATTTCATCGAAAATACCCAGCTTACCGACGTGGCTGACTCCCAGATCGAGATTATTAATTATTGATTCGCCACAGAGGGCACTGCGGCTAAAATTTAATATTATGCTTTACAAACGAGCCGATCGCGTCGGGGATTTGATCCGGGAAGTGATCAGTGAGATGCTTCTCCGGGACCTGAATGACCCGCGCTTAGGATCCGTAACGATCACCGAGGTGAAAATGACCGATGACCTGAAACTGGCCACGGTCTTTTTTTCCGCCATGGGGAATCATCCCCGGGAAGAAGAATCCCTCCATGGGTTACAAAGCGCCACGGGATACATTAAGAAAAGGTTGGGGAAGGAGCTGAGGCTGCGATACATTCCGGACTTATTATTCAAGGTGGACCATTCATTTGATTACGGGAGCAAGATTGACCGCCTCATCAAGACTATCAAAGAAGAAAAGGACGGCAACTTTACAGAAGATCGCTGAAGAAATTAGAAGCGGCCAGCGTTTCTTAATCTCTTCGCACGAAAACCCGGAAGGGGATGCCCTGGGGTCGATTCTGGCACTGGGTTTGGCCTTAAAGGTCATGGGGAAAGAAGTGCTGGTTTTAAACCAGGATCCCACTCCCGAGATGCTCTCTTTTCTTCCGGGGGCAGAGGAAATCACTCATCAGGCTCCCGCCGACGGAAGGTTTGATGTGGCCTTCGCCCTGGATTGCGGCGACCGGAAACGGCTGGGAGAAGAATTCAACAAGGTGCAGAAGATCTCTAAAATTGTCAACATCGATCACCACATAAGCAACAGTTATTTCGGGGACATCAACTTCGTAGACCCTGCCGCCAGTTCTACGGCCGAGATTATCTTCGATTTACTCCGGATTATACCGGTGGCCATGAGCCCCTCGGTGGCTGAAAATATTTATGCTGGAATTCTCACCGACACCGGTTCTTTCCGTTATTCCAACACCTCGCCTAAGACTTTCACCGTTGCCAGAAGGTGCCTCCTGGCAGGGGTGGAGCCATGGAAGGTGGCGGAGAAGGTTTACGAAACTCAACCGCTCCCTCGGCTTCGGCTCCTGCCCTTGGTTTTAAAAACCTTGGAAATTGCGGAGAAGGGACGAGTTAGCTCGGTATTCGTCACGAAGAAAATGATGGAAGAAACGGAGGCTGCGGCGGCCCTGACCGAGGATTTTATCAACTTTCCCCGCTCCTTAAAAGGGACAGACGTCGCCTTGCTCTTTCATGAGGTTTCCCCAGTGAAATATCGCGTGAGCCTACGTTCACGGGGGGGCGTGGATGTGGCCAGGATTGCTGCCGATTTCCAGGGCGGAGGGCATCCCAATGCCGCCGGTTGTACGGTAGAAGGGACCTTATCCGAGGTCAAGGCCAAAGTTCTGGAACGCGTACAGGCTGCTCTTTGAACGGTGTATTGATCATCGATAAACCGCAAGGCTGGACTTCCCATGACGTGGTGGCCCGGGTGCGTAAAGTACTCAAAGTGAAGAAAGCCGGACACGGAGGAACTCTTGACCCGCTGGCCACGGGTGTTTTGCCGGTTTACCTGAATGAAGGGACCAAACTTGTTTTCTTCAACCTGGAAGGTACGAAAGATTACCTCGCCACCATGAAATTGGGTCAGGAAACCGATACGCTCGACGCCGAGGGGAAAGTGGTTGGCGAAAGGCAAGGGGTTTCCTGTACCCGGAAAGAGATCGAAGAAGTCCTGGAACGATTCCGGGGTCCTATCCGGCAGACTCCCCCGCTCTTTTCGGCAATCAAACAGGGTGGCCTTCCCCTCTACAAACGGGCCCGCGCTGGACAGACGCCCAGTTTGCTGGAGAGGGAAACCATGATCCATACTCTGATCCTGAAAGAAGTTTCTCTTCCCTTTGTTACCCTGCAAGTCACTTGTGGCCGGGGAACTTATATCCGCAGCCTATGTGCTGACGTGGGCCGGGTTTTGGGCTGGGGGGCTCATTTAGTGGAATTGAGAAGGTACCGATCGGGAAAGTTCCACCTCGATCAAGCCCTGAGTATGGAGGAGTTATCCCGGCTGGCTGAACAGGAAAAGATAAAAGAGCGGGTCCTTCCTTTGAAGGACGGTGTGGAAGTCGCAGGATTCATTACCGTGGAAGAACGAACCGCCGAGATGATCCGGCAAGGGCGGACCCTCCGCCTCAAGGACCTTCCGGAGGAGGAATGGGGCTGGCAACAGAAGGGAAGCAGGGTAGGACTCTTACATGGCCCGGACAATCTATTGGCCATTGCTGAATCCATAGGGCATGAAGGTATAGGCCTATCCCATGATTTGCCGGTTCTGCGTATTCTCCGGGTTTTCCAAAATTAGATGATGAGCGAGGGATGGGAATTTAATCCTAACCCAAGAAAGGAGATAATTGTGACATTAATACCAGAAAGGAAAAAGGAAATTATCGAGGGATTTAAGGTCCATCCCACCGACACGGGGTCTCCCGAAGTCCAGATCGCTATCTTGAGCGAGCGCATCACTTATCTGACCGAGCACTTTAAGGCGCATATCAAGGACCACCATTCCCGCCGGGGCCTGTTGAAACTGGTTAGCCAGAGGCGGCACCTTCTCGATTACCTCAAAACGAACGACGTGGAAAGGTATCGCAAGATAATTCAACGGCTGGGAATCCGTAAATAAGTAAGATTCACGAAGTGCTTCTGCGGATTTTTTCTCCGCGTTTTTCTCTTTAAGCAACGACCCTCGGAAGGGAAAGAAGAAGCGCAAGAAAAAATTTTTCACTAAAAAGAGAGGACAAATAAATGGTAGCAATCGATGAGCGCCTCGAAGTTCGTTATACCATCGGGGACAAAGATTTTGTGTTCGAGACGGGTGCGGTGGCCAGGCAAGCCGACGGGGCAGTGCTGGTCTCCTTCGGAGAAACCATGGTGCTGGTTACAGCCACGGCCTCCAAAACAATACGGGAGGGAATTGATTTCTTCCCTTTAGTGGTGGATTACCAAGAAATGGCTTATGCCGCCGGTAAGATTCCCGGAGGATTCTTCAAGCGCGAGGGACGTCCCAGTGAAAAAGAGATTCTCACTTCCCGCTTGATCGATCGCCCCTTGCGCCCCCTCTTTCCCAAGGGTTTTTTCAATGACGTCCAGATCATCGCCACGGTGCTTTCAGTGGATCAGGAAAACGATCCGGATGTTTTGGCGATTTGCGGTGCTTCGGCGGCCCTGGAGATTTCTAATATTCCCTTTAAGGGTCCGGTGGCCGCGGTTCGCGTAGGAAGAGTCGGTGGCAATTGGATCTGTAATCCCACCTTGAGCCAGGTCCAGGAAGGCGATGTCAGCTTGGTGGTTGCCGGAAGTCGAGAAGCAGTGGTCATGGTAGAAGGAGGAGGAAACGAACTCTCCGAAGAGGATCTTTTGCAAGCCATCTTCTTTGGCCACCAATCGCTTCAACCCCTTCTTGATCTGCAAGAGGAGCTAAAAAAGAAGCGGCTCCTGCTGGAAAATGAGAAACGGAGAGCGGCCGGAGAGCCGATGATCATGATCATCGAGAAAAGGCCGGTTCCGGAGCTTTCTGCCGACCCGGTCATTGGGCAGCAGGTGCTTTTGGGCGAGGAAGCGCTCCGGCAGAGGATACGCACCGCGGGGCAAGAAAAAATTAGCCAAGCCTTGGCCATCGCCCGCAAAAAGGCGCGTAACGAACAACTCGAAGCCGTCCACCAGGAGACACTGAAACCCCTTTTGGAGGAATTTCCCAAAAATATCCGGGAAATCAAGGATTATTATGAAGCGTTAGAAAAATTTGTTTCCCGCCAGCCGGTCTTCCTGCAGAATCGGCGGATCGATGGGCGGGCCCTCAATGAAGTTCGCCCCATCCATATTGAGATCGGGTGGCTTCCCCGAACGCACGGCTCGACCAAATTTTCCCGGGGGGAGACCCAGGTTTCGGCCGTGGTCACCTTGGGTTCGGCTGATGATGAGCAGAAAATCGATGCCCTTAGCGGGGAAACTTTTAAATCTTTCATGCTCCATTATAATTTTCCGCCTTTCAGCGTTGGGGAAGTTCGCATGCTGCGCGGTCCCAGCCGCAGGGACATCGGCCATGGGGCTCTGGCTGAGCGTTCTATTAGCCGCATCCTTCCCCTTAATGAAAATTTTCCTTATACCATCCGGATTGTTTCTGAGGTATTGGAGTCTAACGGATCCTCTTCCATGGCCACGGTGTGCGGGGCCTCCCTGGCCCTGATGGACGCAGGCGTTCCCATTAAAAACCCAGTAGCCGGAATTGCCATGGGATTGCTTAAAGAAGGCGATAAGATAGCCATCCTCACTGACATCATGGGCGATGAAGACCATTATGGCGATATGGATTTTAAAATAGCAGGGACGAAAAACGGCATTACCGGGTTCCAGATGGATATCAAAATTTCGGGCGTGACCCGGGAAATTCTCGGGCAAGCCCTCGCCCAGGCCAAAGAAGGGAGGGAATTTATCCTGGAGAAAATGGCCAACGCCCTGGCCACACCACGGGCTGAACTTTCCATTTATGCCCCACGGGTTCTCACCCTCAAAATCAAGCCGGACAAAATCCGCGAAGTTATCGGACCGCAAGGAAAGGTCATCCGGGGAATTCAGGAGGAAACCGGGGTAAAAATTAACATCGAGGACAGTGGTCTGGTCCAGATTTTCTCTGCCGATATGGAATCAGCCAATCAAGCAGCTAAAAAAATCCGGCAGTTGACCAAAGAAGCAGAAGTCGGAGAATTCTACCTGGGGACCGTGACCTCCATTGCCCGCAAACCCGACGGAAAAGAGTTCGGGGCCTTCGTGGAAATCTTTCCCGGAACGGATGGTTTAATCCATATCTCTCAACTGGCCAAGGAGAGAGTAAAGAACGTTGCCGAGGTACTCAAAGCAGGGGACGAAGTTTTGGTAAAGGTCATCGGTATCGATGAGCGGGGCAAGATCAAGCTTAGCCGGAAGGAAGCCCTGGGGCATCCCTGGCCACAAAAAAATGAATAACATCGCTCTCAGCGATCAGCAGTGAGCTTGCAGCTTGCCGATGGCTGACTGATCGCTGACAACTGATAATTGTAATCTTTTATTAACAACCATGGTCCAAAAAACTGTCTTGCCCAACGGAATTCAGGTTATCACCGAGGAAATTCCCAGCGTCCATTCGGTCTCGGTAGGGGTCTGGGTGGAAGCCGGATCTCGCGACGAGCGCAGCGAAGAGAATGGAATTTCCCATTTCATCGAGCATATGCTTTTTAAAGGTACCCAGCGCCGTTCGGCCCGGCAGATCGCCAAAGAAATTGATGCCGTGGGGGGAATCCTTAACGCCTTTACCAGTAAAGAATTTTCCAGCTTTTACGCCAAAGTCATGGCCGAACATCTTCCGGTCGCCTTGGATCTTTTGTTCGACCTTTACCTCAATTCACTTTTTACTGACGAGGAGTTGGAGAAAGAACGGCAGGTCATCGTTCAGGAAATCAACATGGTCGAGGACACGCCGGATGAATACATTCACGACCTATTCAGCCAATCCTTCTGGCCCCGCCATCCCTTGGGACTCCCAATTATGGGACGGTTGGACACCATTTCCCAAATGGACCGCCGGGCGCTCAAAAATTTTTTTCTCCAGCACTACCTTCAAATTCCGGCTATTATTGTGGCCGCCGGCAAGTTAAAACACGAAGACCTACTCCGGCCTGTACAGGAAGCCTTAAGAAAAATCCAGCCACGGCCTAAAGAAAAAAAGAGTCGCCCTCCCCGCCCCCAACCCCGGATTCAGGTGAAAAATAAGCAGCTGGAACAGGTTCATCTGCTGCTGGGGACGCCAGGTCTTTCTGTGGTCCACCCCCGGCGTTACGCTTTCACGGTTTTAAACACCATCTTGGGAGGAGGAATGAGTTCCAGGTTGTTCCAGGAGGTGCGGGAAAAAAGAGGCCTGGCTTATTCGGTCTACTCATTTGTTTCCTCTTTCGTGGACAGCGGCCTGTTGGGGGTCTATGTGGGAACAGGAGATCACACCCTCCGTCGGGTATTGCAGGTCATCCTGCGGGAGATGAAGAGATTGGCCGAAAATTCCATCAGGCCCAAAGAGCTTCGTTCGGCTAAAGAACAGCTGAAAGGCAATCTTCTTTTGAGCCTGGAAAGTACGGACAGCCGCATGAGCCGTCTGGCCAAAAACGAAATATTTTTTCATCGCTTTGTCAGTACCGAGGAGATTATCGAAGGGATCGAGAAAGTTACGGCTGAAGAAATCAATTCTCTGGCCCAAGGGGTTTTTCGACCGGATTCTCTTTCTCTGACCGTGTTAGGCCCGGTCACCGAAAAAACCATTCCTAAGACCCTTTTTGACGACTGAACAAGGAAGGAAATGATCAAAATCAAGGTCATGAGGGTGCTATCTAATCAAAGCAGGGAAATTTCTCTTCCCCGGTACATGACGGAATATTCCGCGGGGATGGATCTCTTTGCTGCTTTGGAGGAGGAAGTGGTTTTGGCACCCGGCGAGCGTAAACTCATTCCAACCGGTATTGCCCTTGCTATTCCCGCGGGTTGCGAAGGACAGGTTCGGCCCCGAAGCGGCCTGGCTTTGAGAAATGGGGTTACCTTGGTGAATACGCCCGGGACAATCGATGCGGACTACCGGGGGGAAGTAGGAGTGCTGTTGATCAATCTGGGGCACCAGCCCTTCCGGGTCAAACCGGGGGACCGGATCGCTCAGTTGGTCATCGCTCCGGTATGCCGAGCCGTCTTAGAATGGGCCGATGAACTTGATGACACAACCCGGAGCGAAGGGGGCTTCGGGCATACTGGGTAAAAAAATCGAAGCCCTAAATTCGAAATTATGGCTGAGTCACTTTTTTTCAACAGCAAGCAGCGTTTATGGGTTGGAGAGGCCCTGGAAATTGCCGAATCCCTGGCCGAAGATTATTTTCAGGTAAATCTGGGAAATTTGGGACAATTTCCTTACGATTTGCAAACCCTGGCCAACCTGCAAAGCCAGGAGAAGACCCGTAGAGCGTTAGCCCAGGTTTGTAAATACGAGTGGAGTAAAAGAACGCCGCCGTTGAAACGCGGCACCAAAGAGTTTTACAGAATTTGCCTGCAAGACGATAAGATCTTGGATACGGTCCGGACGGAAACCTCATCGTTATCTTTGTTAAAATCTTTGCTGCTTTATATTGTTACCCATGAGCTCATCCACGTCGTCCGGTTCAGCATGGCTCCCCAAAGATTCTTTCTCCGACCCGAAGAGAAGAGAGCCGAAGAAAAAGACGTTCACCGCATGACCTATGAGCTTTTGAAGTCTTTTGCCGATCCCCAAGTCGGGCTCTGGGCTGAGCGATACCGGCCGTGGTGGGGAAAATGCGGCCTTGAGGCGGAGCCGTCGGTCCTTGACAAGTTTTGCCACCGTGCATAAATTTATTGTATAGGAATTTCCTTATTGGACACAGATGAACACAGATTTTCAGGATATAAAATGCAGAAAATAGTTGTCTGCCTTTATCCGTGGAAATCTGTGTCCCAATTAATTGAAATAAAGAATTTTTTTGGGCACAGATCAATACAGATTATCAGGGATGAAACCAAGCTACGAAAACCCGTGTGCTATTGACTTTCGCATAAATAATGGAACGGGCATTGGCACTGCTTTAAACCCCCTCACCTTTATCCTCTCCCCCTGATTAGGGGGAGAGGGGAGGGTGAGGGGGCGTAATAAATTAATCAATGT
>Ga0180009_10004606_pt1 | contig 15147 bp, 13 predicted proteins | sample OS_PC_MetaG_FD_123537 | JGI IMG/M metagenome (GOLD analysis project Ga0180009, IMG submission 123537) | Groundwater microbial communities from the Aspo Hard Rock Laboratory (HRL) deep subsurface site, Sweden - OS_PC_MetaG | ecosystem: Environmental > Aquatic > Deep subsurface > Groundwater...
AGTGATGAGTTCAAACGCCGTCCAACCTAAATATCTTATTTCTAAAGCCATGATCATATCCTTCGGTTAAATCGATTAATATACCTAACCCGGTCAAGCCGGAAAAGTGCCAAAAAACAATACGCCACAAAGTCACAAAGACACAAAGACATTATTTTTTATTTTTTTCTTCGTGCCTCAGTGTCTTGGTGGCAGGATGAAAAAAGTTTTGCCATGATAAACACGCCATGCTGTCCATCATGAATTGGTACTATCGCCTGTTTTTGTTTCTTGAACTAAATCGTTTCCGCCGGAATATACGGGATCGTGTTCTATATTTACAACAATTTATTATTTGACTTCAAGCATATCCTTCGGTAATCATTTCCTAAACTCTCATGATAACGCTTTCCAGACTATTATTCAGCAGGGCGGAACAAAATGGGACTAGTTCTAGATTCGTTTTTGGGTGTGCTTTCGGATGACTTAGCTGTGGATCTCGGAACCGCCAATACCCTTGTCTATGTGAAGGGCAAAGGGGTTGTGCTGAGCGAGCCTTCGGTGGTTGCTGTACGCACGGATAAGCGGTCCAGAAATCGGGTTATAGCCGTCGGTGCTGAAGCAAAAAACATGCTGGGAAGAACTCCCGGTAACATTGTCGCCATTCGCCCAATGCAGGATGGTGTTATTGCTGATTTTGAAGTGACCGAAGCGATGCTTCGGCATTTTATTCAAAAGGTACACCGGCGGAGCAAATTCATTCGTCCTAGGGTGATCATTGCCGTCCCATCCGGTATCACACCGGTGGAAAAGCGCGCAGTCAGAGAATCTGCGGAATCTGCGGGAGCCAGAGAAGTATATCTGATTGAAGAACCCATGGCGGCTGCAATCGGTGCGGGGCTTCCGATTACTGAACCCATCTGTAACATGGTTATCGATATAGGCGGGGGTACGACCGAGGTGGCTGTCATCTCCCTTGCGGGTATCGTTTGCAGTCGATCTATCCGGGTGGCCGGTAACAAGTTGGATGCCGCCATCATGCAATATATCAAACGCAACTACAATCTCCTGATCGGCGAAACAACGGCCGAGACCATCAAGATTTCCATCGGAAACGCGTATCCGGACCCGGAAAATCTCGAGACCATTGAAGTCAAAGGTAGAGATCTTGTTTCGGGTATCCCTAAGATTCTGACAATAGACTCCGAAGAAATACGCGGTGCGATATCGGAACAAATCGATGCCATTCTGGAAACGGTTAAAATCGTTTTGGAACAGGCCCCACCGGAGTTGGCCGCAGATATTGTAGACCGTGGCATTGTGTTGACCGGCGGCGGCGCCTTGTTGAAAAATCTCGACAAACTCCTCAGAGAAGAGACCGGCCTTCCCATTACCGTCACTGAAGACCCGTTATCCACGGTTGTGATCGGCTGTGGCAAAGTCTTGGAATCAATTGAAATCCTCAAAGAAGTAAAAATCGAATAGTAACAGCATGAAGAACTTGCCGGTGCGTATAACCGATATTCCGGAAAGCGGTATTCTCATCGAACGTGAGGAATCCCCTGAAGTATTTCCGATCCTGAAGGATCTGGAAAAAACCGGAGAATGTAAATTCATATCCCCCATCAAATTAAGTGTCGAAGTAAAAGCGATCGGACAAATATACAGAATGAGCGGTTCATATAAAACAGATGTCCAATTATATTGCAGCCGCTGTTTATCAGAATTTAATAGGCCCTTGTCCGAGGCTTTCGACATGACGTTTGCCCGCAGCATTCCGGATACAACGGATGAGGGGGATTTTCAGGGCAAGGAACTAACAGCCGACGAAATAGAAATGACGCATTTTGACGGGGAAGAGATCGATCTTAAAGACGCCTTGCAACAACAATTCATCATGAGTCTTTCCCAAAGACCGCTTTGCGAGGAAGCCTGCAAGGGGCTTTGCCAAAAGTGCGGGGCAAATCTAAACGATGGAGATTGCAGGTGCGAAAAAGATCAAATAAACGGCAGATTTGAGATATTGAAAGGCTTAAAGCTCGATAAGTAATTCTTTTCATTCTAACCCTTTCTCTTGACACTGAATTCTCATCTTTTTATGATCAGTGCGATATGATATCAAGGTGGAGGTTTCAAATTGAGCAATACGCTGTCCATCTCCCTTCAGAACGACAGGGAAGACCTCACCAAGGTCAATCGAGCACTAACGGAGTTTTTAACTCCCATCGAGCTATCACCCAGAATCAATAACGCCGTGAACCTGGTGATAGAAGAGCTCCTTATGAATATCGTACAACACGGTTACGAGGATGCGGATGCTCACCCCATCGACTTGGATCTTGATATTGATACCGAAAGGATTGCCATCACCTTCACGGATGGTGGCGTGGCGTTCAACCCATTGGCTTTGCCGAGACCGGACCAATCTCGACCGGCCATGGAGCGAATTGAAAACGGTCTCGGCATCAATCTGGTTCGGCGGATACGAAAGGCAATGGAATACCGAAGAGAAGATGGAAAAAATATATTGAAAATATGGATAGATAGATAAATAAATAAGAATCCCAACCGCTTATTGGGGGACATTATGGCCATATCAAAAAAAACGACAATTATATCTGCGAGCGCTGCAACTCTCATCCTGATAGTGGGCATTGCTGCCTTCATATGGCTCCGCATGATGGAAATCCCTTCAGAGCTCAACATGGCGGCCAAGCAGGACAAGCAGTCCGTGGAGATGACAAAATCACCGGTGGCTCAAACTCCGGTGATACGCAAGAAAATGCCTTCGGCACCGCCAAAAGTCATGGAAAACGTATCCAAGGCACCGGAGATGAATCCCACTGTTACGGAGCTGCAAACAGCGGTTGTGAAACAGGATGTCGGCAAGGATATCACACCGACGACGGAAAAATCAGTGAAGGTGGAGGAGCCCCCCATGCCTGCTCCGAAAACCGAACCGGAACCCGTCAAATCCGTAGAGACTATGCCTGCACCCGCACCATCACCCAAAAACCAGGAAAAAATGGCAGTTCCACAGCTTCCAAAGGCCTTCGCATTTACCATGCAAGTGGGTGCTTTTCTTGTGAAAAAGAATGCTGATGAAAGAATTCATATCTTGGAACAGATGGGACAAAAGCCCTACGCTTTTGATAGTACGGATAAAAAGGGCACCCCGTGGCATACCGTCCGGATTGGGCATTATGAAACCCTGGCAGAAGCTCGCAAGGAACTGGAAATATTCAAGAATACCTCTCCATTCGATGCGGTTGTTATTGAAGGGGACTCATTATCACCGCTTATGAAAAGCAAGAAAACAGGATCTACACCCGCCAATCGGATAAAGTCCTAGGATATGAGGGCCGATCTCCAAACAATTTTTGCATAGACTAACTATTTGATAAGGTTGATGATTATTCAATAGTGATTGTCTCTCTGAATCGACAGAACCGTTGAGACCGGCTACGCATCTAGTATTTTAGTACGATATGTCTAGTCTCTTTTTACGATTTTTAACCCAAAAAATACGAAGATAAACCATACTTTTGACGTATTGCCAAAAGCCATGCTTCTGCTGTAAAAAATGATCTAAAAAATAGTTAATCCTATAGCAAATTCCTAATGACCATTAATTAACAATATGATTGACAACAAGCCCATACAACCAACCCACATTATTCGATTCAGCTGGATATATCTCCTGGCCATCGTACCGGTTATAGCGAACTTTTCGTTTCAGCACAGCAGGCAGGAGAGGATGCCGAATATCGAAATATCCATCAACTACACCTCTTTCTCTGAATCACCATTTGAGCCTGACGTTTGGGATCTTAAAGAATTGGAACCGGACCGCTCATCTTCTGATGAGGACCAGGCCTCCAACGACCCGTATATGCCCATAATATTGGCGGCGGCAAACCAATACAAGGTCGATCCTGCAATCATACGGGCTATTATCATGGCTGAATCCAATTATAACCCCAAGGCGGTATCCAAAAGAGGAGCGAGGGGATTGATGCAGTTGATGCCCCGAACGGCCAAATCGCTCGGCGTGAAGGATGTCTTTAACCCTGAGCAGAATATTCATGCCGGAGTGAAATACTTCAGCCAACTTTTAAACAAATTCGACGGAGATCACTCATTGGCTTTGGCCGCTTATAATGCCGGAAGCCGAAAAGTCAAAAAATATAACGGGGTTCCGCCATATAAAACCACAAAACGGTACATTAAAAAAGTTTTTAGATATAGGAAGCTTTTCGAGCAGGAAATGGTCGAAAACGGTTAGTCTCTTCAACATTTATTCTCAATTCATTCAACACATCATCGATTCTGCGTATATTTAAACCATCTTTTCTGATTCCAGTTTTTCGGACATACATGGAAATCTTAAAAAACACTTTCATAATCTGATCAAACCTGCTTTACTAGACCGCAGATCGGACAGCTAAAAAAACATGTCCATTTGGCCGATAAGTACAAATAGAAAGGTTTAGGTTCCATGAACGATAAGATTTTATTTTATCTTGTTGCAGCAATTTTCGGTGTAGCCGGTGGCTTCATCGGCTCTCTCATTGCCCCTTGGGTACACTGGGGAGTAGAAAAGCGCAGGCAACGGCAAGCCAGAAGACGTGAGTTAATCCGCTCCTGCAGAAGCATGCTTTCCACTGAAATCGACAAAAAAACCTTCAGAGATACTGAGGTATACTCACAACTCAGGCCCCATTTGTATAAAGTGGTAATCGATGAACTTGAACGTGACGAATCCGCCGAAACATTGAAAGAAAATGCAGGTCGTATAGAAGATTTCAAACAAAGTCTGTTGGAGGATATCGCAAGGATCGAAAGCGAATGGATTTTGATTTAAGACGCAAAGAGGGTCAACATGTCTCAAACCGATCAGATCTTAAACGACATCAAAACCATCCAGAAGATCTTTCACTCGTTTTCCCTTAAGGGTTCGACACCCGAACTGTTGGAATCTCTCTGTTTTTTCGAGCAGCAGGTTTCCGACTATATCCGAAATCCCCAATTGGATGCCGTCATCCGGTGGCACAAAAGCCTTATTCTCCAAAAGACGAAATATCATCCCCGGGCTGAGCAATTGCTGGATGAAGCCTTGAGCCTGCTTGAAGACAGCGGCGATACAATATTCAGGCAATGGATTCTGAGAGTCTATATTACTCTGGGCGATGTTCACCTTTCCCAGCTAAATTATCTGGATGCAGAAACGTATCTTAAAGAAGCCCTGGCGCTGGCTCTTTCCGATTCCGAGTTGTCGGGATTCCTTGGAAAAATCTACTCCCTTCTGAGTATCGTGAATCTGAATCTGGGCCGTTACAACCATGCCAAACGATATATTTCACTGGAAAAAGAACATGCATCGAAAGACCATGAGTCGGATAAAGCCGACGAAGCTGCTGCCCGGTCATATGGAGAGGCTCTGGTTAACTTTAGCCGGATAAACCGGCAAATCGGCCTGGTCGAACACCGAGTCCAAACCGATCTTGAAATAGCACTGGATATATTTCATAAAATCAGCGATATACATGGCCAGCTTGCCACCCAGCTTGAGCAGGCTGAATTTTACTACCTCCTCAACCGCATAAATATCGCACTGGATATGGTTCAGGCTTTGGAATCGAAATTCAAAGATAACAGAATGTTCATGGAGCTGACCCAGGGCCAGCTTCTATCTGCAAAGATTTATCGAAAAATATTCGATTATGAACAGGCAGAATATAAATTGAACAACCTCTTTTCCGTATTCAAAGATCAGAATTTGGAATCGAATCAAACCATGGCCGATGCTTTGTTTGAGATGGGCGCCCTTTTTTATGATGTCAATGAAGAAGACAAGGCGCTTCATTTTTTTAGAGATGCTGCCAAGCTGGGCATGGTTCTGGGTATCAAGAATACAATCATCCGCTCTTTTAACGCATCCAGGACGATCGATAAATACAAGGCCCGAGAGCTCCTGACTTCGGATTTGGTATATGAAGACGCCACGTTTGTGAGAAACCGGATGGATCGGAAAATCAGTCCGTTTAAGGAGGCCCGGGCAACGGTAAAGCTGTTTGCGTCCACCTTGTTTGTGGATATCGTCGGCTTCAGCGGTATGATGCGGCAGGCCGATGAAGACATCACGGTCCGAATGGTGGATGAATTGATCGATCGGATGTACCTCATCATCTATAAGCACAACGGTTATATCGATAAATTTCTTGGGGACGGTTTCATGGCTATTTTCGAACACGGGTACTCCCTAAACCCGGAAATCGCATTCAACGCCGTCAAGGCCGGTGAAGACATACAGCGCGCCCTTCAGCATAAAAACCGTAAACTGAAAAAAGACTATGACGTGGATAAGAATATCAGCGTCCGAATCGGCATCTCAACAGGAGAAATTTATGCCATATTGCTGGGAAATTACATCAAAACCGAGTTTACCTATCTTGGGAACTCCGTTAATCTTGCCTCCAAACTGGAAAGTCAGGCTGCCGAAGCTCGAATGCTCATCGACAAAGAAACCTATGGACAGATCAGTGACAGGATTCTGTCCGAACATGGAAACTTCTATATACCCGGCTTAGGAGATACGGATGCTTATCGGGTCCTTCGCCTTGCGCGGATGAGCAAAAGACTCGATGAGGAAAAATAGAGGTATTGACACGACCGTATATCAGAGATTCTTAATCAGGACATATAAATCGCCGTCGTGTCTGATCTGCCATGCCTCTGCACCGGCACGAGGACCGCTCCCCCAATAAAGATCTGCCCTGCCGGCGCCTTTAATGGCTGAACCGGTGTCCTGGTTCAAGACAAATCGAGAGAATGAAGTCCACCCCGAGACTGTTCCCCGGCCGTTCATCCGGGGTTTTTGGGTTGATATGAAGGCAAGCGCCCCTTTCGGGAACAGGTTGTCGTCCAGGGCCAAAGATCTTCCACTGGTGAGCGGAACATTAATATTTCCCAAAGGACCCTGCGCTACTTTTTCAAAAAACGTGTAGCACTCGTTGTGATTCAATACATCGTCAACGACTTTCGGATGCCGGACGAGATATTGCCTGATGCTGTTTAAACTCATCTGGTTCGGGGCAAGCAATCCCCTGTCCATCAGATACTTACCGAAACTTCGATACTTTCTCCCGTTAGAAGCCTCATATCCGACATAAATGGAGCCACCATCCGTTAGACTCAACTGTCCGGCTCCCTGGACATGAAGCATATATACGTCCAGAGGGTCTTTCAGCCAGGCGATTTCCAGTCCTTTGCCTTCCAGTGCCCCCCCCAGCTCGATTTGAAGCCGGGTATAGTAAGGCCGTACAGAATTGTTGTCATACCGGCCCATTATGGTTTGACCCCGATATTTTTGATCAAATTGCGACAAATCGATTTTGATGAGGTCATCCGGTTTTCGATACAAGGGGTATCGGTACGCACTGCTGCGTTTTAGGCTCGCTTCGAATACAGGTTCATAATACCCTGTAAAAAGGACTTTCCGATTTTCAGAACTCCCGGCCGCACGATATATCCGGAAATGTTTCCGTATTTCTCTGTTCAGTTCTTCATCGGTTAAGCCCCGGGTAACGATGGCCAGGAAGGCTTTTTGACTTTCCATTACCTGGCGGCAGGTAAAGGTATGGGGACCGTAAACAAAAACCGAACGGGGAGGAAGTCTCCTCAGGTATTCGATATTTCGCTGTATGGCCAAAGTAAGATACCGATAATCCATATCATCCCGGAACGTGGGATATGAATACACCGGCTGCAATGCTTCGGCCGGACTCCGGATGTCCTCATGCTGCTGCGGATAGGCGCCGAGAAAAACGGATACCGAAAGGAGCATCAGTCCGTAAAGCAACAACCTTTGAAGCCGTTTGAAATGGATCATCAAATCAGTATCCGTCAACTGGAGATAAGAAAAGGTTAACTCCTCTGATACAACTTGTAGTGTATCATGTCAAGGAATAACACAACATATTGTTGATTAGGATGATTCGGTCTTGGGCTCTGAGTGATTTTCTGAAAGCACGCCATTCGTATGTCAAGGCGGGTTTTGGGGATTGGAGACCTGTCCGGGTCAGGCGTTTGTCTTGTTATCTATTTCTTCAACGCATTTTAGAGCGCTCTTTACGGCACTGCCGATGCCGGAACCGGTCAGGTACGTCGCATCCCCTGCCAGATATAGACCGCGAATCTCGGGCACATGAAAACCCGGGCGGTGCGGTCCGGTGAGGTTGAGCTGGGCCAGGGGAAGTATGGTGGGGTAGATGAGCTTCTGGATCCAGTCGATTTGTTGATCGAAATCCGGCCAGATCTCACGGGCCAAAGCGATGAGTTCCTCCTGCCGCTGGTTAGCCAGATCCGCCCTTCCATAGGGCATGGGGCCGTGAGAATCGATGAACAGCAGATGGTGGCCGGACGGCGCGAGATCAGGATCCGCATAGGTGGGAACGGTTACGATGCCATGCCAATCCATGCCGGAGCGATCAAAGGTCCATTGAAAAAACTGCTCGGAAAATCCTTCCATCAAGCTGGATCGCGCACCCAATACGATACCGTTGTAATAATAATCGGCAGATCGGATCTTTTCCAGCTTGTTTGCCATTTCTGCGGGCATTTTGTCTTTTGGCAGGAATCGAGGCAGGTTGACAAGAGGGGCGGTGTAAACGACGGTGGGGGCATAAAAGTCCAGCTCGGCAACGTAGGAAGGGCGTGATATCCCGGCCTTGACCCCAGCTGTCCGGTCTCCTGACAAAAACAATCTCTTGACACGGATGTCGGTGATGATCTCCCCCTGATTGTTCAGAATCACTTTCTCCAGGCAGTCAGGCAGGGCCTTGATGCCCCCATGGGCCGGGTAGCAGATGGTCGTTTCGGAAATCAGGGCATCGTTTAGCGTTTCCAGAAAGGCGCCTGCGGATACCTTTTCCATCGGTTGTCCGGAAAAGCCGGTAATCTTCTTAAAAAACTCCAGCAAGCCGGGATTTCCGAACTTGTCCATAATCCACGATTGCGCCGAAATTTCATGATAGCCGTCTATTTCGTTACGGTCCATCCGGGAGACCGCCCGGACCAGGCGGATAAAATCTTGGTACAGTTCTTGGCCGAACCGTTCAGGAGAGGTTGCCCGCATATAGGCACGGCTGTCCAAATCGAAATGCATCAAGGACGGTTTGATGGGCACCTCTTGCAGTTCGGCCCCGGTCTCTGCCAGCAGTTGCCCGATGCCGCTGGAACTGAGGCTGGCAATGGCGTGAAGTCCGATGTCCACAAGGTAGCCCTTGAATTCGAAAGACGTCGATCGCCCGCCCAGAATCGGCTCTTTTTCCAGGAGCAGGACATTGTAACCCTTTTTGGAAAGAAGCGCTGCAACGCCCAGCCCTGCGATTCCCGCCCCCACAACGATGACATCATATTGTTTCATTTCATCTCCCAACTCGGCGCTCTGTTTGTTGCAAGTTTTCAGAATTTTTCAATCGATCCCAGGCCGCTCCCACACCCTCCGCTTTCAGCTTGACCTTCTGAATTTTCATAGCGCTGCTGGCCAGTGGAAATTCATCCACGTAGGAGATGTACCGGGGAATCATGAAACGGGGAAGGTGTTCTCGGCAATGATTGCAGACCGCCTCCGGGTCTTGATCGGCGCCGGTCTGCAGCTTTATGAAAAGCTTGATGTCTTCTTCACCGATGTCCGAGGGAACCCCCACTGCCGCACACTCCTCTACGGCCGGATGCCGGCGGACACAGGCTTCCAGTTTATCCACCGGAATGAATTCCCCCTTTACCCGGATGCTTTCCTCTGCGCGGCCCACAAAGTGAAGTGCGCCCGCCGCATCCAGATATCCCATGTCTCCGGAGTGAAACCAGAAATTACGGCACGTGCCGGCGGTTTTCTCCGGCATGTTGTAGTAGCCGGAGAAAATGGTGTGTGCGACCTTATCCCTAATTACAATCTCGCCCACTGTATCCGCCGGCACCGCCTCATCATTTTCATCCCATATCTGCAATTCGATATCATCTCGGGGCTTTCCTGAAAACCGAGAATCGTGCGTCGAATCCGGACCGAAGGGACTCATGGTGCAAAACCCACCCGCTTCGGTGGAGCCGTACATGGAAAGACCCAGCGACAAACCGAAACGGTTCAAAAATGGGATGGCGCCCTCACCGACCAGAAAAATTCCGGCTCTTGCGGGATTATCGGCGTCATCGGGGCGAGGCGGCTGCTTGAGCAGTACGTTCATGGGGGTGATGTGCAGGGTCAGCACCGTGGCATCGTACTGCTCGACCCATTGCCAATATTGGGAGGCGCTGAACCGGCTCTCAAGAATCGCCACGGCATCGGCCATCAGCGCTGAAAACGTGCCGATGTAAACGTTGCCGTGATAATTGGGTAGGCATGAAAGAAAACGGTCTTCCGGAGTCGCTTTCAACAGCCGGGCAATGCGCCGGGTCATGGAAAGCAAATAGCGATGGCTCGTGACGCAGGGTTTGGGAAGCCCGGTTGTTCCGGATGTAAATATAAACTGCAGGGGGGTCCGGGGGGGCAGATCAACTTTAGGTGGATCGGATGGAGATCCGCTGAGAAGCTCCTGGTAATCGATCATTCCGGACGGTGCGGGATTCTCCTCGGAGGCGTCATTGACCAGGATCTGCGGAGACAATTTGGAAAAGTCCTCTCTAACTTCCTCATAGACGGACAAGAGGCTCGTTGAAACCATCACCGCCTTGAGGTCGGTGGCCGAAAAAGCATGCCGCAATAGTTCGGCATTGTACTGGGTGTTGACAAACACATTGGCCGCACCCAGTTTGGCCACTGCAAAATAGAGCACCAGCCACTCGAGGCAGTTGGGCATAAAACCGCCTACCCGGTCACCCTGCCCCACGCCCAGTTCAGATAGGGAGTTCGCCACCCGGTTTATCAACCGGTCGAACGCTTTGAAGGTAAACTCCCGTTCCTGGAACACGAGAAAGGTCTTATCCGGCAGCCTGGATACCTTCTCCTCCCAAAAAGACCTGACGTTCATGGATTGCATCCTCCGGGTGCGCTATCAGTTAAAAACAAAATCAAAATAGAACAGTTTAAAAAATGGGGTCAAGCGCTTTTTTACCCTACGATCATTCACCAAAGCGCAGAATTGATCAAACGATTGTCTCTCCGTTATGTGCGAACAGATGATTTGACTTTGTGCTGAGGAGGCGGCGTCAACAGGAAAAGCAAAATGCCGACAGCGGGGATAGCGGCCAAGATGAGAAAAGCCAGACGATAACTTCCGGTAACATCACAAACCCAACCGGCAAAGGGGGGGCCGATCATTGAACTAACGGTGCTTATTGACAATAACAGCCCCTGGATCGTACCGAACTGCCTTCTTCCGAAATATTCTCCCTGGATGGCCGGGCGCAGTGGTATGGGAGCACCGTAGCCCGGACTGAAGGTTACCAGAAAGAGAATAATATGCCAGAAGGTCCGGATATTGGCGAAAAGAAGCAAACCTATCGCCTGAAGGCCGAGAGCGACGCAAAACATATACCGCTTGTCCATATAGTCCGATAACCATCCCAAACCGATTCGTCCCACAACGCTGAGAAAAATGGTAAGGGTGACGACATAACCGGCTTTTTCGCGGCTGATACCGATACTTTCCAAAAACGGCATGATATGAACAAACACCGCGCTCATGGCCATGAAAGAGATGCTCAACCCGACTGCCAGCATCCAAAAACTTCTCGTTTTTATGGCTTCCATGGCTGTGAACTCTACTTCGTTAACCGGCTTCCGAGCCTGAATTGTTGATGATGAAATCTTAGTATTATCCTTTATCTCTTCCTGAACGACATCCCCATCCGGCAACATTCCATATTCTTCGGGCCTGTTTCTGAATACGAAGGATAACGGGATACCGATGATCCACATGCCGATACCAGCAATCACCAGAGACTGCCGCCATCCGTACTGATTGATCAGCCAGACTAGAACCGGCACTAAGGTACCCGCCAAACCAACTCCACCGGTTACCAAACCCATGGCTTTTCCACGTTTCCGAACAAACCAGTTGGCTACAACGGTTGCGCCGACAGAATAAAATCCGGCACTGTGCCCGATGGAAATAATAATGAAGACGATATAAAAGCTGAGCAAAGAATTGACTTTGCTCAACAGTACAAACCCGGCACCTAATACGGTTACTGCGAATAGGCTCATCTTTCGGGGACCCAGCCGGTCGATAAAGTACCCGACGATGGGTGCGGCTATACCCCCCTCCAGCCGCTGCAATGAAAAAGCAAGCGAGGTAGCCGCTCTTGACCATCCGAATTCGTTGAGAATGGGATTAAAGAAGGCGGTAAATCCGTAAAACAGGATGCCGCCATTGTAAGTGGTGATGATGGATGAAGCGATAATGATCCACCATCCGTAAAAGATCTTAGGCATCAGGTACACTTTCATCGATAGTCCTGGGGATACAATCTGCCGTTAACGTAAATTTGCTGTACCGATCGAAGACTTTCCGGTAGATGGGATGGTGGTCCCGGTACAACAATAAAGGAGGCATCCGCACCCGAGACCAACCGGCCCAGATTCTCTATTTCGAGAACTTTTGCGCCGTTTCCTGTGGCACAACGGATCGCCTCTTCCACGGAGAACCCGGCATCCATTAATAGCTTCAATTCCTCGATCATGCTGCTTCCGTGATGAACGCCGGGGCTTCCGGCATCCGTGCCCAGGGCGATTGGAACCCCGAATTTCCTAGCCATGGCCATCTGCTCCAATTGATGTTCCATATTCCTCAGCGGAACGTCGGTTGATGAACCTCCGGAATTGAAATGATCGGCAAACGCCTTCATGGTAAATGCCGTGGGGATCCAGAAAATCTGCTTTTCCGCCAACTTCTTGAGATTCTCTTTCCCCATAAAAAATCCGTGCTCTATGGACCGGCATCCGGCATTGATTGCAATACCCACCGGCATCTCACCGTTGGCATGAACCATTACCGGCCAGCCTTTATGATTCGAGGCTTGTACCGCATCTTTCAACTCTTTCAAATCAAACTGCGGCGGGGTCTGTCGCCCAAAATTGATCAGGCTGTTCAATCCGGAGTTGACGATTTTCACATGATCCTTGGCTTCCGAATCCGCCATAATCGCGTTTGCCAGGGTTTCATGGGCGGCCGGTGCTCTGCCGATGAGCCGCCCATATCGATTCGGTTTATGCCACGCCCTTCCTGCCGCATGAATGCATAAAGATAACCGATCTTTCTCCAGGCTTTCGTTCTTAAACCGCAGGGTATGTGCATGCCGGTCTCCGCCGTCGCGAACGGCAACCACTCCGTATCGAAGCAAGCCTTTGATATGTTCGATAATGACCGGTTTAATCTTTTCATATGGAGCATCCAACTGGTCTTCGCGAATCTTCCGGTCTCCCGTTCCGGACATGAATAGATGGACATGACTGTCGATCAACCCCGGTAATACGGTATGTCGAGAGCAATCGACACTATCGGCATGGGGAATAGAAGATCCTTCTGATTTCCGAATGGATTGAATTCTGTCGTTTTCAATGGATATCAACTGATCGGAAAGCGCCTTCTGCCCGCTCCCGTCAATCAGCCAGCCGGAACGAATATGAATGGATTCTTCCATGATTCATCATTGAACTTCATTTCAACAATTCACGGCGGAGCACATTGAGGGCGGTCATGGCAAATATTTTTTTGTTTCGAATCCGCTCCGGATAATGGAATTGATACCGTTTGCCGGAAGAGCCGTCGGGTGTTGCCAGGCCGATGCAAATTGTTCCCACCGGTTTGTCCGACGTCCCGCCGTCAGGGCCGGCTATTCCGCTGGTTGAAAGCCCGTATGATGCACCTGATATGCGCCTCACTCCCTCCGCCATCAGTTTCGCGGTCTCTTCATGGACGGCGCCGTACTGTTCGATGATACCTGAATCAACCCCCAGCACATCGATTTTGGCATGGTTGGAATAAGTGATCCCCGAAAAAATAAAATAATTCGAACTCCCCGGAACATTGGTAAGCCAATGTGAGATCAGGCCACCGGTACAGCTTTCGGCAACACCTATGGTGGCTTGCTTCTGTTGCAGCAGTCTGCCGACTTCCGCTTCCATCGAATGTCCCTCCACTGAAATAACCCGTTTACCTAACAAATTTAGGACAAAGTCCGACGCGGATGCCAGCATTTCTTTGAGCACGGATTCATCCGGTCCTTTTACATAAAGGGTGGCGCGGATTATCGGAAATCTGAATCGGATCCCGACCTGTATGTCCGGATATTTTTCTTCCAGCTCGGATAACCGTTCTCCGGTTTCCGATTCGGTCAGACCGAAGAGGGTCAGTGTTTTGTTCAGAAAAAAAAGGTTTTCATCTTTTCGGAGGCGGATGATTCTGGGCAGCACGGCTTCATCCAGCATATTTCGCATCTCGGCCGGCACGCCGGGAAGAAAGAAAAACTCGCACCTCCCGATTTTCAATCGAAAACCGGGGGCAGTACCCATGGGATTGTACAGGCATTCGGACCGACTGGGAAGCATCGCCTGTTTTTTATTGGATGGGGCCATGGGTCGACGTCTTTCCTCGAAAAAACGTTTAATCGCTTCAAGGGAGGGGGTATCCAGGACGAGTTCGTCGTCAGCGGCCTTTGCAGCTGCTTCGGCTGTAAGATCATCCTGGGTGGGTCCCAGACCGCCCGTGACAATGGCGATATCCGCCCGGTTTCCCGTTTCATTGAAAATAGAAACCAGTTCCTCAACGTCGTCGCCCACAGAGATATGCCGTGCCACGTGGACTCCCAAAGTCTCCAGCTTTTCTGCAATATGAGCGGTGTTGCTGTCGATGATGGTACCGCGCCGAATTTCTTCTCCGGTTGATAAAATCTCAGCAATCATGCAATCTCCCTCGTATTTCGTTTTTCTCCACCCAACACCGCACGTCGATATTTTTGCGCACCAGTCTCCATATTGAGTTTATTCGATATAGTCAAGTCCGACAATACTGACCGTAGATCGAACCCTGAACCCAGAACTCTGAACCCTGAACTCTGAACCCTGAACCCTGAACCCTGAACCCTGAACCCAGAACGGAATTCAATTTATGCTTGACTTTTGGTGTATAATCTATAGAGTATCCGAAGGTTTTATTTGGAATATGAATG
>Ga0180009_10004607_pt1 | contig 15141 bp, 12 predicted proteins | sample OS_PC_MetaG_FD_123537 | JGI IMG/M metagenome (GOLD analysis project Ga0180009, IMG submission 123537) | Groundwater microbial communities from the Aspo Hard Rock Laboratory (HRL) deep subsurface site, Sweden - OS_PC_MetaG | ecosystem: Environmental > Aquatic > Deep subsurface > Groundwater...
AGGGAGCAACCTCCTGGTCCTCGACACCGATCTGAAAACCCTGGCCGTGTATCCCGATCCCAGCCGTTTGCCCAGGGAAATCGTCTTCCTCTGGGATTCGGGTACGGGCGAGAAGGTCCTGGTCGGCAATCAGACCAAATCCCACTGGATGTTCACCCTGACGAAGAGGCCCTTGGCATGGGGTCGGATCCTCCTGCGGGCCGGGTTGGGCCTGGGCCTGGCCGCGGCGCTGATGGGCGTGTTCTTCTGGGGTCGCCGTCTGGGCCGTGCGGCGGCGGCGCGGGAGGCGGAAGTCAGGACGACCCATGCGACCGCGGACCGGGAGGTCCTGTTCCGCGTGTGGCAGGAACTGGACGACGTCAAGCACGAGCGCCTGATGGAGGCCAGCAAGGGTCTGCGCCGCCTGGTCTGGCTGATGGAAGCCTATGCCACCGAATTGGGCGAGGGGAGCGACCTGCGCACGAGGATCCACGCGCTCATGCGGGAGTTCCACGAGGCCGACCTGCCGCGGCTGCAGAACATCCTGCGCCGGGCCGAGGGGGAGTCCTTCGCGCCGGATCTGGTCTTCATGGCCCAGCGCTCGCTGGCCTCCCTGGTGGGAAAGCTGAACGAACTGGATGGGTCCGACCTGACGGTGGCCCGGATCGCCGCCTATCAGCCGGATCTGGCCCGGGACGTGGAGCAGATCGAGGAAGGGTTCCTGGGTCTGTGGACCGCCCTGCGGGACTACTTCGCCTGCGACCCGGTCCGCATGCTCCAGGGCATGCTGGTGGTCGGTGAGGTCGAGTTGAAGCGTGCAGGCATCCGGGTCGAACTGCAACCGCCGGAGCCGGGTGTGGACCTGCGCTGCCTCATCGACACCGCGGAACTGCGCTACATCCTGGTCAACCTCCTGGACAACGCCATCAGGGCCCTGCGTGACGGCAAGCGGCGGATGATCGCCGTGGGTTTCCGGAGATCGGGCCAGGAGATCAGCCTGGAATTCTCGGACACGGGGGCGGGCATCGATCCGGCGGTGCACGAACTGGTCTTCAGCGGGCGGTTCAGCAGCAGGCCGGGCGGGGGACAGGGCCTCTTCCGGTCCCGGGAGATCCTCCACCGCTGGCGCGGGGAGATCGAACTGACCCGGTCGGCTCCTGGTCAGGGGACGACCTTCACTGTCAAACTTCGGGCCGCCTACAAGGCCGAGAAATCCGCCGCCCTGGAAGCCGAGGCCTGATCCCTTCCGGACACCCGGATGCGGCAGGATTTTCCCGTCCAGGGCATCGGCCCCGGATATCCGGGAGTTTTCCGCACAAGGTCCCGTCCAGACCGTCCACCTCGAGGGCAGATCATTCCGACCGCGTGAACCTGAGGGAGACCGTCCAGGGGGTACGCATCCTGCATCTCGCCGGACGAACCGGAACGACGCCGGACCCGTCCGGCCCCCCCAACGCGAAGGAAGGACTGCGTGGTCATGGATGCCAACAAAGCGCGCGATCAGCATTTCCAGCGGCTGCAGCGGACCCTGGAGGAGGGCCTGAAGGCCATCGAGTCGGCCAGGACTCCCGCCGAGGCCGAGGTGGCCCGGCTGCAGGCCAAGGCCCGCATGGAGGATCTGCAGCGCCGGTGGGAGGAAGCCTTCCCGCCCGAACCGGTGGGCAGCGGGTCCCGCTGATCCCGGCGCACCCGCTGACCCCGGCAGCAGGACAGGCGGCCGCCCCTGTGGTAAAATGGAAGCCCGGACGAGTCCGCCCACTCCTGCAGCCAGGAGTGAGGGGAATCGTCCGGGCTTCGGCACGCCACAACCCGGAAGGACAACGATGCTGCACCGCGCCTCGACCCCGGCCCCGGCCGTTCTGCTCATCTTGGTGACCACAGGCCTCCTGATCCTGGCGGCCGGGGCAGCCCCGGCCGCCACGGGCGTCCACACCACCTACCTTTGGCACATGCACCAGCCGATCTACTGGCCGGATGAGAGCGTCTGGACGCCCGGCCGGTACGAGACCGCCTACGAGACCATCACCCTCGGCCACAGCCAGAACGACGAGTTCGACATCTTCAACAAGGACGACCGGGTCGCCGATTACCAGTGGTACCCGAAGGACGCCATCGCTTCGGTCCTGGACCTGCCCGACGCCGGAGCGCAGGTCTCGTTCGCCGGCGCGTTGATCGAGAACGTCTTCAGCCTGGGCGATGCGGGCTGGAACGGGGGACGCTACGCGTCGAACTGGTACTCCCACTACCGGACGGCCATGGGCTGGACCACCTCGGCCGGCAAGCGCCGGCTCGATCCGGTGCTGGTGGGCTTCCACCACGCCATCGGCCCCCTGCTGGACGAGAACGCCCTCGTGATGGAGCTGGCCTGCGCGCGGGAGATCTGGAACCGGGCCTGGGGCCCCGGAGCGGTCAGCACGGGATTCTTCCCGGCCGAGATGTGCTTCAGCGAGCGCATGATCCCCGCCCTGGTGGACGCGGGGGTGACGTGGACCATCGTGCCCGACCTGCACATCGCCCGCGCCTGCGGGAACTATCCCTACCAGGCCAACCTGGACAACTGCGATCCGCCCAACCGGGCGGACAGGGTCAACCCGGACCAGGCCGACTGGACCAATCACACCATCTCGCGCGGCGTCACGCTGAAGATCCCCTACCCGTTCGGATTCACCCCGCACCGGGCGCAGCACGTCGATCCCCATGACGGGTCCATCAGCAGCTTGGTGGTGGTGCCCGCGGCCAACGCCATGGGCTGGGAGGAGGGCTACGGCCTGTTCGGGACCGGGGGCATCGACGCCATCGCCGCAGCCAACGACCCGTCCCGCCCCATGCTGGTGCTTTTCGCCCACGACGGCGACAACGCCTGGAGCGGCGGCTACAGCTACTACAACGAGAACGTGACTCAGTTCGCCCACAGCGCGGCCGCTTCGGGATACACGCCGACCACCGTGGAGACGTACCTGGCGCAGCATCCGGTGCCCCTGGGCGATGTCGTCCACGTGGAGGACGGTGGCTGGGTCAACGCCGACGGCGACTTCGGGTCTCCCCAGTTCATCAACTGGAACTGGCCCCTGGTGGACGCTTCGGGGCAGTTCGACATCCCCGGCGGCTGGGCCGAGGACGAACGCAACTGGGCCGTCCTGACCGCCGCCCAGAACCGGGTGGAAACCGCGGCGCAGATCATCGGCGCGGTGGATCCGGCGAAGGTCGTCGATCCGCTGTCTGGCGCGAACGTCGCGGAACGCGCCTGGCACTTCCTGCTGGCCGGTTACGAGAGCGGCTACATGTATTACGGCTCGTCCCTGGACATGGAGATCAAGGCCACCCTGGCCTGCAATCAGGCGGTCGCCCTGGCCGACCCGGTGATCGCGGGCGGCGCCGACCTCACCGCGCCCACGGTGTGGCTGCCCCAGCGTCTGCCCTGGAACCCCGGCGGCTTCGGCGGCGGCAGCCTGTGGGGCTGGCCGTCAGGCGAGGGGGCGGCGATGACCTCGGCGTTCCACGTCTGGACCTTCGCCCACGACGTCTCGGGCCTGGTGCGCGTCGAGCTGATGGTGCGCGAGGACACCGACGGCGTGAACGATCCGGCCACGGTCGTGAACGAGACCTACGCCGGAGGGTCGGGCGTCAGCGCGTGGCTGCCGGTGCCGATGGTGTTGCGGACCATGCCGCAGGGCGAGCCCTGGGACATCCCCGGTGTGGACCTGACTGTCCTGCCGGTGCACATCGCCGACCAGTACTGGCTCGAGCTGTCGGGCTACAGCGACGTGTTGCTGGACTACTACGTCGAGGCCGAGGACGCCCAGGGAAACGTCAAGCGCACGCCCATCCAGCACGTGTACGTGGGGACGGGCGATAGCGGCGGCGGAGGCGGCGACGAGGCGTTCGTCATGGACGGCGCGCTGGATGAGGGAGTGCCGGAGATCGAAGCGGGATCCGTGGGCTTGTACGTCGATGTTCGGGACGGCTGGCTCTATCTCGCCACCGATGCTCCCGCCGTTGCGGCGGGCAACGACATTTTCATGCTGCTGGGGGAGGCGCCCGAGGGCGCCATAGCAGCGCCCTGGGCCAAGGCGGGGCAGACGGCGCCCTGGCTGCGCTTCCTGGCCCGCGAGGGCGACAACGGCTGGACCGGCTGGTTCGATGCGGCCCAGACGGTTCTCGATTCGCCGTTCCTGGTCATGGGCTCGGGGGCCGTGCTCGAAGGCGCGGTCGATCTGGACGCGCTGTTTCCCGGCGGGTGGCCGGCCTCGGTGTGGGTCGCGGCCGCGGTCTACGCCACAGCGGATGGCGGCGCGTTGACCGGCCAGGCGCCAGCGGGCGACGGCGACGGGAACGTGGAGGCCGCCGAATTTGTTGAAATCCCTCTGGGCCTTTCTTCGGTGCCAGGCGGGGAAACCGCCGCGCCGCGGTTGCGGGCCTTGCCCAATCCCTTCAATGCGCGGCTGAGCTTCACGGTCGAGGGGTCGGGCCCCGGCGGCGTGCAGATCCGGATCCACGACGCGAAGGGCCGGCAGGTGCGGTTGCTGGAAGGCGCGGGCCCGGTGGTCGAGTGGGACGGCGCGGACCAGCAGGGCCGCTCGCTGCCCAGCGGCATCTACTTCGCGCGGGTGGTGGGGGATGGGAACCAGGCCGTGGCGAGGGTGTGTCTCGTGAAGTAGGGTGCGCGCCGCGGCCCGCCCCCTGGGGGGCTTTTCATGGTATAATCGGAAGCGATCTATTCCAGCGGGTATCCTCCACCGTGAGGCCGAACATGAGATTCAAATATTTCTCTGCATTCCCGACCGGATGTTTCGTGGTCGTCCTGGCGGTCTTCAGCTTGGCAGTCTCGTCGCCGGGGCATGCCGCCACGATCACCGTGATGCAGGATGGGAGCGGGGATTTTGTGGAGATCCAGCCGGCCCTGGATGCTGTGGCCTCCGGTGACACCCTGCTGATCGGGCCGGGGGAATTCACTCAACTGATTCCGTCGTACATCCCCGGCTATGCCTGGGACGTGGACGTGTGCGCCTATGTTCATGTGCCGGCTTTGACGATCATCGGCGCGGGTGCATCGCAAACCATTTTGGGGCCGACGACCTATTTCGGTAGCCGGGCGACTTTTTCCCCCAAGTGTTTAGTGTGGCTGGAAGGGAGTGAGCGGTATATCCAGGGGATCACTTTCCGGAATTGCTACGACGGAATTCATGTGACCAATGGTCCAGTATTTATTGAGGATTGCGAGTTTGTGGGCAACCGAGGAATGGGTATCATTTGGCAGTCGGACGAATCTGGGGGACTAATCCGGAATTGCAGAATGTCTTCGAACTCAATTGGATCATTTGGCTTTTATGTAGTGGGTTACGGCTCGGATATGATTATCGAGAACTGTGAATTTGACGGAGTTGAGTCCTATTTGGCCACTGTCGACGCCGTCAGAATCATTGATTGTGAAATGAAAAACGCCAGGGTTGGTCTTCAATTAGCTGCTAGCGCCAGCGCTGAAATTCATGGTTGTCACTTTCATGATTTCTCCATCGCGGGACTTGAACTGTCAGCAGTTGCTCCGCATGTTGACATTTATGACTCGATTATCGAAGGAGCTATTGCTTCCGTTTTGTGTGAAGCGGAATCCACCCTTTTTGCCAGCGGTTGCGAATTCTATGGTGGCTACGACAGTGTTTTCTGGTTCCAGAACTCCGGTCCGGCCGTGGTCCAAGGATGCCACCTAATAAGGAATGGTCCTTTGGCTATTAATGTTTATTATCAACATATTGATTATGGCCAGGTGGTCCATGATTTTACGCGAAATTTTTGGGGTACGACTGATGCTGATCAAGTAGCAGATTGGATATGGGACGGCAACGACGATCCCAGCCTGCATGCCACGGTGCTGTATCAGCCGATGGCCAACGGTCCGGTGGGGTCCGAAACGACCTCCTGGGGAGACCTGAAGGCGCTGTGGAGGTAGCGGCGAGGTGTTGATCAGGCAATGGCCCCAAGGGGCCGTCGCTTGTCGTTGAAATATTACTGGAATTTTTGTCCGAAAGACGCAAAACCCCCGTCCGGACGGGGGTTTCGATTGCAGAAGTATCACGGATGGCCGCCTGCAGGGCGTACGCCCTGGCCCCGCAAATAAAGAGAAAGCCCGGGACCCATGGCCCCGGGCTATTGCCCATCGTGCCAAGGATCGCTCAGTGATCGTGACCGTCGTGGCCCGGATGTTCAGGATGTTCCGCGGCCTTTTCGGCTTCCACTTTGGCCAGACAGCCCTTGCAGTACCACTTGCCGTCCACCTCGGTCATCTGGGCCTCGGGCACTGCGGTCATGCCGCAGCCGCCGTCGCAGTCGTGGACGGCCACGGCATCGACCGCGGGCTGGATCTTGGCGGCGCAAGCCGAGCAGTAGACCTTGCCGTCGACGGTCTTGGCATCGGCGTCGGGCACGTTCATGCCGCAGGCCGAGCAGGCCTGGGCGTTGGCGTCGCCGCCGCCGCAGCCGGAAAGCAGGGCGAGGGCCAGGATGGCCGCCAGGAGGGCGGCGGGGATCAGGAACTTCTTCATAATCTTCCTCCAGGTTCGGGGACTGGGGGCAACGGGCGCATTTTGCAAGAATCGGTAGGATCTTGGCAAGCCGCAATCCCCGGTCACGTTTCGGGAGCCGCCTCGAACCGGCCGACCACGAGGAAGACCAGGAGACTCAGCGGCAGGGCGAAGCAGGCCGCGTCGAGATCCCAGGGCAGGGACCACCCCCCGATGATGAGCACCAGGGCGGTCGTGCCTCCGGCCAGCATGGAGGCGATGGCGGCGGCGGGCCCTCCCCGGCGCAGGTAGAAGACCCCCAGGGTGGGGATGAACAATCCCGAGACCATGAAGGCGTAGGCGTAGAGGATGGCGTCGAGCACGGACTGGAAGCGCGAGGCCAGGAGGACGGCCGAGAGGCCGACCAGGGCGGTGACCAGCATGGACAGCCGCATCTGGGCGCGGTCGCCGCTGGCCCAGGGCAGCAGCCGGGCGGCCAGGTCGTTGACGAAGTTGCCGGAGGACGCCATCAGGCAGCTGTCGGCGGTCGACATGATGGCCGAGAAGTAGGCGGCGATCACCAGGCCGGCCACCCCGGCGGGCAGCACGTCGGCGATGAGCAGGGGCAGGCCCATCTCGGGGTCTACGTCGGGGAACAGCACCCGGCTGGCCATGCCCAGGATCACGCCGCTGAAGGCCATCAAAGGGTACTCGAGCAGTCCGGCCAGGTACCAGGCCTTGCGGGCCTCGCGGACGTCCTTGCAGGCGTAGATGCGCTGGTACAGGGTCATCCCCACGAACCAGATGGGGATGATGGTGACGGCCCAGTTGACGATCAGGATCGGCGAGATGTGGAAGGGATCGAAGTGCGCCGCCGGCAGGGTCTGCTTCATGGCGGCCCAGCCGCCCACGTCGTGGAGCCCCACGGGAATGGCGAGGAACAGGAGGCCGCCCAGCAGGATCATCCACTGGACGGTGTCGGTGTAGATGACGGCCTTCAGGCCCCCCACCACCGTGTAAGTGATGGTGATGCCCGCGATGGCGTAGAGGGCGAACTGCAGGGGGTCCATTCCGAATGGGGCGGTGCGGAACACCGTGGCCGAGGCCAGCTTGGCCCCGGCGAGGATCTGACCGCCGGTGAAGCCGAGGTAGCCGATGCCCGAGATCACCGCGGCGATCAGGGCGGTCCGGTCGCCGTAGCGCCAGCGGAGCAGGTCGGGAAAGGTGAACAGGGCGAGCTCGCGGTCGAGGCCCTTGACCCGGGGGATGAGGATCACGGCCGTCAGCCAGGCCCCCACCAGTCCGGTGAACAGGAGCCAGGCGCCGGAAAGACCCATGGCGAACCCGAGCCCGCCCAGGCCGATGGAGAATCCTCCGCCCACGTCGGTGGCCACGACCGACATCCCCACGTGGGACCAGCCCATGCTGCGGCTGCCGACGTAGTAGTCGTCGAGGTTCTCGTTGCGGCGGAAGTGGTAGACGCCGACGGCCATGACGCCGGCCAGGTAGACCGCGAAGATGATGTTGTCCAGCAGGGTCATCCTGCTGCGCCCGCTGCGGATTCGATGCCGGGGTTCCTGCACCAGATGTTCATGGACTCCCAGCCGTTGGGCATGCGGCAGTTGTTGATCAGCCGCCCGGTCCAGAGGTAGCCCAGCTTCCCGAAGACGCAGTTCATGCCGACCTCGTCCGCGCGGGCCAGGGTGTAGAGGTCGGTGATGCCCAGGTCGCGCTTCACGTCGCGGGCCAGCCGGTGCAGCAGGTAGGCCATGTGGCCGCTGCCGCGCTGGTCGGGGCGTGTGGCGCAGTCGGTCATCTCCGCCGAGGCGCGCGGGTGGTCGATCTCGGCCGAAGCGGAGGCCACCACCGATCCGGTCTCATCCACCATGAAGCGGAAGATGTGGGTGCCCTCGGCGATCTGGTCCCGGATGATCTCCGGGGCGATGGGGGTGGGATAGTCGGCGAAGGTGGCGTCCATGAGCTCGGCGATCACCGGGGCGTGCTCGGGTTCCGCCCGGTGGCAGTAGAACCCGGGAGCGGGTTCGGGTTCGACCGGAGGCTTGGCCGCGGCGATCCGGACGATCTCGTCGTGGCGGGCGTCGCGGGGCGCGTCGCTGCGGTCCTCCTCCCCGAAGGCCGCCCAGATGTGGGCGTCTCCACCGTCGGCGAAGAATCCGACGATGATCCCTTCGTGAAGGTAGCCGGCGGTGACCCAGGACATCTCGTCGCCGGGCCGCGCGTAGACGGTCAGCTTGGTGTACAGGTCGGCGCAGGTGCGCAGGCCGTCCTGCCAGCCGCGCAGCTCGGGTTCCTTGGCCTCGGCGGCGGTCGGACCGTAGAGCTTCAGGCGCCGGTTGGGAACGTCGAGGACCAGGTCGCTGGGCGCGCCATGGCCGGCGTCCGCCGGCCTCCGGTGGGCCGCCAGGGGCAGGCTCGTGCCGCCCAGATCCCCACCGAACAGGGATTCCAGCCGCCTCCGGGCGTCATTCATGCGAACGGAATGGATGGCTTCATCCTTTCTGCGGCTCAGTCCTGGGCCGCGAGTTCCATGCCGCTGAGGCCGGAGGCCAGCAGGGCCTCCTTGATCATGCGATCGTGCTCGCGCGACTGCTCCCAGCGGGCGCGGCCTTCGGCCGGCAAAAGGTCGATGGGGTCGAAGTAGAGGTAGACCCGGGAATCGTCCACGGCGGGACTGCGGTAGACGCTGATCCCGGTCGTCTCGTCGTAGTAGTCGAAGCTGTGCAGGTCCCGCTTGCCCCCGCCTCCGGGGACGTCGGTCACGAAGGTCGGTGTGTTGAACCCGGCGGTCGAGCCGCGGACCTGGCGTTCGATCTCCATGGAGTCCTCCAGGCGCGTCCGCAGCTCCTCGACGCCCTTGACCATGTCGTGCTGGTAGACGTAGTAGGGCTGGACGTTCATGTAGGACAGCTGCTTGACCAGGCGCACCATCTCCTCGGCCGAATCGTTGACCCCGCGCACCAGAACGCTCTGGTTGCGCACCTTCACCCCGCGGCGGAACAGCAGGTCCATGGCCTGCCGCGAGATGTCGGTGATCTCGTGGGTGCTATTGAAGTGGGTGTGGACGCAGACCTCCTTGCAGAGCTCGCGCCCCTTGTCGACCATCTCGCAGAGGGCGTCGGTCCAGCGGTGGTCGGTGAGGATCTTCATGGGCATCACGGCCGGACCCTTGGTGGCGATCCTGATCCGCCGGATGTGGGGGATGGCCAGCAGGACCTCGAGGATCTCGCGCAGGCGGCGCGGGGGCAGCATGTAGGCGTCGCCGCCGGAGACCACGACGTCCTCGATCTCGGGCCGGGAGGCGAGGTAGGCGAAGGCCGCCTTCCAGCGCTCGTCCTGGGGCTTGTAGCCCTCCTTGTCCACGGTGTCGGTGCTGCCGCCCACGGCGTAGCTGCGGGTGCAGTACCGGCAGTAGACCGGACACACGTCCAGGGGCAGGAAAAGGGCCTTGTCGGGGTAGCGGTGCACCAGGCCCGGGGTGGGGGAGTCCTCGGTCTCGTGCAGGCTGTCCAGGGACAGCCGGGGATGGTCCGGCCGGCGGGTGGAGGCCACGGGCAGGAACTGGATGCGGATGGGATCCCGGTAGGGGTCGTTCCAGTCCGCAAGGCTGAGGAGGTAGGGCGTCAGCCGCAGGTTCATGGGGGCCTCGTGCAGGCCCTGCTCGATGTCGGCCAGGAAGTCCTCGCTGACCAGGCCGGTCAGCAGTTCGCGGACGTCCTTGGCGCTGGTGACTGTGTTGCGCATCTGGAAGGAGGCGCTCAGGAATTCCTCGCGGTCCACCCCGGCGTAGGCGGGGATGTGCTTCCAGAAGGGGGTCTCGTCGAAGTCCCGGTGGTCGAGGGACCCGGACTCGACGGGGTCCTTGTCCCCGACAGGAACCTCCACGTCGGCGAGATCCTCCAGTTCGGGGCTGGCCAGGACCTCGGGGACAACGTCCTTGACGGTGGGATTCCCCTCCTTCAGGCGGGGCTGGGAATTGCGCGGGGTCATGATTTCTTCCCTTCGGGACGCGCCGGGGCGGGGGCCGGATGTTCGGCCGCAACCGTCTGCGCTTCGATGATGGGCCCTGCTTCGAGCAGGGGGGCCACCTGCTGCTGGCCCATTTCCAGCAGATCGACGATGGTTTCCAGGGACTGGGCGATGACCAGCTGCTCCCGCTCGGGCAGGCGGCGCAGGCCCTGGGCCAGGCGGTCCTGAAGGAGGCCGGGCGCCTCGGCCAGGAACTTCTCGCCCGAGGCGGTGATGTCCACCAGGACGACCCGGCGGTCCCCGCTGCCGCGCTGGCGCACGATCCATTCCTTCTGTTCGAGCCGGTCCAGGATGCCGACCACCGTGCTGTTGCTCAGGTGGATCAGCTTGGCCAGGGCCGAGGTGGTCAGGGGTCCGTCGTCATGCAGGGTCTGCAGGCAGAGCAGCTGGGGACCGGTCACCATGAACTCGGCCGACAGCTTGCGGGAATGGATGTCCACCGCCCGCATGATCCGCCGCAACGAGCGGAAGATCCACAGATCGAAGGAACTGGATTCGGACATGGCGGCCCGTTCCCTTTCAGGTGAAACCATTTGCCTAAGAATGTTTCGTGTAGAAACTAAAATAAGAACGAAATCGTGTCAAGGGTGATTTTTCTCATGTTTGTTGTAAGCTTATGGGAAAAAACAAGATGTTACAATTTTCGCGCGCCCAGGTTGGCCCCCAGCACTTCTTGTGGGGAGTAGATGGTCACGAAAGCCTCGGGATCGGCCTCGTTGATGCGCCGCTTCAGGCGGGCCACCTCGGACCGGGTGACGACGATGTAGAGGATGGAGCGAGTCCGGCCTGTATACCCTCCGCGGCCCCGCATGAGGGTGACGCCCCGGCGCAGGTGGCGGGTGACGGCCTCGGTGATGGCATCGGGTCGCTCGGTGATGACCAGGGCCGACCGGGTGGCGACCAGGCCGTGCAGGACCGAATCGAGGCTCTTGGTCATCACGAACGAGACCATGAGGGCGACCGCCGCGGGCTCCAGGCCGTAGATGAGGGCGGCCAGGCCGAAGACCAGGACGTTCACCGCGAGCATGGTCCGGCCGAGGCCCGTCTCGAACCAGAGGTGGATCAGGCGGGAGAGGATGTCGGTGCCGCCGGTCGTGCCCCTGCCGTGGAAGACGAGGGCCAGGCCGATGCCGCTGAACAGGCCGCCGTAGAAGATGATCAGCAGGCGGTCCTCGGTCAGGGGGCCGATGCCGGCGGAGACCAGGTCGATGCTCAGGGCCGTGACCAGCACCCCGATGAGGGTGCGGATCAGCATGGTGCGGCCGCCGAGGTACTTCCAGCCGAAGTACAGCAAGGGCAGGTTGAGCAAGATCAGGACCGTGCCGTAGGGCACGCCGAGCTGGTCCTTGATGATCATGGCGAGCCCGGTGATCCCTCCGGGCACGACGTGGTTGGGTTCGAGCAGCAGGGCGATGGCGCCGCCGCAGATGGTCGCACCGAGGATGATCGCCCCGTATTCCCACCACCAGCGCCAGTTCTTCCAGGAAGTCATGGTCGAGACTTTCGATTCGTGTTCACGCTGCCGCCTGCTAACATACCCCATCATCCGGGGCGGTCAAACCGTCAACCGGTCCCGGCCAGGAAAGGAACCGTTCATGACACTGAAGAAATCGATCCTGCCGGCCGTGCTGGCCGTCATCGTGGTGATGCAGCTCATACCCCTGGGCAGGGACAATCCCCCGGTCATCGCGGACTTCGACGGTCCGCCGGAGGTGCGCGCCGTGCTGGCCCGGTCCTGCTTCGACTGCCACTCCCACGAGACGAAGTGGCCCTGGTACAGCTACGTGGCCCCGGTGTCCTATCTGGTGGTCCACGACGTCAAGGAGGGCCGCGAGCACCTGAACTTCTCGGACTGGAAGGGCGGACCGAAGGTGGCCGGGGAGATCCTGGATGAAGTGGCCACCGGCGAGATGCCCCTGGGCATCTACCTGTCCCTGCACCCGGAGGCCCGCCTGACCGGGGCCGATCTCAACGTCCTGCAGGGCTATTTCGGAAAGGACGACCGTCAACAGGGCGACTGACCCCGCATGGACGGCCATGCAACCTCCCGGACCGGGCGTGCGTATGCTTGCGGCGAACGTTGTCCGAGCTCATGATCCGGGAGGAACGCCCATGACGACCCTGATGAGGATGCGACCGGTGCGCCGCGCCGGCCTGGTGCTGGTGTTGCTGGCAGGCCTGGGGACGGGGGCGGCCCTGGCCCAGGACTACTCCTTCGATTCCGACGAACTCACCGTCCACAACATGATCGGCCGCGTCGTGGTGACCCAGGCCGCGGGGGACCGCTTCGAGGTCCGCGTGGACGTGCGCGGCCAGGACGCCGAGCAGGGCCTCGTGGAAATGGTGACCGAGGAGGGGCGCAAGGCCCGCCTGGCCGTCAAGTTCCCCATCGACCAGGAAGACGACTACGTCTATCCCGAGCTGGGCCGGAATTCCAAGACCACCATCACCTACGAGGACCAGGGGAACCACGGGGGCTCCTGGTTGAAGAAGGTCTTCGCCGGCATGACGGGCAAGCGCGTGACGGTGCGCGGCCACGGCCGCGGCCTGGAAGTCTGGGCAGACATCACCGTCGCCGTGCCCCGGGGATCCTCCCTGACGGTCGAGAACCGGGTGGGTGCGGTCTCCGCCGCGGAGGTGGAAGCCGATCTGGTCCTGGACACCGGCAGCGGGTCGGTCGACGCCGCGAACATCACCGGCGACCTGGTGGCCGACACGGGCAGCGGGTCGGTGACCATCGCCGGGGTCCGGGGCGAGGTCCTTGCCGACACCGGCAGCGGGTCGGTGGAGATCCGCGACGCCGTGGGAGCCGAGATCAAGGCGGATACCGGCAGCGGCTCGGTGGTCGTGGAGGACCTGGAAGCCGAGACGGTCCTGATCGACACCGGCAGCGGCAGCGTACGGGCCGAGCAGGTCGTCTGCTGCAAGCTGACCATCGACACCGGGAGCGGCGGCGTGAAGGCCCGGGGGATCGCAGCGGATGCGGCCCTGATCGACACCGGCAGCGGTTCGGTGGTCCTGCAGCTCGACCGCATGGGCGGGGGAGAATACAAGATCGACACGGGCAGCGGCAGCATCGATCTGGTCCTGCCCGGGGATGCCTCGGCCCGGATCACCGCCGACACCAGCAGCGGCGGCGTCCACAACGAATTCGACGGCGCCGAGGTCGGGCACATGGACCGCGACGAGATGGAACTGGTGGTCGGAGGCGGCGAGGCCCGCGTCATCCTCGATGCCGGGAGCGGGTCCATCACCGTCAGCAAGCGCTAGCGCAGGCCCAGCACCTCGATCTGGTAGTTCGGGAGGCCCCGCTTGAAGGGCTCGCCGGAGGCGTCGCAGCTGGCCAGGTGCTTCAAGCGGGAGCGGTCGAGCAGGCGGCGCCACTGGCGGCGGTCGTAGCAGCGCAGATCGTAGCGGTCGTCGCGGTGTTCCTCGCCGGCGGGACGGGTGATCGTCAGGTGGCTGATCACCGTTTCGATGCGCGCCCAAGGCCCCCCCGGTTCGGGCGGCAGGTAGTTCACCAGCTGGCTGACCCGGCAGCGTCCCCGCGCCCCCTCCCACAGATCCTCCTCTTCTTCCAGGCGGTGGAAGTCGGTGAGACTGATCCCCACGACGTAGATCCCCCGGGGGGCCAGCAGCCAGGCGATCTGGGCCAGGTGGGCCAGGACCGCGGCGTCCGAATCCAGCAGCCTGATGGTGTTGACCGGATTGAAGGCGAAATCCACCGAGCCCGGACGCACGCCGGGGGGCATGGGGTCGGTCATGGAGGCGACCCTGACCGGTGAACCCAAACGGCGGGAGGCGTAGGCCGCCATGCCGGGATCGAGGTCGTAACCGCCGACGCGGCGGCCCCGGGCCCGGGCCACCCGCAGGTAGCGGCCGGTGCCGCAGGCGGGCTCGTACCACAGGCGGTCCCCCGGATCGGCGGGCGGCAGGAAGCGGGCCTCGATGCGCTCGAAGGCGTCCACCTCGGCGGCGGTGCCGGGGCTCTGCAGGATGTCGTAGACGACGGGGTCGGCGTAGATCCCGCCCGCTGGCCTGTGCGCGATCATGCTAGGTGTATCCGATCACGACGGCGAGGATCAGGAACGCCGCCGACAGGGTCATCAGTTGCAGGAACAGCGGCACCATGAACCGCAGCCAGGCGCCGTAGGGGACCTTGGCCAGCGAGAGCATGGCCATGAGGATGCCGCTGGTCGGTATGATCGTGTTGCTGAATCCGTCCCCGCAGGTGAACGCAAGCACCGCGGTCTGGCGGGTGATGCCCAGCAGGTCGGCCAGGGGAGCCATCAACGGTACGGTGACCGCGGCCTGTCCCGAGCCCGACGGCACCAGCAGGTTCAGGGTCGATTCGAACGCCAGCATCCCCAGGACGGCGACGTGCCTGGGCACGGTCTGCAGCACGGTGGCGGCCCCGTGCACGATGGTGTCCATGATCTGGCCGTCCGTCAGCACCACGCTGATGCCGCGGGCGAAACCGACCACCAGGGCGGCCACGACCATCTCCTCCATGCCCTTGACGAACGCCTTGACCCCCTCGTCCAGGGGCAGGCGCGCCAGGAACATGGCCACGATCCCCATGAGGAAAAACCCGACGGCCATGTCGGCCATCCACCAG
>Ga0180009_10004608_pt1 | contig 15140 bp, 16 predicted proteins | sample OS_PC_MetaG_FD_123537 | JGI IMG/M metagenome (GOLD analysis project Ga0180009, IMG submission 123537) | Groundwater microbial communities from the Aspo Hard Rock Laboratory (HRL) deep subsurface site, Sweden - OS_PC_MetaG | ecosystem: Environmental > Aquatic > Deep subsurface > Groundwater...
AGATATCTCAGGAAAAATTGTTGAGGAAATGGCCGTCAACGAAGGTCAAAGTATTATGGAGTGGGAACCGGGAATCCTGCCGGAAGGAACTTATTTTATTACTTTCCAGGATCAAAAGGGAAACAGGTCGGAGACCCATAAGCTTCTGTATATAAAGTAAACCATTTTCGGACCTGTATTGAAACATCCCAGGCTAAATGAGGATTGTACCCGCATTGACCCATTATCTGGAAATGAAGACCAAACCCGAAAACCTTCCAGATTGTTTTCCGGAAGGGTTCGTGGTCAGCAGGCTACCAAACCCTGATCCTGATAAGTACCTGGAAATTTACCGTAACATTGGAGAAAAGTGGAAATGGTATAACCGGTTGCTGGTCAGCAGGGAAGAAATACAGAAAATCATACAACACCCGGATACCCGGATTTATATTTTACATCATAATGGACGAATCATTGGTTTTGCCGAACTCGACATGAGTGTGGCAGGATCGGTAGAGATCGTATACTTTGGGCTTTCAGAAGCCTATATTGGCAAGGGGCTTGGGAAAATATTCTTCGGGCTGGTTTTACAGGAAGCATGGAATACACATCCCGAAAGGGTATGGCTTCATACCTGCGAACTGGATCATCCTGCTGCCCTGGATTTTTATCGTAAAGCGGGATTCAGGGAATATCATTCAGAATATGTAAATCAAACGATTAAGTAAATAATTTGAGTGTTGGGGATGTAAAAAATAGTTACAGGGAGCAAGTTGCAGGGGGCAGGTTGCTGGGGGCTGAGGGCTGGTTGCAGGGGGCTGAGGGTGGGTTGCAACCTGAAGCCCTGAAATGGTTAAGCGATTTACATAAAACCAAATAAGTACATACTTTGAGGGTACTAAATGGTAAGATTACTGATTTAACAGGCTCCTGTTCAAAAAAAACATCATTGGGTGTTGAAATTTATAATGGTTACTATACTTTTGTGCATGATTTTCAGTTAATGGTTCACTTTACTATGTATTAACTACGCATGCGCGCTACAAAGATCATTTTTTTATTACTTATTTTCCTTATTACGTGCGACCGGCCGTCGAACCTTGCTTCCACGGCTCCGGACCAATACGCTTCCGTCACGGTCCCTGAACCTGCCAGCATTGAAACCAAGGCCGCCTGGATCGACAGCCTTTTCAGGCAAATGGCTTGCAATAACTGGTTTAATGGTACCGTGCTCTACGCGGAAAAAGGACACCTGATCTATAAAAATGCTTTTGGTTACAGCAAATTTAAAACCCGCGATTCCCTTAACCTCAATTCTGCCTTTCAACTTGCATCCGTTTCGAAGATGATTACGGCAATGTCGATCATGATCCTGAAGGAAAGGGAAGTGCTGGATTTCGAAGACACACTGCAAAAGTTCCTCCCTGATTTTCCTTATCAGGGGATTACGATACGGCATCTCCTCACACACAGATCAGGCTTATCAAGATACATGACGCTGGCGCATAATAAATGGCCTGACAAAAGCATCCCGCTTTCCAACGATGATATGCTGGAACTATTTGAAAAGTATAAACCCGCCCCGTATTTTAGTCCTGATAACGGATTTCATTACTGCAACACTAACTACGCGCTATTGGCATCTGTAGTAGAAAAAGCGACAGGTATGCCATTCGGGAAATTTGTGCGGGAATACATTTTCCTGCCACTGGGTATGCACGATTCGTTTGTCTACAGTCTTAAAAATGAATCCGGCATACCGGCATATCCACCGCTTGAAGTGATGGGTCATAAGAATTACCGGTGGAGGCCCTATCCGGTTCCCGACGATTATCTGAATGGAGTTACCGGCGATAAGGGCGTTTACGCCAGTGTTGAAGACTTGTTCAGATTTGACTGTGCTCTCAATGATTTCGCCCTGGTAAGTGAAAAGACTTTACAGCAAGCATTTATGCCAGGCAGCCCGAAATACTGGAGGCGTAACGACAACTACGGTTTTGGCTGGAGGATCAAAACACAGGAAGACAGTACTGTTTATCATTTCGGCTGGTGGAAAGGATTCCGGGCTTATTATATCCGCGATATGGCCCAGGGTAAGACGCTGATCGTGCTCAGCAATAAGGAAAAAGGGCCGGGATCTGCTGTGCTCTGGAACATCGTTGGAGACACATTACACCCTATCCGATTCCAAACCCGGGAAGCACTCTTTTCAAGTTTATAAACGTGTATTAAACCGGAGCTGCAACAAGTTTGAACCCGACACCATGCACATTCATCAGTTCAACGGAAGGATCAGCCTTCAAATATTTTCTGAGTTTAGTGACATATACATCCATACTGCGTGCGTTGAAATAACTGTCGTCGTGCCATATTCTGGTCAAAGCAATACTGCGGTCAACCGTTTCATTTAAATGCTCGCATAACAGTTCCAGTAAAGCGGATTCCTTGGAAGTTAGCCTTATTTCTTTTTCTTTGGTAAGAAGCACCTGTCGTGTCCTGTCAAATTTCAGGCTACCTAATGGAAAAACATCCTGCATAGGTTCCTCCTTCGATTCGGAAGCCCTGCGCAGAATGGCCCGTATCCTTGCCACCAACTCTTCCATGTTAAATGGCTTTGTGAGGTAATCATCGGCGCCAACCTCAAATCCCTTAAGCTTATCTTCCTGCATCGATTTAGCCGTAAGAAAAAGTATTGGTATTTCCTTATCCGATAATCGTATTTCTCTCGCCAGTGAAAAACCATCCATCACCGGCATCATCACATCAATAATGCAAAAATCAAATTTTTGCTTCTGGTAGGCCTTAAGAGCTTCCTGTCCGTTCACCCCCAGGGTGGTGTTGAAACCTTTAGCCTCCAGATATGCTTTTAATATGGTACCCAGATTTCTGTCGTCTTCTGCCAGTAAAATATTGATCTTCTCCGAATCCATAGCTTTCAGTTTTTATTGGTCTGATAGGGTAAAAATACATCAAATTTCGTTCCTTTTCGCAATTCGCTCTCCAGCTTCACCGATCCTCCGTGTGCGTCCACAATGGCTTTGACATAACTCAGCCCCAGGCCGAAGCCTTTGAAATCATGTACATCACCTGAACTCACACGGTAGAGTTTTTCAAAAATCTTCTTCTGATTCGATTTGCTGATCCCGATACCATTATCCTGTATGCTTATCGTGATCCCATTGCGGGCGTTCTCCGTACTGACCAAAATCTGAGGTTTCTGCGGAGTGTATTTATTCGCATTATCGAGGATATTATTTATGGTATTGGTTATATGCATTTTATCAGCATAAATCACAGAGGGACTGGCCTTAAGATCTGTATTTATCTTTCCGTCTTTTATCTCAACCTGGAAACCGATCTTTTTAACCATATCGCGAATGACCTCATGAACATCAAAATGCTCACAGTTCAGCCGGAGTTGTCCTTTATCCAGGATGGCTGTCTGCAGTATTTTTTCAGCCATAACTCCCAGACGGGAATTCTCCTCGTTGATAACGCGAATATAGGTATCATACAGATCCTGCGTTTTGCTGACATCATTATCACTCAATGCCTGGCATGCCAAAGAAATGGTTGAGATCGGGGTTTTAAATTCATGGGTCATATTGTTGATGAAGTCGTTCTTCATCTCAGAGAGTTTCTTTTGCTTCAGGATAATAATTATGGTATAAGTAAACGATAAGATAATAATGATCATAAGGAGAGAGGATATAGAAAGCAGTCCCCACATCTGGCTTATCAGGAAACGTAGTTCGTTGGGAAAGAAAACCACAAGATAATCTCTTTCCGAAACCATATCGCTGGGATACAAAGTGAAGGCAAAGCCATCCTTGAGCAGGAGCGTAGGATCAACACCCATGCTGATGATAACCATTTTATTCCTCAACGGGCTGAAAACTCCGAATTTAAAATCCGTGTTGATGCTCTTTTTGTTGAATTCATCCTGTAACAAGGAGTCGAGAAGACTATAATTCAATCGTTGTTCAACATAACGATGCGGCCTGTTAAGAAGGATATTCTCAAAAATATCCCTGGTAAGAAAATATTTATTAAAGAATTTTTCCAGGTCGGCACGGTTGGTAATTTCCTGGATCTCTCTGAAAAGTTTAACACTGAGCGAATCTGTAACAAAGGGTACATTTTGCTCGTCTTTTAAAATATCAAGACGTTCTTTCATTTCCCTCGCCATCTCAATTTTCTCAAGCCGGAAAATAACATTGGATACTGCTTCGTTAACACTACGTGTGAAGTTGGCCTGCCGGACTGCGATGGTATTTTTTATCCAGTAAACCTGGATCACCATTAAACCCACAAGGGCCAATGTTATCAAAACTATGATGGAAAGAAAGATTCTTTTGTTCATAAAACAAAAGTAATGTTTGGCAATAACAGGATATTAAAATTAACTTTTTTTAACTTTCGTTAACGGCAGTTAACAAAAGTGGCATGAAATGTGTTATATTTTTGTAGTGCGTTCTTTATTTCATATATTTCTTCGTACCAATAATTTCATGTTAGTTTTACATTGTGCATTTTGATTCATGAATTTTGGTTTTTGGTTTGACAGTGTGGCTGCCTCCCGGTAGTCACACTGTTTTTTTATACGATATTCGGCTAAGTAAGTTTGCCAAGCAGTTTTTCAATAACTTCAGGATAGTGGCGGTACTCAAGTTCATGTATCTTTGATGCCAGTGAGTCGATGGTTTCTTCTGGCATTACCTTTACCTTTTCCTGGAAGATTATTTCTCCATTATCATATATACCATTAACATAATGTATGGTTATTCCTGAAAACATGTCGCCCGACTTTAAAACGGCTTCATGTACTTTATCACCGTACATTCCTTTGCCGCCGTATGCAGGAAGCAGGGCAGGATGGATATTTACAATCCGGTTAGGAAAGGCGTCCAGAAGATGATCGGGTACCAGCCAGAGAAATCCGGCCAGGACGATGAAGTCAATACCCTCACTTTTCAGAAGATCTGTGATCCTCCGGGAATTGTAAAATTCCCCACGGTTAAAAACAACGGAAGGGATACCGAGGTTGCGAGCTCTCTCCAGGACAAAAGCATCCGGTTTGTTTGTGAGTATCAAAGCTACCCTGGCCAGGGGATGATCGCTGAAATTCCTGGCGATTCGTTCCGCATTAGAACCGTTACCGGAGGCGAATATTGCAATTTTCTTCATAGAATGACTGGTTCATTCAGGCTACCGGCCGAAGAGGCTTTTATAAAGTCACTCATTTACAGTGACCTCCGGCCGAAAGCGTCAATTAATTATCAATCAACGGCATACATATATCGAACCTCAAAATTATAATATTTCTTTTGGAAATTTTTATGAAAATTCATTTCTTTGCACCCTGTTTAACCAAAATAAAAGAGTTATGTCTGACATTTCAGCAAGAGTTAAAGCTATCATCGTTGATAAGCTTGGCGTAGATGAAAACGAGGTTACACCCGAAGCAAGTTTCACAAATGATTTAGGGGCTGACTCACTTGACACTGTTGAGTTGATCATGGAGTTTGAAAAAGAATTCAACATCGCAATACCAGACGATCAGGCAGAAAAGATTGGTACTGTTGGTGAAGCCATCCAGTACATTGAGAACAACGCAAAATAATTAATTCCCCTTTGCATGGAGTTAAAACGCGTAGTCATTACCGGTTTAGGTGCATTGACTCCGTTGGGTAATACCGTTGAAGAACTATGGACGGGATTGGTCAACGGAGTCAGTAGTGCTGATAAAATCACGCACTTTGATGCTTCCAAATTCAAAACGCAATTTGCCTGTGAGGTCAAAGGATTCGATCCATTGAATTATTTTGACCGTAAGGAAGTCAGGAAGTATGACCCTTACACTCACTACGCTCTGATAGCTGCCGAACAGGCGGTTATCGATGCGGGTTTGAACCAGGAGTCGATTGACCATGACCAGATAGGTGTTATCTGGGCTTCGGGGATTGGCGGACTGGAGACTTTTCAGACGGAGATCATAGCCTTTGCCAAGGGAGACGGCACACCTCGCTTTAATCCCTTCTTCATTCCAAAAATGATTGCCGACATAGCATCCGGACATATTTCCATAAAATATGGTTTCCGAGGCCCTAATTTTGCTACAGTTTCGGCTTGTGCATCATCAGCCAATGCGCTTATTGATGCCTACAATTACATCCGGCTTGGCAAAGCCAGGATTTTCCTCTGTGGCGGTTCTGAAGCATCCATCACAGAAGGAGGAATTGGCGGGTTCAATGCTATGCATGCCATTTCAACGCGAAATGACGATCCGAAGACAGCTTCCCGGCCGTTCGACAAAGACCGCGATGGTTTCGTCCTGGGTGAAGGAGGTTGCGCTTTGATATTTGAAGAATATGAACATGCAAAAGCACGTGGTGCAAAAATCTATGCTGAGGTTGCCGGTTGCGGCTTATCGGCGGATGCGTACCACATGACTTCGCCGCATCCGGAAGGTGAAGGCGCAAAGCTTTCCATGAAATGGGCACTGGAAGATGCAGGTATGAATCCTGAAGACATTGATCACATCAATACACACGGAACATCCACCCCACTGGGAGATATTTCCGAGCCCAAGGCTATCGTAAGCCTGTTCGGTGATCATGCCTACAAGATCAACATCAACTCCACCAAATCCATGACAGGGCACCTGCTGGGAGCGGCCGGAGCCATCGAAGCCATTGCCAGCGTGCTCGCCGTGGTTAATGATATCGTGCCACCCACGATCAATCATTTTACCGATGACCCGGAAATCGACAATAAACTGAATTTTACCTATCATAAAGCACAGAAACGGATTATTAATAACGCATTGTCGAATACTTTCGGATTCGGAGGTCACAATGCTTCCATTATTTTCAGGAAATTTACAGGATAAATTGTCGATTTTGAACCTACGTAAATATTTTCGGATATTTTTTTCTTCTGACAGAGCATTTTCACAAGCTATTTTCAATCTTCTGGGATTCTGCCCCGGGAATATTCATCTTTATAAACTTGCTTTCCGTCACCGTTCACTAACGGAAACCATGAATGGAGTCCGTATCAACAACGAACGATTGGAATACCTCGGAGATGCCCTCCTCAGCGCTATTGTTGCCGATTACCTTTTTAAGCGTTTCCCCTTAAAAGATGAGGGTTTCCTTACCGAAATGCGTTCCAAAATAGTATGCAGAAACCGCCTCAATAAACTTGCTGTCAAACTGGGTATTGATAAACTGATCCAGTCGAGCCCGGAAACCAAAGTAATGAGTAAATCCATGAGGGGTGATGCCTTTGAAGCTCTGATCGGAGCCCTATATCTTGATAAAGGCTTTGAATTCACAAAAAAAGTGGTGGTCAACAGGATCATCACAATGCATCTCGATATTGACGAACTCGAAAATGAAGAGACAAATTATAAAAGTCGCCTTATCGAATGGTCCCAAAAAGAAAAAAAGAATGTCGACTTTAAGGTAGTTGATGAAACCGGAGAAGGGTTTAATAAACAATATATTGTTGAGGTTTTTATTGACGAAACTCCTGTTTCAAAAGGACAGGATTACTCTATTAAAAATGCTGAAAAGCAAGCCGCCGAACGAGCCTGGAATATTTTATTCCCTCCCTCAGAAAGTTAACAGAACTTCATTTTTTTTGTACTTTTAAAGCATACTCTGAATATATGCCCAGGAAAGTCACCCTGAAACCGCAACAAAGCGGAAATGTAACTATTATAGGCATCTCCAGCCATCTGAAGGATTACAGACTATGCCTTTTTCTCAACCAGGCCTTGTTATTTAATTTCAGGAAAGCCGATGATTTTCTTCAGCATGAAAATGAGCAAGATGAAAACGCATATTCAAATTTTATATATACAGATCCGGAATCCAGGGCAACTTTTATCCTGATATCCAATCATCACCCGGATAAGAAACTTATTCCCACACAAAAACAAACCGATTACTTCCTGATCACACAGGATATTCTTGATGAGAATTACACAAACGACCTCATTTCCAGAATCCGCGCCGTTCAACAGGTTAACGCCGCATTTAAAATTCCGCAAACGGCTGTCAGAGATTTTGAACACACCCTGAACGACCTTGAATTTCACCTTCATCAGATCGACCATAATTAACCAATACAATTATAACTTATGAATTTATCACATCTGGGACTTGCCTATCATCAAATTGGAAGAGCAAGAGAGATAATTGCCATCATGCTTAAATATGGCTTTGGCGATTTTGTTACTAAAAGTGGTCTGGGGAAAGCACTAGTTTCCAGGAACAGGCTGAAAAACATTGAGTCAATCAGCAAAAACGAAAGATTGCGGATGGCTATAGAAGATCTTGGACCTACGTATATAAAATTCGGACAAATTCTGGCCGACAGGCCGGATATCATCTCCAAAGACCTCCGGAATGAATTGAAAAAACTACAGGATGACGCACATCCTCTGCGCGATGAAATTGCTATGGCAGAAATACAAAAGCAGCTTAAAAAGCCTGTAAATGAAGTGTTTGAGTCTATTAATGAAAAGCATATAGCTTCTGCTTCCATTGGGCAGGCTTATACTGGGGTTCTAAAAGATGGAACCCATGTGGTGATCAAGATACAGCGCCCCGGTATCGATAAAAAGATAAAACTGGATCTCAGCATTATGGAATTTTTTGCCAGGAAAATACAGAAAAATAATCCTGAATTCCAGGCTATTAATGTTGTGGGAGTAGTTCAGGAATTCGGACGTTCTATCCAGGATGAACTGAACTTCACACACGAAGCTTCCAATGTGAAGCGGTTCCAAAACATGTTCCAGAATAATCCCGATATTTATGTCCCCCAGGTTTATACCGAATATTCGAACAACAAACTTTTAATCGAGGAATTTATTGAAGGGATAAAGGTTGATAAAATAGATGAACTCGAGAAAGCAGGGATAGATCCCGTTGATATTGCCCATAAAGGAGCCAGTCTGGTCTTCGAGCAAATTTTCACCCATGGTTTCTTTCATGCCGATCCTCATCCCGGTAATCTTTTCATACGAAAAGACGGAAAGATCGTTTTTATTGATTTCGGCATGATGGGGAAACTGCGGCCATACCAACTCGATTTCCTGGGAAAATATGTTCTGGGTTATGTTCAGAAAAACCCTGGACGTATGACGGAAGCCCTTCTCCTTCTTTCCGGCAAAAAGCATTTTGAGCATAAGGATGAACTGGAATTCGAGATCTCCGACATGATGAAGCAATACCAGTTCAGTTCCCTGAAAGAAATTAATTTCGGGGAGGTCATGAATAAATCCATAGATCTGATTGTAAGATTTGGATTAAGCATACCTCCTACCATTTATCTTCTCATCAAGGCTCTGATAACAATTGAAGGTGTTGCTACCATGCTGAACCCCAAAATCGACATTGCCAAAGAAATGCAGCCTTTTGCAACCAGCCTCCTGAAAAAGCAGTTCAATCCGGCGCGTTATGCAAGGGAAATTTCGGACACCTTTCATAATATCACCCAATTGTTCAAAGAATTGCCCGGCGATATTTCCGAGATTTTATATAAAACCCGGGAAGGGAAAATAAAGATACAGTTTGAGCATCAGGGACTGGAGCCTATGATTCAAAAACTCGACCAGGTCAGCAAAAGGATTTCCATTGCCATCATTCTTGCAGCGCTAATTATTGGTGCTTCCATCATTTCATCCTGGGAGCATCTTAAATGGGTTGGAAGCGCGATCTTCCTTGGAGCAGGATTGTTCGGATTCTGGATGCTTGGGAAACTCCTTGGTAAAGGGAAAATATAGGTCATTAGGAGGATAATCCATTTGACCATTTATTCCTGGACATTCATTTTTTCCTAACTTTGTACGTTTACAAAATTGTTAGCACCGTTAAATATTGTTTTTATGAGATACTTGTTTTTCCTTTTCATTTCACTTTTTCTGCTTTATTCCTGTAATTCCGGCAAACAGCAAGAAACCCGGGATGGGAGTGAAATAGCGGAAATGGCCAAGAAAATTGATCCCGACTCCATAGCAAAGCTGGAAACAGAAAAGAATCCCGTCGACAAACCCATGCTCATGCAGCCCTCCAAAGAAGCGGCCAAGGAGCCTCCTGCCGGAATGGATAATATCTCCAGCTCCGCTGTGAGCCAAGAGTTCAGAGCCGGAACCGACAGCTACGAGAAAGGAGATTATACCGGTGGGATAAAGCATTTTGAAAAGGTAGTATCAATGGATCCCGAAAACCGGAAGGCCTATTATAATCTGGGGCTTGGCCGTTATTACGTAAACGATTTCCAGGGGGCCATCGGCGCTTTCACCAATGCTCTTAAAATATCACCGGAAGACACCCTTTCATTATTGTATCGCGGACTGGTCTATTATCATATCAATGATTTCCGGAATGCAATAAAAGATTACAGCAAAGCCATCGACATCAATCCAAACTGGTCAAAGGCCTATTACAACCGCGGAACAGCAAGGGGCCGGATGAAAGATTACAACGGAGCCATCCTGGATTTCAACAAATCCATTGAACTTAAAGAAGACAATGCCGAAGCATATTTTAACCGGGGAATAGCATATCATATGCTTGGCAACGACTATGAAGCCTGCTACGATTGGAACAAAGCCAAATCGCTCGGCTATTTCAATGCCGAAAAAGCTATTCAGGAATATTGTCAAGACAAGTAAAGGACCAGATTATTTTCTGGTACCGGCAGCCAGAGCAATGGCATAATCTCCCGAGTTTATGACCTCCTGTATCAGTTTTCCTTTGCAATACACCCGAACGGTTACGGAAGCATTTTTTTGGTTCGCCTGGGCTGAAATGTAATAATAACCGCTTTTGCAAGGATCAAAAGAATATTTCCAGCCACTTCTCACTTCGTCAAACTGATGGGTTTCCTCACCACACTGATACGTTACATTAAAAGTACCCGGCTTTCCCTTTACAATATAGCTGACCTTTCCTTTGTCTTTATAGAAAAAGTTAAGCATACACCTAATTTTAATGTGATCTTTTTCAAATATACGAAAAGAAAAAGGCAGAATCAATAAAAACAAGGAGGGTTTTATTCGGCCAGGACAAGAACCTTGTTATGGAGCACTTCCACCACGCCGCCGTTAATTTCAAAGAAAGAATCCTTATTTGAGTTGTCTCTGATCTTGATCATGCCTTTTTTCAACACGCTGATCAGGGAAGCATGCTGGTCGAGTATCTCAAACGACCCTTCCAGTCCGGGTAACTGTATCAGGTCTACTTCACCGGAATAAATTGTTTTATCTGGGGTAATGATCTCAAGCAGCATGCTGGTAAGGTTTTATTATTTTGATTCCTCCATGATTTTCTTTCCTTTCTCAATGGCTTCCTCTATGGTACCAACAAGATTGAAGGCTGATTCAGGATACTCATCCACATCCCCGTTCATGATCATGTTAAAACCCTTGATGGTATCTTCAATCGAAACCATGGTACCTTTCAATCCGGTAAACTGTTCGGCCACGTGGAAAGGTTGCGACAGGAAACGCTGTACGCGCCTTGCCCTGTGTACGATAAGCTTATCGCTTTCCGATAGCTCTTCCATACCAAGGATAGCAATGATATCCTGTAAGTCTTTATAGCGTTGGAGTATCTCTTTTACCTTTTGTGCGGTTCTATAGTGCTCTTCACCGACAACATCGGGCGACAGGATCCTGGAAGTTGAATCCAGCGGGTCAACGGCGGGATAGATTCCAAGTTCGGAAATCTTGCGGCTCAGCACCGTGGTAGCATCCAGGTGAGCAAAGGTGGTAGCGGGTGCAGGGTCGGTAAGGTCATCGGCGGGGACATAGATAGCCTGTACGGAGGTGATGGATCCTCTTTTCGTAGATGTGATCCTTTCCTGGAGTATACCCATTTCTGTAGCCAGTGTAGGCTGGTAACCCACAGCGGAGGGCATACGGCCGAGGAGTGCTGATACCTCCGAGCCAGCCTGGGTAAAACGGAAAATATTATCGATAAAAAACAGGATATCCCTTCCACCGGATTTCTCATCTCCATCGCGGAAGTACTCCGCAAGGGTTAATCCTGAAAGTGCTACTCTTGCGCGGGCACCCGGAGGCTCATTCATCTGTCCGAAAACCAGGGTAGCCTGCGATTCTGCCAGAAGTTTGCGGTCAACCTTGGAAAGGTCCCAACCACCGGCTTCCATATCTTTTAAAAACTCATCTCCATATTTTATTACACCGGATTCGATCATTTCCCTGAGAAGGTCGTTCCCTTCGCGGGTTCTTTCACCCACACCACCGAAAACGGAAAGTCCGGAATACTTCTTGGCAATGTTATTGATCAACTCCATGATGATGACTGTCTTACCAACGCCGGCACCACCGAACAAACCGATCTTGCCTCCTTTGGCATAGGGCTCAATCAGGTCGATCACCTTGATCCCCGTAAACAATACCTCTTTGGAAGTTGACAGGTTTTCAAACCTGGGAGGCGTACGGTGTATGGGATAAGGATGGGTTTTGGCCACGGTACCTAAACCATCAATGGTCTCGCCAATAACATTAAATAACCTGCCACGTATCTCTTCACCTGTAGGCATGGTGATCGGGCCTCCAGTGGAAACCACTTCCATACCGCGCTTCAGACCATCGGTAGAGTCCATGGCAATGGTTCTGATAGTATTTTCCCCAATATCCTGCTGACATTCAAGCACGATCACATGCCCAAGGTCATTTGTAACCTGCAGTGCATCATAAATATTAGGTATCTTTGAATCATCAGGGAAAGTCACATCGATCACGGGGCCGATGATCTGGGAAATGCTACCTTTGATTTTTTCTGCCATATTTCCGTAATTTGACGCAAAGATAAAATAATCAGGTTATTTACAGGTTATGATATGTTAATTTTTTGGTAATTGGTATTTAGCCACGAATAATCGTATTTTCGCAATTCAATAAAACCTTACACTATGCCCAATATCCTGATGGATCCCATAGGCCGGCTGATGGGCCTCCGATATAAATCGCACCCCTGGCATGGGGTTGACATTGGCGACGCAGCTCCTGAAGTGCTGATGATCTTCATCGAAATGGTAACCACCGATACGGTGAAATATGAAGTTGACAAGGTTACCGGCTATCTGCGCCTCGATCGGCCACAGAAATATTCCAATACAGTTCCTGCCCTGTATGGTTTTATACCTCAGACATATTCGGGGGAACGAGTGGCAGATTACTGCATGGAAAAAACCGGGCGCAAAGAGATCAAGGGCGATGGTGACCCGATTGATATTTGTGTATTAACAGAAAAACAGATCGTTCACGGGGATATCCTGGTCAGGGCAAGGCCCATAGGCGGTTTCAGGATGCTTGACGGCAACGAGTCCGACGACAAAATCATCGCCGTTTTACAGAACGATGCGGTTTACGGTGATTACAAGGATATCAGCGACTGCCCGGAACTGGTTGTGGATCGTCTTAAACACTATTTCCTGACTTACAAGGACCTGCCCGGAAAAGAAAGAGATGTGGAAATAACTCACACTTTTGGGATACAGGAAGCACATGAGATCATTCGTCGTTCGATGGACGATTACCGTCATAAATTCGATACACTGGAAAGCGCCTTATCAAACGTTTGATTTCACTGTTTCACCAATAAGGGTAGCGCTGGTGCAATCAGTCACCCGTACCTGTTGATAATTACCCGGCTTAGCGCCATTGGCGGGAAAGACAATGACTTTGTTCTGACTGTTTCTGCCTGAAAGATAGTCATTCGATTTTCGGGAGAACCCTTCCACCAGGACTTCAAAAATGTTGCCGATATCCCGCTGATTGCTTTTATGGGATAGTTTCTGTTGCAGGTCAATAATTTCCTGAAGCCTCCTTGATTTTATATCATCGGAGACATCATCGCTCAGTTTTTTTGCAGCCAGCGTGCCGGGCCGTTCCGAATATTTAAACATAAATGCATAATCGTAACCGGCCCATTCCATCATCGACAGGGTTTCACGGTGATCATCCTCTGTTTCCGAACAGAACCCTGTGATGATATCGGTTGACAATCCGCATCCGGGAAGTATTTTCTTAATAGCCAGGATGCGGTCCATATACCACTCCCTGGTATATTTCCTGTTCATTAGTTTCAGGATGCGTGAAGAGCCTGATTGCACCGGCAGATGAATGGAATCGCAAATATTGGGATGGCGGGCCATGGTATGCAACAACTCATCGGATAGGTCTTTGGGATGGGATGTGGCAAAACGTACCCTCAGCAATGGGCTCACCATGGCAACTTTAGCAAGCAAGGCCGGGAAGTCCACCGGTACAACATTTTCCTGAAGCCAGCGATAGGAATTCACATTTTGTCCGAGCAGGGTAACCTCCCGGTAACCCTGTTCAAATAAATCTTGTGCCTCTTTTACGATAGTTTCAGGCTCTCTGCTCCTTTCCTTTCCCCGGGTGAAAGGGACAACGCAATATGCACAAAAATTCTCGCAACCGCGCATGATAGAGATAAAAGCAGAAACACCATTGGAATCGTAGCGCACCGGACTTATCTCGGCATAGGTCTCTTCCGCGGATAATAGCACATTGGCAGTCTTGCGGCCATCACCGGCATCAGCTATCAAATCGGGGAGATCACGATAGGCATCAGGCCCGGCAATCAGATCAACAGCTTTCTCTTCTTCCATAAGTTGCTGTTTGAGCCTTTCCGCCATGCAACCCAGCACACCGATACGAAGTGCCGGGTTTTTCTTCCTGAACGACTTAAGCTCCCGCAAACGATTCCAGACACGCTGCTCCGCGTTGTCGCGGATAGAACAGGTGTTCACCAACATCAAATCTGCTTCCGAAGGGTCCGTTGTTATCTCATAACCCTCCTTTTCCAGGATGGATACAACAATTTCACTGTCGGAAAAATTCATCTGACAGCCGTAAGTCTCTAAGTATAATTTCTTGGTCTTCATCAGGCCTGCAAAGGTAAATCAAATCCGGGAAGTGGAATAGATTCGTTTGGAGGAGGAAAAGGAAAAAATAGTTGCAGGTTGCAGGTTTCAAGCTACATGTTACTCCCAGCACCCCAGCACCCCAGCATCCCAGTAACCCAGTACCCCAGCACCCCAGCACCCCAGCACCCCAGCACCCCAGCACCCCAGCACCCCAGCACCCC
>Ga0180009_10004609_pt1 | contig 15139 bp, 11 predicted proteins | sample OS_PC_MetaG_FD_123537 | JGI IMG/M metagenome (GOLD analysis project Ga0180009, IMG submission 123537) | Groundwater microbial communities from the Aspo Hard Rock Laboratory (HRL) deep subsurface site, Sweden - OS_PC_MetaG | ecosystem: Environmental > Aquatic > Deep subsurface > Groundwater...
AAACCTATAGCAATGCATTAAAAAAAAATAAGTTGCTGGGGCTCAGATGTGCGGGTTGCAGCACCATTACCTGTCCACCGAAAATGACCTGCCAGGCGTGTGCCAAAACAGATCTTTCAGTGGTCGAGATGAGCGGCACAGGAAAGATAGTCACCTTTACCACAACCTATGTTGCTCCTATGGGCAGGGAGGTGGAAGCACCCTATGTCATCGTCATGGTCGAACTTGATGAAGGTCCCTGGATTGCAGGAAATCTTTCGGGCATCGATCCTGTTGAGGCTGATATGCGTTTGATCGACAGACGGGTAAGACTCGGCCACAAGGTATTTCCAGGTGACCGATATTCAAGTGGAGAGGCGGCAAGGCCCTTGTTTTCACTTTTGCATTGAACGAACCTGCAGTTTTCAGGCAAACAGCGAGATGTTCGGCATCATAGGTTAGGATTACGACAGTCGAATATTAAATAGTTTTAATATATAAAAAAAGGAAAAAGAATGTACTTTGAGCTGACAAAAGAACAAAAGATGATTCGAGATGAGGTTCGGAACTTTGCACGAAAGGAAATCGCGCCCAGGGCCGAAGAGATGGAAAGAACCGGGGAATATCCTTATGATCTCATGGAGAAGATGGCTGATCTGGGGTTGATGGGCATTCCGTTCCCGGAAGCGTACGGCGGCATGGATGGGGACTGGGTAAGCACCCATCTGGTGATTGAGGAAATATCCCGGGCTGACATCACCCTGGGTGCAATGCTGGACGTTACCACCAGCATTGCAGCCCAGGAACTATTTGTTTTCGGTACTGAAGAACAGAAGCAAAAATGGCTTATTCCTTTAGTGGAAGGGGTCAAAATTGGTGCGTTCGGTCTTACTGAACCGGATTCAGGTTCAGATGCAGGTTCCCTGTCCACAACTGCTGAACGGATTGGTGGCAACTGGGTCCTTAACGGCACCAAACAATTTATCACCAATATCGGACTGGACAACGCATCCCTGGTTCTTGTGGCAGCCAATACCCGGCTTGATAGCGGCAAGGAGGTGATTGCCACCTTTATCGTCCCAAAAGAGGCACCAGGATTTAAACTGGGTGAACGGTATCGAAAAAATGCCTGGCACGCCTCGGCTACCCATGAAGTGATTCTTTCCAATTGCACCATCCCGGCGGATAATCTTTTGGGAAATCCGGAGCGTGGTTTTTCACAGCATTTGAGTGTGCTGGAAACCGGTCGTATCAGTATTGCCGCTGTGGCAGTGGGGCTGGCCCAGGCCTGTCTGGACGAATCCTTGCGCCATGCCAGAGGAAGAAAGCAATTCGGCCGACCCATCTTTGATTTTCAGTCCATCCAGTTCAAGCTGGCAGACATGGCTGTGTCCATAGAGCTTGCCAGGAACCAATATCTTAAAGCCGCCTGGATGAAGGATAAGGGTATTCCCCATGCTTTTGAGGCCACTGCAGCTAAACTATATGCTACGGAAATGTTGGAAAAAGTAGCCAGTGACGCGGTTCAGATTCACGGTGGTTACGGATACATGGAAGAATATCCGGTATCACGGTATTATCAAGGGGCCAAATTATTACAGATTGTAGAAGGCACGTCTGAAATTCTGCGCATGATTATTGGAAGAATGCTGGCCAAAGGATCACTATAACCCATGTATGCACGACTACAGGGCAAGGGGGATTTCGTTAAATCTCAAGCAGTCGTCCTGACTGCTTGAGAAGTGTAAATGGCTTTCAAAATTTATAGAACTGCCTCATGGAATATCTTCGCATGACACTTTTGGCAGGATTTTTGAAAAAATGAGCCCCAATTAATTCCAAAATAGTTTTAAGCGTTGGATTGAATCTGTGACAGAACAGATAAAAGGCCAGGGCATCGCAATAGATAGCAAAACACTGAGACGGTCCCATGATCGGTCAAATGATAAAAAAGCGTGCGTTGGCCCTGGAGTAATGGTTTGCGGTACTTGACACCAATACCCGCATTTGCTATTGTCATGTAGTATATAAAATTGCCTGTATTATCACTAAAACATATTTCAATGCTAAAAAAGGGGAAAAAATGGGACATAAGGTCAACATTTCCTATTGCTGTATTATGGTGGTCATCCATTTGATGATGTTTTCCAGTCAGGTATTGGGCGATGATGGGGAAAAAAAGGTGCCCAAACAATTTGTCCCTATTCTTTCATATCGGGTAGGGACCTTCTCTGCAGCGGGCAGCGGACTTGCCAGCGGAATGATCGATTTTATGCAGCTGAGAAACCTACAGGGCGGAGTTAATGGGATCATGTATGAATGGGAAGAATATGAGACCGGTTATAATGTTGAACGGGCAGTGGACTACTATGAACAATTCAAATCAAAAAAACCCGCTTATGTTCACCCGTTCAGTACAGGGGTCGCCTATGCCCTGATTGAAAAAGCAACCCGGGACAGGATTCCTGTCCTTTCAGTTGGTTATGGCAGGACAGATTGTTCAGACGGGCGGGTTTTCCCCTATTTTTTTAATATCCCCACCAATTACTGGTCCCAGTCAACAGGCAAAATCAAATTCATTGCCGGGAAAATGGGCGGTATGGAGAAGCTCAAGGGGTTAAAAATCGCCAACCTGCATCTGGACCTGGCCTTTGGAAAAGAAACCGAAACCATACTGGATGACATGTCCAGAACCTATGGGTTTGTTGTTAAACACTATTCTGTGGCCTGGCCGGGGATTGACCAGAAAGCACAATGGGACGACATCACCACCCGGTTTAAGGCGGACTGGGTTATCAACCGGAACTTTGGTATTTCCTGCACCGTTCCTCTTAAGGAGGCGGCAAGGCACGGGTTCCCCATTGATCGCATCATTGGTTTCTGGTGGTGCGGGTCTGAAGAGACAGTGCTGCCGGTAGAATCGGCTGCAAAAGGCTATTATGCTACCAATTTTCATGGCGTTGGGAAAAATTTTCCTTTAATCCGGCAAATTATCGATACTGTCTATGGCTCCATGAAAGGAAGTATTTCTTTGACCCGGGTCGGGACAGTGTTTTATAACCGGGGAATTATTTGGGCAATTATATCGGAAGAAGCCCTTCGAACTGCTCATAAAAAATTCGGTGTCCAGGTGGTGACAGGTGAGCAGATGCAGTGGGCCCTGGAACACCTGAATATTACGGAAGAACGAATTGATGAAATCGGGGCAAAAGGTCTTCTGCCCGCCATCAAAACCACGCCGGCCGACCATGAAGGCGGCGGCTGGGTGAGAGTTCAGCAATGGGATGGCAAAGAATGGGTCTCCGTCAGTGGCTGGATTTCACCATTAAAGGACTATGTGAGAAAGAAAGTTGAAGCATCTGCAGAAACCTTTGCCAAAGAAAAAAAGATTATTTTAAGATCAGCAGAGTAATCTAAATTAAGCCAATGGATTTCAAAAAAGGCAGTTGTTATATATCTTGCCACGCCTGAAGGGTCTTTTTTCTATGAGAAAAATTTTGACAATCTGTTTATTGGTATTCCTGGTTTTTTTTGAGCGCAGCATCAGTGCAGAAGAAATCAATCTGGGGTATATTGATTTTCCCCCTTATGAATTTCGGGAAGACAACCAGGCAAAGGGGATTATGGTGAAGATTGTCACCACTCTTTTCAAACGTGCAGACGTTTCGTTAACCTTGAAATACCTGCCGTTCAAGCGCGCTTACATTTTAACCAAACAAGGTGAAATAGATGGTTTGTTCAGTTTTACCAAAACCAAAGAACGGTTGGAACTTTTCGATTTTACAGATCCCATTATCGACAATCCCATTGTTTTTTTTGTACGAAAAGACGCTGATATTCAATTCGAAACATTAGAAGATTTGAAAGGATTAACCATAGGGGTTATGCGTGGATACTCCTATGGGCCGGAATTTGATAATTCCCCCATATTTATAAGAGAAAAATCCGACAGCCATTTGTCAAATTTTAAAAAAATCCTTTCCGCACGAATTCACGTTTATCCGTGTGATAAGCTGGTTGGCCTTTACATTTTAAATAAAGAGAAGTTGACGTCTGAGTTTCGGACATTATCCAGGCCGCTAACGATTAAGTTCGGGCATATCGGTTTCACAAAAGGAAAACATGATAAGATCATTGGAAAGATCAACACAGAAATAAAAAAAATGCAACAGGATGGAGAAGTTAATAATATCATTTTCGATTGGTATTTTTCACATTGACCCCCCATACCTATTTGAACCATGTCAGAGCGTTAAAAGCCCGGGAATTGATGGAAAAAAAAGTGCCGATTATGGATGCGGCACATGCAACCGGATTTTTTGATCAGAGCCATCTGAACCGTATATTCAAAAAAATATATGGTATTACACCGGGACAATACTGCGAAGCTCTTAAATAAATTTCACATTATCTTCATAGTTTCTTCTTATTTGTGTGACAATTTGCTGATATGATTTTTTTTAATGGGTTTTATTTTGTTATTTTTTTTAAATTGATGATGATAAATGGAGCAGCATTCAGTGGAAATAAGAGAAACCGTAAAAAAAATCGTAACGATACTGGCAACAGGGTTTGCGATCCCATTGCTTTTTATTGAATTTATCCTCGCTCAGCCGCTTGCCCCAAGCCCTGTGGTGGATACAGGACAAAACAAGTGCTACGGAAATTCAGGGGAGATAGGCTTTCCTGATCCAACCGGTTCTTTTTACGGCCAGGATGCACAATACCAAGGGAATCCTCCCTCCTATCGAGACAATCGTGATGGAACCATTACTGATCTTGTAACCGGTTTAATGTGGTCCAAAGCGGTTGATGCCAAAAAAGTCAGCCTGGCTGCAGCGGAAAGCATTGCAGAAAACATGACTCTTGGCGGCTATACCGACTGGAGAGTTCCCAATATCAAGGAATTGTATTCTTTGATGAATTTTAACGGGAACACAGGGTTTAACAAAAGAAATCTTACGGCAGGGGTTCCTACCAATGCCATACCCTATATCAATACGGATTATTTTGATTTTAAATATGGAAACATTGCTGCCGGGGAAAGATATATCGATGCCCAATGGCTATCGAGTACACAATATGTCAGTACCACCATGGGCAACGCAAAAACGCTTTTTGGCGTCAACTTTGCAGATGGCAGGATCAAAGGGTACGGCTATAAAAAACCCGGAAGATCAAGGGAAAAATTTTTTTATGCCCGATATGTTAGAGGCGCATCATATGGGAAAAATGAGTTTCACGACAATAAAGACGGCACAATCACAGACCAGGCAACCGGAATGATGTGGATGCAGTCTGACAGTCAACGGGCCATGAACTGGGCTGATGCGTTAACCTATGCACAGAAGTTAACCTGTGCAGGATACAGCGACTGGCGGCTTCCCAATGCCAAGGAGTTGCAGTATATAGTAGATTATACCCGTTCACCTTCCACAAGCCGTTCCCCCTGCCTTGACCCGGTCTTCAATACAACCGCCATTGTTAATGAGGCGGGGCAGACGGATTATCCGTTTTTCTGGACGTCCACCACTCACCTGGACGGTCCGAGAGAAGGGGCTAATGCCGTTTATATTTCTTTTGGGCGAGCCATTGGGCAAATGAACGGTGTCACCATGGATGTCCATGGTGCCGGTGCCCAGAGAAGTGATCCAAAAACCGGAAGCCCGGCCCTGGGTCATGGTCCCCAGGGTGATGCCAGAAGAGTATTAAATTATGTCAGGTGTGTTCGGGGGGGATCTGTTCCCATTAAAAAAAAAGCCCGAAAAGGCCCCCCGCCGAAAAACGGCCGTCCATAATCGTTTGGTTTTAATTGCCTTGCAAGGACCTTTGATGATATGACACAGATAAGTTGGCAAAACAAACCAGATGAAAAAGGTGCAGGGATGGTGTCAAAAAAGCGGAAATTGATTATTATATCAAAAGAAGAGGCTGTTTTCCGGATGGATAAAAATGGCGTCTGGCATAACGAGCATGGAAAGTTTGAACATCCTAAAATTATAAAATATTTCAATTCATCCATCCGAAAAGACAGCACCGGGTATTATGTCAGCCAGAAAACAGATGAATATGAAGAAAAAGTATATTTCCCCTACGAAGACACGGTTCTTTTTGTCAGTGATGTCATCGTGCAGGAAGAGAAAGATATCACACTTGCATTAAATAACAATGATACGATAAAACTTGATGCAGGCAAGCTGTATAACAGGGAAGACAACCTTTATCTTCAAACCCCTGAACACAGGATCAAGTTTACATCACGGGCGCTGTTAAAAATTTCAAAGTTTATGGAAGAAAAAAACGGGCAGCTTTTCTTAATCATCAAGGGCAATACCTATCCGGTTCAATCGGCATAGCAGCAGTGATGCTTTTTCTATGGTCATCAAAGACAAAATGATCTGGTGGCAAATATCAATACAGATGCGGATCCAAAAGAAGATTAGTAATATCAGAACTCTCATCAAGGCAATTTAAAATTTCGTCAAAATGGTATTGAAGCGGATTTGAGGGGTTGATCACATTCTTCATTAAAATCGTTCGCCCCTTGATGGCAGATAAAAGATTTCTCAAGTCAGAAGCTATAGTGTATGTTATTGTATCCTCAATAAATTCAGGATTTTTTTCTTCAATACAATCCATGATTTTCTCCTTTTTTATAAAATAAAGACTTGAAATTTTAAAACCAAGAATATCTATATATCAAATATGAATAGATGAAAGCAATCGGGGTAAACCCTGAGTTTTGCATTTTTTTGCATTTTTTTTTTCAACCTGCAATATTATCCAAGTCAAATAGAGTCGGTCACACCTCAATACGCCCATTGAACCTTAAAAAACAGGGGTGCTGCAATTTTTATGGATAAGCGATATTCAATTCCATCAGAAAACGGATTATATTGATTAATTCAAACAGATTCTGTTAGGGTCTATAGAGGTTAACTGTTATTTGATTAAAGAAAGAGAGAAAAATGAAAACAACAGGGCAGCAATTTTCCGAAACCCTTAAGGAGATCGGCATCCGGTATGTTTTTGGCGTGCCCAGCGGCAGCATGATCGATTATATGGAGGCGATCCGTAAAACCGATGGGATTGATTTCATCCTTGTCAGCCATGAAGCTGCTGCCGGGTTTATGGCATCGGTCTGCGGCAGGCTGAATAGGATCCCGGGGGCCTGTTTTGCCACATTCGGCCCGGGGGCCACCAATCTTTCAACCGGTGTGGGGGCAGCATTGCTTGACCGGTCCCCGCTTCTGGCATTTACAGATGAACTGCCCGAAGAAAAACGGCATCGAACCGTCCAGATGAATATTGACCTTCAGGCATTGTTTAAGCCCATCACCAAATGGACAACCCGATTAGAGGCCGGACGGGTTAAAAAGACACTTTTAGCGGCTGCCAAAATTGCCGGTACCGGATTGCCGGGCCCGGTGCATATTGGTGTCCCTTCAAATATCAGCAGCCTTAAAATCCGGGAAGAACAAACCGTGTTAAAACCGAGTCCAGGGATCAAACCCGCACCTGCCGCTGTTATGGAAACTATGCGCCAGGCCGTTTTGAAGGCAAAAAAGCCTTTGGTTGTTATAGGGTTAACAGCTGTGCAATCGCAACTGAAACCATTGATACTTGAGGTGGTTGAAAAATTTGGCCTGCCGGTTGTGCTGACCCCAATGGCAAAGGGCATGGTGCCGGAAGATCATCCTTTATATGTTGGCGTCTTGAACCATGCTCTGGCAAATATGGTGGCTCAGACCCACCAGCAGGCAGATCTGATCATCGGTATCGGGTATGATCCGGTTGAAGTCAATTATGAAGACTGGATACCAAAGGCTCCCATTGTCCATATCAGTATTGTCCCCGCAGACCTGGATACATATAACTGTAAACTTGCCGCTGATGTTGTCGGAGATATGCAGGTCTCCCTTCAATCATTTCTGGTATTTCCCCGGTTGAACCATGCCTGGGATCTGGAAGCGCTGTTAAAGCGAAAACAAAAAATGTTTGCAGCGTTGAAAGCCCCTGATATGTCATTTGGTCCCCTGGCCGTTTTGGAAGGATTGAGAGACATCCTTCCAAAGGATGGTATCCTGACCTGTGATGTAGGGGCCCATCTGCATCTGATCGGGCAGAAATGGCCCACGCCTGAACCCGGGTGCCTGTTGATGACAAACGGATGGTCGTCAATGGGGTTTGCTATTCCAGCGGCCATTGCAGCAAAACTATGCTGCCCGGATAAAAAAGTGGCCTGTGTAATGGGAGACGGCGGGTTTCTGATGGCGGCAGGAGAAATGGCAACCGCTCAACGGCTGGGGTTGCACATCATTTTTATCCTCTTATCGGATAATGAACTTGCGTTGATCCGGATTAAACAAACCCGGAAAAATTACCCGTCCTATTATGGCACAAGACTTTTTGAAAAAGACTATCCGGATTCAGATCATTTCCTTGGTGTGCCGGTTTTAAATGCCTCGGATCAAGCTGCCTATAAAGCGGCCTTGCAAAAAGCAGTTTTCCTTACCGGGCCGGTGATTATCAAGGCTTCAGTCACCAGCTCGGAATATGATGACCTGGTCCTTCAAAAAAACAGATAATGGCGATTATTTAATATTTTCCAGCAGAATTTCGTAGGCAGTATTCAGTTCAACAAACTTTTCATGGGAACCGCCAGTATCGGGGTGAACCTGTCTTGCAAGTCTGCGGTACAATTTTGTCAGGTGTTTTTTTGTCATTGCGCCAAACTCTGTTTTTGTAATGTTGAAAATTTTACAGGCATTTTGCGTGGTAATGGATTTTTGAGGTTTGGGCCTGAAAACTCGATGCCTGGACATGAAGGCCCTGGCAAAATCATCCAGCAGGGTTGTGTCGGCATACGGATGATCAAAAAACAGGAAAACATACCGGATCATATAGTCATCAAGCTGAGTCTTTTTGTTGAAAAGTTCTAAATTGAGCCGGCAGATTTCTTTGAGAAAATAGTCGTCCACCTTTTCCTGATCCAGGGCGTGGGGCATTTTTTTTGCCAGCATGCTTGAAAAAAAACGTTGAAGATCAAAAACCGTATACACATAAGTTTTTAATTCCCGGGCATTTAAAGCAAATTCCTGCTTAAGAAAGTGCTGCTCAATTTCATCCCTGGATTGATGAACATGGTCCTTGAAAAGTACGACAGGCATATTTTCAACCGCTCCCTGGTCCATGGTTCCGAATTTTAAATAATGGGCTCTTCTTTTGTCAAAACTGTGGACCCTGCCAGATATCTGCTCTTTTTCAAGGTCACTGAGTTTTTTGCTGGACCTGTTGGACGATCGGTTCCTGAAAGTGTCAATAGCTCTTTTTATATCCGGCCTGATCCAGGGCCAGAAAAGGGTTTCAAGCTCGTCGGAATCATACCTTGCATTGGCTTGGGACAGGGCATCTTGAATTGTTTCATCAAAATAAAAGGCATTGTGGCCTGCATATTTGATGAACTTCGACGGGTCAGAACCCAGATCAAACAGGTCCCTGAACGTCAATTGATCGCCAAGGGTATAAGATTCCCGTAAAATATATTGTGAACCTTTTTTATTTTTTTTATATGCAATATACATGATTAAAATGATACGGTATAATCAGGTGTGTGTATAGGTAAAAATAAAGTTGCAGATTTTATAATTTGCAGGTTTTATCCGGATTCTGTTTATCATAAACAAAAACAAGCGTAAAAAAACAGGGAAAGCAACATGTTTAAAAGATTTTTGCCAAAAGAGAATCGTTTTTTTACCCTTTTCAAACAGCATGCGGATTGTGTTGTTGAGGGGATTGATTTGTTCGAACAATTGTTAAATGACTATTCAAAAAGACAGGAACTGACTGCGCGTATTAAAAAAACCGAGAACAGGGCCGATGACATCGCCCACGAGATTTTTGCATTGTTAAACAGTGTTTTTGTAACCCCCTTTGACAGGGAAGATATACGGATGCTTGCCAACCATACGGATGATATTGTTGACATGCTGGAAAAAGCAGGAACGCGAATGGAGATTTACAATATGCCATTGCCGCCGGATGCGGTAAAAGAACAGATTGATATTTTGAAAAGAGCATTTGAAAAACTTGCCGCTGCCATTGGAATGCTGAGTGATTTGAAGCAAAAAGATGCCATTCTTAAAATCTGCATTGATGTGAACAGCATTGAAAATGAAGGCGACATGACGCTTCGCAGGGCGCTGCACGATCTTTTTGAAAATCCTTCTGATCCATTTCTTTTGATGAAGCAAAAAGAAATATATGAGCACCTGGAAGCGGCAATTGACCGTTGCGAAGATCTGGCCAATGTGATTGAAACCATCATGATAAAATACGCATAAGGACGAAGTGAATGGAGACAATGCTTTTTGCCGGGGTCATTATTTTTATCGCACTGGTGTTTGATTTTTTAAACGGGATGAACGATGCTGCCAACTCTATTGCCACAATTGTGTCTACCCGGGTATTGTCCCCGCGCATGGCTGTGGCCTGGGCTGCGTTTTTCAATCTGGTTGCAGCCTTTGGTTTTGGTGTCGGAGTGGCCAAAACCATTGGCAGGGGTGTGGTCAGCCCTGATATCCTTTCCCTCTGGTTTGTCCTGGCGGTGCTGGTGGGTGCTGTATTGTGGACCCATGTGTGTACGGTCATGGGACTTCCCATCAGCGTCTCCCATGCCCTTGTGGGAGGCATCATCGGTGCCGGTCTTGTAAAGGGCGGAGTCAAGGTATTGATCCTGCCCGGAATTATTAAAATCGGTATGTTTATTATTCTCTCACCCCTTGTGGGCATGGCATTGGGCATTTTCTTTTCCATTGTAACCGCATGGGTTTTCAGACGCTGGCCGCCTGGATCAGTAGATCGCTTTTTCCGTATCGGCCAGCTTATCTCTTCAGCCCTGTTCAGTCTTGGCCACGGAGCAAACGATGCCCAGAAAACCATGGGAATCATTGTCATGGTGCTTGTTTCTGGCGGCTGGCAGGAGGGCTTTTCCGTCCCGGTGTGGGTGATCTTCACCTGCCATCTGGCCATTGCCATGGGAACATTGCTCGGGGGCTGGCGGGTGGTGAAAACAATGGGCATGCGGGTAACAAAATTGATGCCGGTCGACGGATTCTGTGCAGAAATGGCTGCGGCTGCATCCATTATCGGGAATTCCTTTGCAGGGATTCCGGTTTCAACCACTCACACCATTACCGGTGGTATCATCGGCGTTGGATCGGTCCATCGCCTTTCAGCGGTCAGATGGGGTGTGGCCAAAACTATTGTTCTCGCATGGGTGTTAACCATCCCGGGATCTGCTGCAGTTTCCGGATCTGCCTATTTCTTGTTTGCCTTGATGGGTGCAGTTTGATTCCAGGCATCAACCCGGCCGGAAAATGGGTGGATGACAAGGAATTTTTTTTAAACAACATCATGAAAAACAGGTTTCAGGAGATTTTTTGATGAACGGGTTTCAGGGAAAAATAATCATTACAGTATTGCTATGGACTGTATCCTTTGGGGTTTCAATATCTGACTGTGCCCAGGCACAGCCGGAAAATGACAGGATCCAGTTGATACAGGCAATGAAAAAAGACCCTAAAGGCCCTTTCCAGGCCATTAAATGGTTCTGCCCGGATGGTAAAATTCTTCCTGCAAAGGAGCGGTGCCAGTCGCCGGGCGGTCGCCAGCACGGGGTCCCCAAAGAATGGGTCGGCAGGCTTGAACAGGACACACATATTTATCTGAATATGGTCCTTGCAGGGGTGCCCTATGAAAAAATATGGGATGTAAAAGACCGTCATTCCCGGATAAAACAGTATGCATTGATCCAGTATCTTTTGCTTGCGGACGACGGATGGATTTACCGCCATGCCAGATATTACAGGGGCGCCATCCAGGCTGAGGACGAGAGTGCCTGGGGCGAAGGGTTTTTAAAATGGCTGCTGCAGGATTCTGAAGCAGCAGCCGGACAGTTTTTTCTGGTTCGGGAGGCCTGCAGGGTTATTCCCCACCATGGCCCAAACCTGAATCGCCTGCAGACCATCCGGGCGGTTTCCGGAACCTTGTCCGATCAGATTCCCGGTTTTATGGACCTGCGGGTGAAAATTCACGGCCAGCCTGATTCCGGCGATCTTTTAAAGGTGAAAATATTTTGGGAGAAAAACAGGGCAGTCCTTGATGAAAAACAGGCAAACTTGTTCAAATCGCTTGTTGAAAACCTTGAAGCGGTTTATTCTTTTTCTGCTTCAGCCAGCCTGAAAAAACTGATGACTGCCAAAATTGCACAGATTCCGGAATTGTCCGACTCCATGAAGTCTCTAAGTAGGTCCATGGATCTGATCGATAAACCTGTGGAAGGTTTTTTTGTTTCGGCATCCAATCCTTATGAAGATATGGCGGACCTGCTCTTGACAATACGCACCCTGGTGCTGACGGCCCGGCCGGATATGCGGCTGCCGCTGATGGATTTGTCCCTGGAGATAGAGAGGGTTTTGTTTTCCTCAATTGGAAACTATCACACCCGTACCCTGGCACAACTGTTGGAAAAATGCCGTATCCTGGCAAAAGCTGCTGCAGGATGCGGATATATGGAAAAGTGGGAGTGGGCTGCGGCAGATGCCTATGGCCTGAAAAAGCCTGACGGCACATTGGCTTTCAGGCAATTCCAGATTATGGTTGAACAGGTCCGGCGTATCGTGGACTGGGGAACCTTGATGATACGATCCACATACCTGCCGCAGATAATCCTGTATTCACAATTTGAGCCCAAAGCCCATGGCCTTTTGGACGATCGAATCCGATCATCGGTTCTTCTGCCCCTGGGTGAGGCTGTTGGAAAGCTGACCCGGTTTGCCCAAGAAGCAGCCGGCGTGTCACACCAGCTGCCGGCCGGGGTTCAGCCCCAGAGTGTCAGGGGATTGAATCCCGGGCTTGCCCATGGCATCCTGGAGGTCATTCCGGAAAAACCAGGGACAGTGTCTGTGGATTCAAAAAAGGTGTATGCCTTCAAAACCATCCCGTCAGAGCTGAAGCCCGTGGCCGGCATGCTGACGGTTTCCGAAGGGAATCTTGTTTCCCATGTCCAGCTTCTGGCAAGGAACCTTGGTATCCCCAATGCAGTGATTTCTTCTGAAAACCTGGACAGCCTGCAGCCCTATTCAGGCCAGCTGATGTTTTATGCCGTATCCCAGAGGGGTTCGGTCGTTCTCAAGCAGGACAGCATGCTTACGAAAAAGGAGAGATCCCTGGTCTGGAGCACAAAAAGAAGTCAGGACCTTTTCAGGGTTCCGGTGGAAAAAATAGATCTGGCACAAAAGGTTCTGATCCCCTTGAGCCGGATCAGGGCAGATGATTCAGGCAGAATCTGCGGTCCAAAGGCTGCAAATCTCGGCCAGCTGAAGTTTTTATTCCCAGACCGGGTTGTGGAGGGGATCGTGATCCCCTTTGGTCTTTTCCGTGAACACATGGACCAGGTCATGCCCGGCCTTTCCATCACTTTCTGGCAGTTTTTGACAAAAGCCCTGTCAAATGAGTCACTCAGCGAGACTCAGCTGGTGGCAACCCTTTTGCAGCTTCAGTCTGCCATTCAAACCTTGCCGTTTTTACCCGGATTTGAAACCGCTTTGGCCAAAATGTTTGAAACCACGTTCAAGGATGCTCTGGGCAATGTCCCGGTATTTATCCGCAGCGATACCAACATGGAAGACATCCCGAATTTTACCGGGGCAGGCTTGAATCTTACCTTGTTTAATATTCAAGATAAGGAGAAGCTGTTTCAGGGAATCCGGGAGGTGTGGGCCTCTCCCTACAGTGAGAGAAGTTTTCTGTGGCGCCAGAAATACCTTGAAAACCCTGAAAATGTTTTCCCGTCCATTCTGTTGCTGCCATCGGTTAATGTTGACAAATCCGGAGTGGTGATCACCCACGGGATTGTTTCCAACTCACCTTTGGATATCACGGCAGCCTTTAACCGCGGCGCAGGCGGGGCTGTTGAAGGACAGGCGGCTGAAACCTACCTTTTGACAGAATCAGGGCCTGATATTTTGATGTATCCGGCAAGACAAACCGCTTGTACCCGGCTGCCTGCAACCGGGGGAATTGAAAAACAATTCCTGACCTTTGACCAGCCCATACTGACCCGGGAGGACAGGCGGCAGATCCGGGATCTTGTAAAAACCGTCCGCAGGGTTCTGCCGGGTACGCCCGGCATAGAAGGCCAGGGACCCTTTGATATAGAGCTTGGATTTATCAATGGTTCCATGCGGTTGTTCCAGGCCCGTCCGTTTGTTGAAAACAAGCGGGCCGGTTCTCTGAATTATCTGCTCGAACTGGATCAGGGCGGTTCTGGACCCGGAACAATTTCCATGGATCAGGCGCTTGAACCATGAAGACAAGGAGTAAAAGAGTGAAACATTTTATTTCATTTATCGTATTAATGGTGTTCTGGCTGGCTTTTCTTCCAGAGGGAGCACATGCATATCCTTTTGACGGATATGAGTATTCAGGCATCCGGCGCCTCAAACGCCTGGAGCTGATCATGGCCGAAAAAATACCCGGCCCACGGCTCTTGCCCGGTGCTGCCTTAAATCTTTCATCCATTGCCTTGCCTTCAGACATAAAAGAATTGAATCTTTCAGACACAGGCCCCCTGGTTGATTTAAGACTGCAGCAGAAGATAGAAGCCCTTTTCCCTAACAGGGATGAGAGTTATTCCCTTGCTATCCTGGATATTTCTCCTGGCCGTCCGGTAAGGCTTGCCTTAAGACAGGCGGATCGAAGGTTTGCCGTCGGAAGTGTGGGTAAGCTTGCCATTGCCGCGGGATTGTTCAATGAACTGCAACGCCTTTTCCCGGATACTGTGGAAAAGCGTCATGAGCTCTTGAAAAACAGAATGGTTGTTGCCGGACCCTGGATAGAAACCGATCATCATGACATACCGGTTTTCTTGCCGGATACCGGGGCCTTTGCCAGTCGTCCGGCAAAACAGGGGGATAGGTTTTCCCTTTATGAATGGGCAGATCACATGATTTCCGCCAGTGCCAATTCCGCTGCCAGCACCCTTTGGAAAGAGCTCATTCTCATGCGCCATTTCGGTAAGCTGTATCCGCCTTCCAGAGAGGAAGAGGACGTTTTTTTTTCAACCTTTCCAAAACAGCAGCTCTCTTTTCTGGCAGCA
>Ga0180009_10004610_pt1 | contig 15139 bp, 12 predicted proteins | sample OS_PC_MetaG_FD_123537 | JGI IMG/M metagenome (GOLD analysis project Ga0180009, IMG submission 123537) | Groundwater microbial communities from the Aspo Hard Rock Laboratory (HRL) deep subsurface site, Sweden - OS_PC_MetaG | ecosystem: Environmental > Aquatic > Deep subsurface > Groundwater...
ACTTTCACCTGCGCTTTCCGGTGGTCCGGCACCTGGTCTCCTACTTCCCCTCTGACAGCCACCGGAGGTTGGTGCGGCGGGGGCACACGGACTCCCTCAAGCTCCGGCGGGTGGCCGCCATCCCGGGTTATGCGGAGCTGGACTACCCCTTTGTGGAGCACGATGTACCGCGGGATCCCTGGGCGCGTCACGCCGCCGCCCAGGACATCCTCCGCACAAATCGCCGCTACACCGACACGCTGGAGCGGCTGCGTGGGCTGTGGCAAAAGCGGTACGAGGCCCTGCCCGCGGGCGCGGAGCGGCGCAGCGGAGAGCGGCTGCTCCGTCGGCTCGATGACGCCCCGCGGCGACTCGTATTTGAGCACCTGTGCGGGGCGCACGGCCGGCGCCGGGAGGGGGCGCCCGGGGTGGGAGACGGCGAGGCCCAGGAAGCCACCGCCCTGGCCGCGGCCCAGGAGCTGCTCGGCCCCTCCAAGGCGTGGATCCGGGCCTACCAGCGCTTCGAGCGCGAGGAGATCCCGCGCCTGGTGGTCATCCCCACCTGGCAGTGCCAGCTCCGTTGCCGCTACTGCTACGTGGCCAAGCAAGACGGTCGCGTCATGACGCCGCGGACGCTGGAACGCGCGGTGGACCTGCTGCTGGGCAGCCACAGAAAGAGCGTGATGCTCCAATTCTTCGGCGCCGAGCCGCTCATGGAGTACGGCCTGGTGCAGCACGGCATCGAGTACGGCACCCGGCGCGCTCGCGAAGAGAACCGGACCCTGTCTTTTGTGCTGTCGAGCAATGGCTATGGCCTCGACGCCGAGCGACTGCGCTGGTTATCTGACTATCCGGTGAAGCTGGAGCTGTCCCTGGACGGCGACGCCCACAGCCAGAACCTCAACCGCCGCGCCGCCGATCCCCGGGCCGACAGCTATGAACACTCCATCGCCCGCGGGGCAAAGGACATCGTCGCGTCGGGCCTCCGGCACGAGGTGATCATGGTCGTGCATCCCTCCAACGTGCAGCGCCTTCCCGACAACTTTTTCCACATCGCAGCCCTTGGCTTTTCCCGACTGCAGATCAACTTCACCCTGGGGGTGCGCTGGAAGCGCGCGGAGCTCGAGTCCTTTGCCGCCGGCCTGCACACCATCGGTCAGCGGTTGCGGGAACGCTGGGCCGCGGGGGAGCCCCTGCGACTGGTGAACCTGGAGAACCGCCCCCTGCCCATGCGCCTGAACGGCGAGGTCACCGTGGACCATGACGGCACAATCTATGCCGGGAACGGCTTTCTGCACGAGACCGAGCACAAAGCCCGGTTCGCAGTATCCCACCTGGACGCGCTCACCGCGTTTGATCGCCACTGGCTGGACACGCCGGACAACGACTACCTCCTGCGCTGGACCTACCCGCCGGACATCACGGCCAACAACCTCCTGGTGGGGCGCATCATGACCTCCTGGATGAAGTGGATGCAACAGCAGCCCATCGGCCCGGGCTGACGCTGGCTTCACGCCCGGCTACCGGGGCTCGAGCTCCTGGTCTCCGTAGAGGTCCAGATACGCTTGGAACGTCCCAGCGCACCGCGTACGCCAGGTGCAAGCCGCACAGCGGTCGGGCTTGATGAAGGGCTGGTCCAACACGTACACCTTCAGCACGTCTGACAGGATGTCTCCCGAGGGCAACGCCGGGCTCTGGATCTGGGCGGCCACGCACAGGGGAAAAGCCACCAGGCAGCGCACCCCGGCCCGGCGCACAATGTCGGTGTACCGCGGCGCCACCTCCCCGAAGGGGCGATTCGCGGCCTTGGCCCGCACCGGAAGCACGCAAAGGGGGAGCCCCCAGGTGTCGCACACCAACGCCTCGAGCGCGGCCAGGTCGTCGAGGTTCTGGCGGAGCAGATTTGCGTGCACATACAGCGTGGCCCCCAGGGCGCGGAGGTTTTGGATGGCGCGGACGCTGGCCGCGTGGCTGCCGGGGGCCTGAGTGATGGCGTCGTGAATCGCCGGATCAGCGGCGTGCAGCGGGATCGCAAAGGCCTGAGCGCCGGCGGCGAACAGCGCGCGGGCCCGGTCCGCATCGGCCAGGGGAGCGCCGGACGTGAGCACCTCGAATCGCTCAAACCCCGCGTCCCGGGCCGCGGCGAGGATGGCGTCGATGTCCGGGTGTGCCAGCGGCTCGTTCCCCGCGATCCCCAGGCGCGTCAAATTCAGCGACGGCGACCGGTTGTCCGCGAGCCAACGCCGAATGGTGTCCAGTGGCGTGGGAGACAGCGGCTTGGCCATGCAAAAGAGGCAGTCGTGCTCGCAGGGGTTTTCAAGCATGAGCAACGGCAGCGCCAACAGCTCCGGGCGCTGCCGGATAAACCGGGCCTGGTGGGCCAGCGACCGCCGCAGGACTTTCTCCTGGAGCGGGTTGCGATCCACCACCCGCGCGGCCCGCGCCCGGGTGGGCGCAGTGAGCCTGGGCTGACCCGAAGACGAGCCTACGGACGGTCCGCGACCCACCGGCGCCGCCGGGGATGCCAGCGCAGCCTGAACCTCGTGGATGCGCCACCCAAAAGCGAGCTGTTCTTCCACGAGCCGACGGGGTGGGGAGTCCAGGTCGGGATAGGCACGCCGCAGGAGGACCAGGTTCTCCTCCCGGGTACGCCGTAGACCATCAAAGTCAGTCAGATCAAACACATTGCCCACCCGGTAGACATCGCGCAATCCCGGAAAGACGTGCTCTCCAAAGAGGGCGGCGTCGTGGTACACCGTGCCGTCCACGTCCACGATCAGGTCCTGGGACAACACGGTGGGTTCGGCGGCGCCCCCCAGGTTCTGCAGGCGGAGACCGGCCTCCCCGTCCGCCATGCGCTCGGCGCACCACCGGAGCCCCTCGCAGAACGCCTCCTGGGCGGCGGCGGTCCAGCCGGGGGTCAGGGCGTAGCAGACCTGGACGCGGCGTGCGCCGAGTCCCAACACGTGCTCCAGCCGGCGGGGCAAATCCGTCGCCGCCTCGGGGGTGACCACCAGGTTCACGAAGTGGTCGACACCCGAGTCCACCAGGAGCCTGAGATTCCGCTCCAGCACGTCGTTCACGTCCGCCCCCGAGCGCGCCAGGGGTCGGTACCGCCTCATCACGTCGGCGGGACCATCCAGGGAGTAGAGCACCTCGACGTCGAACCCCCCCAGGAACGCCAGCAGGTCTGGCTTGAGCAGGAGCCCGCTGGTGGTGAGCACAAACCGCAACCGCTTGCCGAGCGCCTGCGCCCCCGCCGCGCCCCGGCGCATGGTCCGTTGCACTTCGCCCGCCCGGAGCAACGGCTCGCCCCCGAAAAACTGTAACTCCAGCACCTCGCGAGACGACGTCAGCAGAAGATCCACGGCCCGATCCAGCACCTGCGGCGCCGCGTGCCGCTCGCCCAGCGCGACGTTGCAGTACGTGCAACGGAACGGGCACGCTGTGGTGACGCACACCTCGAGTCGCCTGGTGGCGGGCCACGGCGGAAACCGCGTCAGCTCCCGCCGCGCCGCGTCCAATTCCGCGGGAGACACCTCCCACCGCGGCCCGGGCTTCGGGGTTGAGATCGCGCACAAGTGCTCGGCACCGCACTGGTCGAGAGCGCGCTTTTGTACCCCCGGGCAGCGCTCCCGCAGCACACAGCGCTCACAGGCCGCCACGTGCACAAATCCCAGACCGAACTCCACGAAGTACGCGTCCCGGGCCGCCTCATCGAGCACGGCGGTGTCGATCTCATGGGGCTGCGCGTCAACCCCCTCCACGTCCACGAGGACACAGGGCGGAAAGCCCCGAAACTCCACGGTCGCATTCTGAAGTAGCGGATCCGCCGCCACCGCCCGCGCCAGCTCCACGACCCGTCCGTGGCCCAAGGCATCGGGATAACGCTCGGACAGGAGCATGTCTCCCACCAGGAAGCGGCGCACACCCCGGCCCGACAGGTCCCGGAGCATGGCCACGAGGCCGTCCGCGTTGTGCACACACAGCAATGTGTTGACCCGCACCAACAACCCCGGCACCTCCCGAGCCAGGGCCAGCAGGTTGTCCAGCCCACGCAAGGTCTCCTCGGCGCTGCCCGGGGTCCCCGTCAGCCCGTCATGCACGGCCGGCCGCAGGTCGTACACCGTGAAACAGGCCTCCGTCAGCCCCGCTCGCACCAGCCGTCGGGCCAGGGGCAGGGCGCTCAGAAGGCGCCCGTTGGTGATGATGCCGATCTGGTCAAATCCCCGCTCGCGACAGCGCCCCACCAGATCCACGAGCTCGGGCAGCACTGTCACCTCGCCCCCCGACAGCGTGACCCGGGTCCCCAGCCGGCGAAGCTCGTCAAGCCGCATCTCCAGCGCCTCGGTGCCCGCCACGTGCACGTGCCGCAAGGTCGGCCGCGGACAAAACCGGCAGGCGTTGTTGCAGTCGAGCGTGATCGTGATGTCCGAACGGGAAACCGTAGCGGTCGGTCGCGGTCCGTGGTCTGGCCCGGGTCCACTCATGGCGTCAGTGTTGGACGACGACGCCCGGCAGTCAAATGTTTCGTCCGGGGGCGCGATTGACTCCGAGGGGCGGCCGGCGCCATATTTGGCCAGGTTCGGATTTGAAGCGCGCACCGATGATTGATGCACTACTCGACATCGTCTGGCCGTCCGGTCTGCCGGAGCGCCTGAGCAATATCGTGGATCGCCCCCTGTGCGCAGCCCTGCTGCTGGACTTCAAGCTGGGCATTATTCTGTCGGTGGCGCCCCCGCCTTCCGGGGGCGAAGCCCAGGCCCGCGCGACGCGCATGGCTCTGAGCGATCAGGGAGAAGCGGCGCGTTGGCAGCAGGTGGTGGGGCAGCAATGGAGCCCGGCCGAGGCGGCGCGGTTCCTGAGCCTGGTGGAGGACGGGACCCGCCGCATGGTGGACAGCGACGGCTCCGGCGAGGCGGTGCTCTATCTGGACGATCTGCAAGCCACCCGTCACACACTGGTGCCGCCCCCAGCCCTGGCGGGCCAGCAGCTCATGTGCGCCACCCTCGCGCTCCCCGGCGCGCGGCCCGGGTGGCTGTCACGCCACGCGGACCCGCCCCTGGAGCTGCTCGACGGTGCGCTGGCCGACCGCACGCGTTCCCTGCTGGACCTGGGCGCGGTGGGGCTCTGGGCCCTGCGCTGGCGAGATTCAGAGGTGGAAGCCGTGCTCTGGATCACCGAGAGTCGCTGGCGAAAAAACGCGGTCACCACCCAGGCCGTGGTGAAGGCGTTGCTCGAGCAGAGCGAGGCGCCCCCGATCACCACCGAGACACTGACCGCCCTGCAGCACTGCCTCAGTCCCCAAGGACACCGCATCTATCCGGACGCCGTGGAGCTCGCACCTGACGGCGTGATCGACGTGACAATCGGGTTTCTGTAAACATCACAAACATCTACGCCCACACCAGACGCCCTGAATCCCCCCGGGCGAGCCAAGCTCCGACCAAAGCCCACCCAAGATCGTTGCAATGAGAACCCGGCTGTGATTTGATGAAAAAGCAGCGATAGTTGTCCAAGGGTTGGAGGTACAAAAGTGAAGATGCTGACGAGACGATTTGTCCTGGGGTCCGGAGCCATGGCCCTCGGGGCCTGGTTGGTGCGCCCCCGGTACCGCGCAGAGTCTGCGCCGGGGCTGTCCACAAAGCAGGGCTCCAGTTCGGACCGGACCCTCAGTCCAGACGAGGCCGTTCGTCGGGGTCTGGCCCCTCGTACAGAGCTGGCTCCCTACTCCAACGCCGAAGTTGTGCCCCCTGCGCCGGAGACCGCTCCGCCACCCTGGAAGGCCATCGCGCCCTACGGCCCGGGGGACGAGGTTGCCGAGTCCTGGACCGTGCACGCCCTCACGGGAGTGCAGGACGGATCGTCGGTGGTGACCCTGCGCCACCGCTCCGGATCCGAGGCGCACCTGCGGCTCATGCGCCGGGGCATCGTGCCCATCGGCGTGGCCCAGACCGCGCACCTGGATCTGCTGCTGATGAACCACGCCCGCGGCGGACTGCCCACCGACGAGTTTTTCGCCCGGATGGTCCGCGGCTTCGCGGCGGTCATCGACGATCACGCCCGGAAGCGTCCCGTCCCGAGACTGGTGCTCGCCAGCCTCGAGGCCCCGCCCTCGCACTACTGCTGACCCAAAGCCCCCGAAAGTGCTCCAATGTCCACATCTGACGACACCCGTGATTCCGCGTCCCCGGGATGGGACCTCATCGAGCTGGACTACCAGGACGACGCGCGCAGCGTGCGGTTCGAGCTCGACGAAGAAGTGTACCCCCGCTCCGCGATCTTCGGGGCGGCGTACATCTTCATCGACCGGTGTTACGTATTCTTGACCCGACCGGGCGACAAGAAGGTCGGCGTGCAGCTCAAAAGCAAATCGCCCGACCCCGCGGCGGAAACCCTCGAGGAGCTCGCCGGGGAGTTCGCCAATGAGCTGCTGAACCAGTTGCTGCGTTTCAACCTGAGCGAGTCCACGGCGGAGATCCGAAAATACTACATGGCGCGGGCCTTCTTCGGGTTGACCGGCAATCCGAGCATCGACGCGCTCCTGATGGAGCTCGATGACGAAGAGCTCGATGACGACGCCTTTGAAAACGACGCCCTCGAGATCGCCGTCCCCTGGGAACAAAAACACGACGACGACGGCAAACCGCGAGCCGAGCAGGCCACCCAGGGCGACGACGCCGTCAAGGTCGCCGATGAGTGAGGCGCACATGCACTTCGCCTCCTCCCTGTACGACGTCGAGGCCGTACGTGAGGCCACGCAGGCCTATACGGAGGTGGCCCCGCTCACTGTGCGCCTAGAAAAAGACGAAATCGTCGTGGAAATCGGTGCCTACGACGGGGACCAAGAGGTGCTCCGGGACGAGTTCTGCAACCACGTCCTGTACAAGACGATCCTCCGAGACGCCGACACCCCCCCGGAGGCCTGCTGATGGCCCACCGCAAGGCAAAGGCCGTGCGGCTGCAGCTGGACGCCGACGGGTTGGCCTTCTTCCGCTTCGGTCGCATCGGCGACCGGATCATCCTCACCAACGACGCGGCACAGTACCTGATGCTCGGCGAGGCCGACTTCGCGCTCCTGCTCGCGGGGCAGATCACGCCGGATCATCCGGCCCACGGGGAGCTGCTGGAGAAGGGCTTTTTGCGGCCGGGCATGAACCTGGATCGGCTGGCGGACCGCATCCGCCGCAAAAAAGCGCACGTGGGTCAAGGGCCGCATCTGCACATTGTGCTGCCCACCCTGCGCTGCAACCAGACCTGCCGGTACTGCCACGCCTCCCGGGCCCCGCTGGACGACCCGGACACGGACATGACCCTCGAGACCGCCAAGCGCGTGGTGGATCTGGCGATGCAGACCACCTCCCCTCTGGTGAATTTCGAGTTCCAGGGCGGCGAGCCCACCCTGAACTTCCCCGTGGTGAAGTTTGTCGTCGAGTACAGCCGCGAGAAGAACCGCGTGGAGGGCAAGGAGCTCACCCACTCCATCGTCACCAACCTCACGGCCATGGACGAGGAGCGCGCCGACTGGCTGGTGGACAACGAGGTGATGATTTGCGCCAGTCTCGACGGGCCCGAGGAGCTGCACAATTGGAACCGGGCCTGGACAGGGGTGGGGGCCGGCAACGCCTACGGCGAAACCCTGCGGTGGATGGCGTACATCAACCAGCGCTACCTGGACCAGGGGCGGGAGCCGCAACTCTGGCACGTGGACGCCCTGATGACCACCACCCGCAAGACCTTCAACCACTGGAAAGAGGTCATCGACCTGTACGTGGACCAGGGACTGCGCTCCATCCACCTGCGCCCGCTGAACCCCTATGGCTTCGCCCTCTCCACCTGGAAGACCATCGGCTACTCGACGGACGAATACCTGGCCTTTTACGAAAAATGCCTCGACTACATCCTCGAGCTCAACCACCAGGGCGTCCAGATCATCGAGGGGACCGCCGCGGTGATGCTGGCCAAAATGCTCACTCCCGACGACCCGAATTTCGTCGACATCCTCTCCCCTTGCGGGGCGGGCACCGGCCAGGTCGCGTACAACTTCGACGGCCGGATCTTCACCTGTGACGAGGCCCGGATGACGGCCGCCATGGGTGATGATCGCTTCGCGATTGGAGACGTGAGCGATTCAGGGTACAATCAGGTGGTGCGTCACCCCACCGTCAAGGCCATGGCCCTGGCCTCCCTGCAGGACGCCCTGCCGGGATGCGACACCTGCTGGAACAAACCGTTCTGCGGCGTGTGTCCCATGCACAACTACATGATGGGCGGAGATCTGTTCGGCCAGCGACCGAACTCCCCCAAGTGCGCTGAATACATGACCATCTCCCGGATGCTGCTCGAACGACTCGACAGTGATGAGGATGGATCCACCGAGAAGATTTTCCGGCGCTGGACCGTCCGGCGACAGCGGGCGATTACCAGAGATTGTGGGCTATAGGAGCTACGCTATGAAACATCGGAAACGCGGTTCTGCTACCCCCGAGGGCTTCCCGAAGATTCACAAGCGCCCTGCCGGGGACCTGCAACCCAAAGAGGCGCGCGTGAGTGAGGGGGAGGGCCTGGCCAGCATCTCACCGGTGCCCAACCCGCTGATCATCGAGTCACTGATGGCCCACGCTTCCCATGCGAGCCACGGCTCCCACGGCTCGCACGGCTCGCACGGCTCCCACGGCTCCCACGGCTCCCACGGCTCCCACGGCTCCCACGGTTCCCACGGTTCCCACGGCTCACACGGCTCACACGGCTCACACGGACAGTGGTGATGGACGCGCTCCCGTAAACGTGTTGGTTCTAACAGTCACGCGGCAGTGCGAGCTGCGCTGCGCCTACTGTCAAACCGCCGGGGACGGCTGGCCCACGCTCACCGCGGCGGACTGCGAACGGGCGCTGCAAATCTATATTGAGAAATTTGGTGGCGGGGACGTCAAGCTCTTTGGCGGAGAGCCCCTGCTCGCTGCAGAGGCCACCCGGGCGACCATCGAGGCAGCACAGCGCGCGCCAGAGATCCATCGGGTGTATCTGTCCACTAACGGCATCGCCTTGGACGAGGACTGGCTGGCGTTGCTGAACCGTACGCCGAAGTTGGTGCTCACGCTGTCCCTCGACGGGCGCGCATCGGATCACGACCGCTTTCGTCGCTTCGGCGCGGGTGGGGGCGGATCCTTCGCGCAGTCCACGGCGATGTTGGAGAGCCTGGTCAAGGCGCCCCGGGTCGTGGTCACTCAGACCATCGCCCCGCAGATGGCCGCCCGGGTGGATGAGAACCTGTTGTACCTCCTGGGGTTGGGGTTTCACCGCTTCAACCTCCTGCCCGTTTACTTTCGCCCGTGGAACCGCACCCAGTTGCTCGACTTGCGCGCCGCTTTTCATCGCGTGCAAAAGATCGCCGTCAGCCGCTGGGAGCAGGGCGAGCGCTTCTACCTCCGGAACCTGTTCACCTGGGCCCCGTCGCCCTTTTTTAACCGGGGGTTCGTCGTGGATGTGAATCGGCGCATCTATCCCAGCAACATGGGGCTCTGGGAAGGGTTCGGTGAGTTGCTCGAGCGCTCTTGTGTGGGTGACCTGGACCGTCCGCCCACGCCCAAGGCCCTCGCCGAAGCCCACGCCCAACTCGACGGTTGGATCGAAGAGTCGGTGGAGCCCGACCTTTGGCGCGCCACCCGTGCCGCGGACCAGGAGCTGACGCGGCTCTGTCGCCGTCTCTACCCGGCCCTGATCCGGTACCGGCTGCGTGCTCGAGGTGCGGCGTGAGCGCTCCGGATGCGGCCCCGCCGCCCTGGATCGGTCCGGACGGCCAGCCCATGAGGCGCCTCGAGCTGCACCTGTCCTACCGGTGCCCGCAGCGCTGTTGGTTCTGCTCCGAAGCCGAACGCATGCGGCGGGACCAGGAGTTCCCGGTGACCTGGAGTCGCGTTCGTCAGACCTTGCACATCCACGCCCGACGCGGGATCACGAGCCTCCACCTCACCGGGGGCGAGCCCACCGTGCACCCGCGGTTCACAGACACGCTGTCGGCGGCCCGCACCCTCGGCATGCGAACCTCCATGGGCACCAACGGCTACCGACTGCGCGACGCGTCCTTTGCCCGGACGGCGCTGCCGCTGCTGGACGAGGTGATGTTTTCGCTGCACGGCCCCGAGGCGAGCTGTCACGACCCCCAGACGGGAACCGAGGGCAGCTTCGATCGCGTGGTGGAGGCAATAAAATGCTGCGGTGACCTGTCGCCTCGGACCCGACGACAAGTGAACGTGGTCGTGACCCAGAAAAACATCGACCGGCTCGACGAGACGGTGCGCCTGGCCGAGTCCCTGGGCGCACAAATGGTCCTGCTGTCCAACCCCACCCCCGAGGGCGCCGCCGAAGCGCGCTACGCGGAGATCGCCGTGGACTTTCGCACCCTCGCCCAGAGACTGCCCGCCGCCGCGCGAGTGGCCACCGAGGCGGTCATCCGCTTCTTCGGCATGCCCGCCTGCCTGCTGGGGGATCACGCCGTGCTGTCCAACGACCTGCACTGGGATCCCCGGGCCACGGTGGAGTGGGTGCACCGGCCGGGCAAGGTCGTGTTCGAGGCGCTGTACAATTGGCAGCCCACACGCCGACGGGTACACGTGAAGGCCTGCGAATCCTGCTCGTGGAATTCCCTGTGCGCAGGGGTCTTTGACGTCGCGGCGAAGATCTTCTCCACCGCTGCGCTCCGGCCCCTGTCGGGGCCCGTACGGTGAGACCAGCCAACCCCAATCGCACCCGGGGCATTCTGCGGCTCACGCTCGCCTGCAATGAGCGGTGCGTCTTTTGCAACGAGCCCACCGAGCGCTACGATCGTACGGCCGTGTCGTCCGAGTCCGTGGCCCAGCAGCTCGAGGCCTTTGTTCACACACGCCAGGACACGCTCACGATCTCCGGTGGTGAGCCCACCCTTGCCCGGGAGCGCCTCCTGAGGCTGATCCGGGACGCCCGCCACCAGGCCATCCCCTTTGTGGTGCTGCAGAGCAACGCCGTGCTCATCGATGACACCTACGCCCGGGAGCTGGCCGACGCCGGTCTCACCGAGGGATTTGTCTCCCTGTTGTCCCATGAGCCACGGCTGCACGACGCGCTCATGGGTCGTCCCGGCGCCCACGCGGCGTGTTTGGCGGGCATCGACGCCCTGATCAACGCCGGCGTGGCGGTGACCCTGAACCCCGTATTCGCCCGCTCCACCCAGACCACCGTGCCCGACTACATGGACTTCGTCGCCCGGCGGCTCCCCGAGGTGCGCTCCATCTCCGTTTCGGTGGTGCAGCCCCACGGGCGCGCCGAGGACCAGGCCGACCTCCTTCCGGACTATGATGAGTTGGGACCCGCCATTCGCGCCGGGCTCGCCCGGGCGGATCACCACGGCCTCCGCGCCATCAACCCTTACTGTGGGGTCCCACCCTGTGTGGGCTGGGAGGGCCACCTGGATCGCTGCACCGACGCCCTCGAAGCCCTCGGCGGCGGGCTCGGAGCGCCTCCGGGCATCGTCAACGAGGGACAGAAATCCCACGGCCCACCGTGTCGAAACTGTACCCTGCGACCCCGGTGCGGCGGGGCGTGGCACGCCTACTGGAGGCTGCGGCAGGGCCGGGGCATCGAGGCTCCCAGCCAGCGTCTGGCGCCCTGGCGAAACCACAGCCAAGAGACCCCGGGCCAAGACGTAATCAGCGCTCCCGACGGGCCCAACGCAGCAACCTGGGAGGCGCTGGACGCTGCCGTCGCGCCCACAGTCTGGCTCTGGACCGATCGCCTGGTCCACGGCGACGCCGAGCGCGTCGGGCGCTCCCCCTGCACGGATCTGGCCTTGGACCTCCCGATGCGGCGGCTGACGGGCGCCCGGCAAACCCTCCGGGAAGCGCGCCGACTCGCCCGGTTGAGCAGCACGGCCCTGGGCGCCATCCGCACCCGGCTTCACCTCGCACTCCGGGCCTCCGCGGCCGGGGAGGAGGCCCGGTGGGTGTCGGCGGTGGCCCTCGCAGCGACCCTCGGCGCCGCGTCGGTGTACCTGCTGGTCACCCCCCCCGAGCGCTACGCCGCCCTGGTGGCCGATCTCGACGCCCAACATCCCGGGCTACTGCTTGAAGTCAGCCCACCCGAGCGCCACCTCGGCGGGTGATCGACCCACATTTGATTCAGGCCTCCGGAACCGCACCGCCTTCCGGAAGAACCCCGTCCACAGCCTTGAACTCCGCGTCCCCGTAGATCTCCAGATAGGCGTTCCACACCCCCTCACAGAGGGTCGTAGCGGCGCAGTCCCCACAGGCGGCAGCCGGGGACTTCAGGTCGTGGCGCTTGCGCTCCTTCCAGTTGAAGTGCGCCCGGCCGTCGACTACCGAGAGGTGCCCCGGGCTGTTGACGCCTTCACTCCGGATGGAGCAGTCCGTGTCCATGTCCCGATACTCACCCACATACCGCCGGACCAGGTCGGGATCCCGGCGGAAGCTCCGCGGCAACACACAAATCGGGAACCCACCAAAAGTGAGGGTCGCTCGATAATAAGTCTCGTTGAGCGCCACAGCCTTCATGAGCTGCCGAACTGCGTCCCGATATCGGGGCGTCAGCTCCCGGCTGCCCGCGGCGTTCCCCTCGGCCCGGATGAAGTTGATACGCAGGTCGGGAATGCCCAGCTCCTGGCAAAAAAATCTCTGGATGCGCAGTAGATGCTCGCAGTTCCAGGCGTTCAAGACCATGTTGACGGCCACGCCGTCGGGCAGTCGCCCCTCGTCCTGTCGCCCACGCAGGTGGCGCAGGGCGGTCACCTTCTGCACATAGGCCCCCTCCACTCCCGCCAGCCGATCCTCGAGGGCGGCGGTGTGGCCGTGCATGGAAACGGTCACCCGGGTGAGCCCGGCATCCATCAGCCTGTCGGCGAAGGCGGTGTCGGCGAGCCGGCGCCCGTTGGTGGCGATGGCGATGCGGGTGAAGCCCTGCTCCCGGGCCAGCGCCACGGCGTCCACCAGACGCGGGTGAATGGTGGGCTCACCGCCCAGAAACCCCACGGAACGGTGGCCCCGGGCCGCCCAGGAGCGGATCTCCTCGGCGAGCTCATCAAACTCCATGGGCGCGCGCTGGGCGGCGCTCACCTGCCCGTCCAAACAGAAAACGCAGCGGCCGTTGCACCCCTTGCCGACGTTGATCTCCACGTTTCGCCGCACGTCCCGGCGTGGTTCCTGGGCTGTGGTCACACTGCCGCCTCCGCTCGATAGACTATTACCCGCACACCGACGCTTGTCCACCAACCCTATGGTGTGGGCCAAGGCAGCGCTGTGGTATCGTCGACGTCGATGGAAACGTACCAGCCCCGGCATTGGGTCCGCTGCGTCACGGCCTGCAACAATCGCTGCCTCTTTTGCCTGGACGCCGATACCCCCTTGGATAAGATCCTGCCGCTGGCGGAGCTCCGACGGGATATCGACCGCGGCCGGGACGAGCGCGGCGCCACGCGGTTGGTGCTCTCGGGGGGCGCGCCGACCCTGCATCCGGACTTCGCCGAGCTCATCCGGTACGGCGTCTCGCGAGGCTACGAGCGGGTGCAGTGCATCACCAACGGACACCGCTTCGCCGACCCGGCTTTTCTGCGAAGCTGTCTGGACGCGGGCCTCGGGGAGATCACCTTCAGCCTGCACGGCCACACGGCCGCGGTGCACGACGCCCTCACCCAGACGCCGGGCTCCTTTGCCAGGCTCATCCAGGGCCTGGGCCGCGCGGTGAAGGACGGCCGCCCGGTGGTCAACATCGACGTGTGCCTCAACCAGCAGAACATCGCCCACCTGGAGCAGATCGTGGAGCTCGGAATCTCCCTGGGGGTCACTGAGTTCGACCTGCTGCACGTGATCCCCCAGGCCGCCGCTTTTGAGAACCGCACCCGACTCTTTTATGACGTGCGCGAACACCTGCCGACCCTGCAGCGGGTGCTCCGGCTCAACCGCCATCCCCGCTTCCATATATGGACAAACCGCCTGCCGGCCACCCACCTCGAGGGATTCGAAGAGCACATTCAGTCGCCCCGCAAGCTCGCCGACGAGGTGGCGGGCAGACACCATCAGGTGCGGGAGTACCTGGACCACGGGACCCCCCTGGCCTGCCGGGACCCCCGACGCTGTCCCCACTGCTTCCTCGAGCCCTTCTGCACCACCATGGACCGCGTGTTGCATCGGCTCCATGCCGCCGCGTGGCAGGTCTGGTGGATCGGCGACGCGCCGGGGCCGGTCCCCACGTCGCCCCTGCCCCACGGCTGCCACTTTTGGGGACGCCGCGTCTCGTCCCTCGCCGACGCCCTTGCAATGGCCTTGCCGCCCGGCGTGGGCCACTACCTCGAGGTGCACGACGACGCGCCCGTCCCTCTGCCCGCCACGGGTCTCGGGCCCGCTTCGCCCGACGTAACGCTGGTCGCCCGAACACCAGCCCAACTCTCGGCTTGGCTACCCCACGCCCAAAGCCACCGTCACCTCACCGTCGATGTGCAGCTGAACAAACACACCGCGGCATGGCTCCTGGACCACCGCGCGGACCTGGCCAACGCGCTGGAATCGGTTCGCATCACGCAGCCGGGCTTTGCGACGCTGACCCAGGCCAAGGCGCTGCACGTTCAGCAACCCGTCGCACTGTTTGAGGCGCTGGACCTGCCCATTCGTTGCGCGGGTCTCCCCGCCTGCCTGGCCCCGCGCACACGGCTGGTGGCACCCACGCGTGTGCTCGACCAGGCCCTCTTCGGCGCTCCTGGTGGCCGCCTCGACGCCGAGGTCCTGCTTCGCCACCATGTGCAACACGGCTATCGGGTCAAATCCGCGCGGTGCGCCGACTGCGCGGTGAGCTCCCGCTGCCCGGGGGCCCACATCAACACCATCCGGCACCTGGGCCTCGCCACGCTCGCGCCCCTGAAACCAGCCACCACAGGCTGGGCGGCCGAAGCCCTGCGCCAGCTCACCGAGCGCTGGCCTGAGCCGGTCCCAACCGTGGGCGCCGGACGCCCTCCGGAGCCGCCCCTACGCCCAAGGACCGCCACCTGAACCGACCGTACCGTGTCCGCAGACCCCCCTACAGGGGTATCGAGTTCTGACTCAGGGGTAGAGTCAGTTGTGTGGTGTGTTGGGCGCCTCGGCGCCCTGTGGGCGCCGACCGGGCTGCTCCGGGCTCCGCT
>Ga0180009_10004612_pt1 | contig 15135 bp, 10 predicted proteins | sample OS_PC_MetaG_FD_123537 | JGI IMG/M metagenome (GOLD analysis project Ga0180009, IMG submission 123537) | Groundwater microbial communities from the Aspo Hard Rock Laboratory (HRL) deep subsurface site, Sweden - OS_PC_MetaG | ecosystem: Environmental > Aquatic > Deep subsurface > Groundwater...
ACTGGCAAGCCACAGGTGGCTTACAAAGAAACAATTTCTCAAAAAGCAGAAGCAGAGGGAAAATATATTCGCCAATCAGGAGGTCGGGGGCAATATGGACATGTTTGTTTGAAAATTGAACCAAAAGAAAGAGGAGAGGGATTTGAATTTGTGAATGAGATAAAAGGAGGAACCATTCCGCAAACATTTATCCCGGCCATTAAAAAGGGAGTAGAAGAAGCTGTGGAAAAAGGAATTTTGGCGAGCTATCCTGTGATTGATGTGAAAATTATTCTTCATGACGGCTCTTTTCATGAAGTTGATTCTTCGGAAATCGCTTTTAAAATCGCGGCTATTCAAGCTGTGCAAGCGGCCGCAAGAAAAGCGGATTTGTTTTTACTGGAGCCAATTATGCGGCTTGAAATTGTGGTGCCCGAAGAGTTTTTTGGCGATGTTATTGGCGATGTGAATAGAAGAAGAGGAATTATTGAGGAAACAAAAGACAGGAGCGAGTTAAAAGTAATAGATGGAAAAGTTCCTTTAAGAGAAATGTTTGGCTACGCGACTTCTTTGCGGTCATTAACCCAAGGACGGGGAACTTTTACAATGGAATTTGACCATTACCACAGAATTCCCAAAAACATTACCGAAGAAATAATAGAAGGAAAAACCAAGGGATAGCAACTTTATTTGTCTGTGTAGTAGAAGGCGCAAAGATATAGAAAGAGAAAATTGTTGCACATTGTTTTAATTTTTTACACAACCAGATAAGCAATTTTTCTCTCCGAGAAAAATTGCACTGGCGACTCGCCTCGCTTCGCGGGCGAAGCGGGGACGCGGGAATGGGATGCTTAATTTGCCCCTCACCTTTTTGTTTAAAAAGGTGAGGGGCTTACTCAAACATCTCAATTTGCTTTCAAAGCAAGCCCCTCACCTTTTTTCCTTTCAGGAAAAAAGGTGAGGGATAAACACTTTCCAATATAATTATAAAATTGAATACAATAAATAAGATATTGAGTTCGTATAATAGCAAATAAAAGTCGATATTATACGATCAATTCGTATAAAAATGAGTTATGTGAAATTATATTTTTATCTAATAAAATAAGTCTTATGAAACACAATAGTTACGCAAATGGCGGCCTTCAAAACATTGAGTTCAATGACAATGGCGTCGATAAATCAGTCGGCGTTGTCGAGCCTGGCAATTATACTTTTACGCCTGATCGTGAAGAAACCATACAATGCCTAACAGGTTCGGTGGAAATCAATAATGAGCCATGCTTGCCAGGCCAAAAGATTGTAGTCAAACAAGGCGCGCCATTTGCTATCGTAGCAAAAGAAACCTCTACCTATATTTGTTCGTATCGATAAAAATATAACATCGCAGAACACGGTATATCCGGCTACATTCCCGCCTTTCATTATTTTATGCATTAGGAATGGCGATACTCCACCCAAATCCCGCGCTAATTTTTATGGGATTCGGCTGGAGTTTTCCTGTGGTCGGACCACCCGAAAGCTTAATTAATTGAATTTGGCCTTTGGAGCTTTACGGTGGTCGGACCACCTGAAAGCTTTACCGAGGTTATTCTTTTAAGCGCGAAAAAGAAAAATGGTGGGACTTCGGATACGCGCAAACGGTAGCTGAAATGCCTGACAATGAATAAAAAAATAGGTGTTTTGTGTTTCCGGAATTCACCCTCTACCTCATATTTATGGTAAAATAAAGACTGGTTTTTCAACTAAACTTAATTGTGTTATGACGAAAAAACATACAATAAAAGTTGAGGGAATCGAAATAGTCACTTTTACCAAAAATAATAGTGATTATATTTCTTTAACCGATATTGCGCGTCATAAAAATTCCTCATTTCCAGCTGATGTTGTAAAAAATTGGATGAGAACTCGCAGTACGATTGACTTTCTTGGATTATGGGAAAAACTGCACAACCCAGCCTTTAAACTGGTCGAATTTGACCAGTTTAAAAATGAGGCTGGCGCAAACTCTTTTGTGTTATCTCCACAAAAATGGATTGAAAAAACGCAGGCCATTGGTTTAATTTCAAAATCTGGCAGATACGGTGGAGGCACTTTCGCGCATAAAGACATAGCGTTTGAATTTGCCTCTTGGGTAAGCGCGGAATTTAAGCTGTATTTATTGATTGAATTTCAACGGCTTAAACAAGATGAAAATAGTCGATTAAAACTGGAATGGAATCTTCAAAGAACACTATCAAAGATCAATTACAAAATTCATACCGACGCCATCAAGGAAAAACTAATTCCGCATGAGCTAACAAAAGATCAAATCAATATGAAATATGCCAATGAAGCGGATTTACTCAACGTTGCATTGTTCGGAATAACCGCAAAAATTTGGCGGGATCAAAATCCAAAACTTAATGGAAATATCAGGGATTATGCTTCGATTGAACAATTGGTGGTTTTGTCTAATCTCGAAAGCATAAACGCATTATTGATTCGCGAAGGTCTTTCCCAGAAAGATAGAATCCTAAAACTAAACAATACCGCAATAATTCAAATGAAGTCGCTTTTAACAAACGACGGAATAAAAAAATTAAAATCACCAAAATAAATTATAATAAGGTGTTTTTGGCTCAGCTCAAAAAATTCACCCCCCCCTTTTTTTTGAGCCAAAAACAAAAAATCAATTTTTTTTAGAATTGGAGCTTTCCGGTGGTCGGACCACTTGAAAGCTTAATAGGCAGATAAACAGGATTTTTCAAGCTTACATTTTCCGGTGGTCGTTTTCCGGTGGTCGGACCACCGGAAAGCTTTACCGAGGTTGAATCTTGGTAAAACTTAATTTAAATTGGCGATATAAAGCGATCTTTAACACAAGGTAGGGGAACTTTTACAATGGAATTTGACCACCCTTTGTCGCAATCCTTGCTTTTTAATGCAGGGGCATTGAATTTGAAAAAAAAATTGATATTCTCAATATAATGAAAATAAAAATTTTATTGCTTCATATAGGAATCGGAATTTTAACTTTTTATTTGGCAATTTTATTTATTCCTGGCGTTTCCGTAAAAGGCGATTTTCAGAGCTCACTTAAAATTTTATTTTTTGCCGGAATTGTGTTAGGTTTGGTAAATTATTTTCTTAAACCCATAATAGATTTAATTACCGCTCCAATAAGAATCTTGACTTTTGGTGTTTTTGGATTGATTATAAATATGTCCATTATTTGGTTTATAGATATTCTTTTTTCGCAATTAATTATGACAGGAATAACGCCTCTTTTTTACACAGGAATTCTCATTTGCTTTCTTAATTTTTTTGCTTCAAAAATCAAATAATTATCTTATTTGAATAAATTTCTAATTTCTAATTTTACTGGACGCTCTTGAGCGGACTCCCCGTAGGATTGATTTAGAATTTCGAATTTAGAATTTCGCTGAACGCCTTTAAGCGGACACCCCGTAGGGTTGATTTTGAATAAATTGCAACCCTACGGGGAGTCTCGTCTTTTAGACGATCCAGAAATGACTGAAATTAGAAACAAATTAAGGAAATAGTTTTTTTATTAAAAATTGATACATTCGAATTTGATTCGAAATTCTAAATTCAAAATTCAAAATTTATTATGGAGTTAATGCTCTCTATTTTTTAAAAAAATGAACCAAATTCTTTTGATTTTACAAATTGTCATTTCTTTTTTATTGATTATTTTTATCTTGCTTCAACAAAGAGGGACTGCTTTGGGCGCTGTTTTCGGACAAGGAGACAATTTTTATTTTAAAAAACGGGGTATGGAAAAAACGATTTTTTTGCTTACCATTGTTTTGTCTGTTCTCTTTATTGGCGTTTCTCTGTTAAATTTGTTGATTCATTAAAATTAAAATTTTAAAACCGAAATTCATTGGCGCTTTGCCGTGTTAATTGGAATTTCGCTTGATATTTAAGAACAATTTCTAAAATAAACCCCAGACATTTGGGTGGGGTATTTAATCAAATGTCCGAGGTGTATTTTCGGCACTTGCCTGCCTGCGGTAGGCAGGCTCGGGAAAAAATAAACTTCGTTTCTTCTTTCCCTCGCTTCGTTTGAAAATGAAAAATCACTTTTTTTGTAATTTTCCGGGAATATCTCTTTGGACAAAGTTTTTTAATGTTCTTTCCAAAACAGAAAAAACATGGTTTTCCTTGTTTTTTTTTCTATTTATACTTTCCGCTAGTTTTTTAAATCTTAATTATTATTTTAAAAATACCGCTGTCTTGGCAAAGCAAGGAGGAGAATATAGAGAAGGACTTATTGGCCAACCAAGATTCATCAACCCGCTTTACCTTTCCGGCAATGACGCGGACCGAGATCTAGTAGAAATTTTATATTCTTCCCTTGTGAAATTTGACGAAAAAGGCGAAATCATAAAAGACCTTGCCAAGGATTTTCAAATTAAAAATAATGGTAAAGATTATGAATTTTTTTTAAAAGAAAATATTTTTTGGCACGATAAAAAACCACTTACAACAGAAGATATAATTTTTACCATAGGGCTTATTCAAGCGGCTCAATATAAAAGTCCTCAAATAGTAGAATGGTCAGGCATAACAGCTGAAAAGCAGGGCAATGATAAAATTATTTTTCATCTTCAAAAAACATATTCTTCTTTTTTAGAAACCGTAACTCATTTAAAAATTTTACCTAAACATATTTTTCAGGATATTCCTCCTGAAAATTTTCCTTGGATTTTAGCTAATCAAGAATATCTAATTGGCTCAGGTCCTTTTCAAATAAAAGAAATAAAAAAAGACAAATCAGGATACACCAATAAAATAACTTTGCAAAGGAACGAAAATTTTTACGGCAAAAAACCTTTTTTAGAAAAAATTTCTTTTAATTTTTATAAAAACATTGAGGAATTATTAAAAGAAGCATTGAGCAAAAAAATTGACGGGGTTTCCATTGTAGATTCAAGATATTTGAAAAACATAGAAAAGCAAAAATTTCAGCTTTATCGTTTATCTATGCCAAGATATTTTGCTCTTTTTTTTAATCTCAAAGACCCAAGATTTTCGCAAGAAAAAGGGATAAAGCAAGTTTTCAACTACACTATTGATAAAAAAGAGATTTTGGAAAAAGTGTTTTTTAATGAAGGTCAGATTGTGGACTCTCCAATTTTATGCGATTATTTTAATTTTTCTCCTTCAAAACAAAATTTTGAATTTAATCCAAAAAAAGCCGAAGAAATTTTAGATGAACAAGGATTTTTAAAAAATCAAGAAGGGAAAAGAGTAAAAACACAAGAAAACAACACAAGCTTTTTATTTAAAAACAATCTTAAGCAGGGAAGCAAAGGGGAAGAAATTAAAGAACTCCAAAAATGCCTTAGCAAAGACAAAGAAGTTTATCCTAATGGAAAAATTACTGGCCTTTTTGGGAAGGAAACAAAACAAGCAGTAATCCGGTTCCAGGAAAAATATGCCAAAGAAATTCTTTTGCCGTCTGGTTTGAAAAAGGGAACAGGCGAGGTAAAGCCATTAACCAGAGAAAAACTTAATCAAGTTTGCCAAGAAAATGAAAAACAAGTTATTCCTTTAAAATTTACCTTAACCACTATCAACAAGCCCCCTTTAATAGAAATTGCGGAAATTTTAAAAAAACAATTAGAAAGCATTGGAATGGAAATTGAGATTAAGAAGATTTCTCTTTCAGAGTTAGAAACAAGCGTTTTGGCAAAAAGAGAGTTTGAAATATTACTTTTTGGCGAAGCATTGGGCCAAATCCCGGATATGTTTCCTTACTGGCATTCTTCTCAAGCAGAATACCCGGGGCTAAACATTACCAACTTTCAGTCAAAACAAGCTGACGAATTTTTAATAAAAGCCAGAGAAGGGCTGGAAGGAAAAGAGAGAAAAGAAAATTTAGAACTTTTCCAAGAAATTTTTTTGGAAGATTCGCCTGCTGTGTTTTTAGTTCGCAGTTATTATTTCTATTTTGTTTCTTCAAATGTGAAGGGATATAAAATGGAAAAAATTACCCAGCCCTCAAACAGATTCAGCAAAATTGAGGACTTGTATGTTAAGACGAAAAGAGAGTGGAGGAATAAAGGGCATTAGCCTGAATAGTTGTAAGATTAAAGTTGCAAGATTAAAGTTGAACCTGCCCGCATCGCTACGCGAGTAAGCTCGCTTGCGAAGCGTTGCAGGCGGGAGATTAAAATTTCTAATTTCTAATTCACCTAATTTCTAATCAATGTCCAAACTTCAATACTCAATGTCCAATCAAACCCCAATTTTCAATTTTCAATGAATTTTTGTCCCGAAGGGACAAAAATTGCCGCCCTTCGGGTGATCGCCCTTCGGGTGATCGCCCGAAGGGACAAAAATTTATTGTAAATTGTGTCATTTCATATTCATTTAAGTTTTTCGCTTTGCGTTTTTCGCTTAATTATTATGTCCAAATTTACTCACTTACATGTTCATTCGCACTATTCTTTGCTTGACGGTTTGCCAAAGATTGACGAGCTTTTAGATAGGGTTCAGGAGCTTGGAATGGATAGTTGCGCTTTAACTGACCACGGAGTTTTATATGGCGCGGTTGAATTTTACAAAAAAGCCAAGAAAAGGGGAATAAAGCCGATAATAGGGTGCGAAGTTTATTTGGCTCAAGAGCGAATGTATCAAAAAAGAGCAAACATTGATGATTTGAAATACCATTTAGTGCTTTTGGCAAAAAACGAAGAAGGTTATAAAAATTTAATTAAACTTGTAACGCAAGCTCACTTGGAAGGTTTTTATTACAAGCCTAGAATTGACGAAGAATTGCTTAGCCAGCATAGCTCGGGCTTAATCGCGCTTTCCGCTTGCGTAAGAGGAAAAATTCCTTATTTAATAAACAAAGGGAAAATTGAAGAAGCGGAAAAACAGGCATTGAAATACAAAGAAATTTTTGGTCAAGAAAATTTTTATTTAGAAATTCAAAATCACCCCGACTTAAAAGAGCAAGTAAAAGCAAATGAAGTTTTGATTGATTTTTCAAAAAAATTAGACATTCCATTAGTTGCCACCAATGATGCCCATTATTTAAAAACAGAAGACACGGAGGCCCAAGACATTTTAATGTTAATTAATACTGGCGCTAAAATAGATAATCCCGAACGGCTCACAATGAAAGCCAATGATTTTTCCTTTAAGACGCAGGAAGAAATGGCAAACGATTTTAAAGATGTTCCATTGGCCATTGAAAATACGCAAAAAATTGCGGCTCAATGCGATTTTCAATTTAATTTGGGACAAGTAAAACTGCCTGTTTTTGAAACATTAAATAACAAGTCGCCTGATGAATATTTGAGAGAACTTTGTTATCAAGGTTTAGAAAATGAAAAAAAGAAAATTGAAGACAAAGTTCAGGCGCAAAAGCGGCTGGATTACGAGCTTTCAGTTATTAAGCAAACAGGTTTTGCTTCTTACCTTCTCATTGTCCATGATTTTGTTAAATGGGCAAAAGAAAATAGAATTGTTGTTGGTCCTGGCCGCGGAAGCGCGGGGGGATCGTTGGCTGTTTATCTTTTAGACATTACAGAAGTTGACCCATTGAAATATGATTTGCTGTTTGAAAGATTTTTAAATCCAGAAAGAATTTCAATGCCTGACATTGATTTGGATTTTGCCGACCGCAGGAGAGATGAGGTAATAGATTATGTCGCTCAAAAATATGGCAGGGAAAAAGTGGCTCAAATTATTACTTTTGGGAAAATGGCTGCCCGCGCCGCAATCAGAGATGTGGGAAGAGCAACACAATTGGACTATAGTTTTTGCGACAAAATAGCCAAAATCATTCCTTTTGGTTTCACATTAGACGAGTCGTTAAAAAAGGTTTCTGAATTTAAACAGCTTTATGAAACAGATGAGGCGGCAAAAAAATTAATTGATTTTGCGAGAAAACTTGAGGGCTGCGCTCGGCACGCTTCCACTCATGCGTGTGGGGTGGTGATTTCCGACAAGCCCTTAGATGAAATCGTGCCTTTGCAATATCCCACTCAAAACGACACGACTATTACCACTCAATATGATATGTATTCTGTTGAGGATTTGGGTCTTTTAAAAATGGATTTTTTGGGTTTGAAAAATTTAACTATTATTGAAGACGCTATTGCCAGAATTTATAAGACGCAAGATAAGAAAATAGAGCTTGATGAAATTCCTTTTGACGATAAAAAAACTTTCAAGCTTTTGCAAGAAGGGAAAACAATTTCTGTGTTTCAATTGGAAGCAGATGCCGTGCAAGGGTATCTAAAAGAATTAAAGCCAAATGACTTTGAAGACATCATTGTTCTTAACGCGTTAAATCGGCCAGGCCCAATGGCTTTTATCCCGGAATATATCCAGAGGAAACATAAAAAAAAGAGGGTTGAATATTTGCACCCGAAATTAAAATCAATTTTGGAATCCACTCAAGGCATTTGTATTTTTCAAGAGCAGTTAATGCAAATTGCCAGAGACCTGGCTGGTTTTAGTTTTTTTGAGGCAGATGTTTTAAGAAAAGCAGTGGCTAAAAAAATAAAATCCTCATTGCTGGGACAAGAAGAAAAATTTATTCAAGGAATGATAAAAAATGGAATAGCACTACAAATCGCTCGTAAAATTTGGGATTGGATATTGCCTTTTGCCCAGTATGGTTTTTGCCGCGCTCATTCCACTGCTTATGCGATGATTGCTTTTCAAACAGCTTATTTAAAAGCTCATTTTCCGGTTGAATTTATGGCCGCTGTTTTAACTTCAGAAAAAAATAATATTGAAAAAATCGCTTTTTTAATAGATGAATGCAAAAATATGGAGATTGAAGTTTTGGCGCCGGATATCAATGAAAGTTTTAGAAATTTTTCAGTAATTCCCGGTAAAAATAAAATAAGATTCGGACTTTTGGCGATTAAAAATGTGGGTTCTAATATCGTGTCGTCAATCATAGAACAAAGGGAGAAAGGAATTTTTAAAAATTTTTCTGATTTTATTACCAGAATTGACTCAAAAGATTTGAATAAAAAATCGTTGGAAAGCTTAATCAAGACCGGGGCATTTGATAAATTTGAAGAAAGAGGCAGGTTATTAGAAAACCTTGAAGATGTTTTAACATTTAATCGCGACATCAGAAAAATAAATAATTCCGAGCAAAGAAGTTTATTTGAAAACCACTCGTCAAATTTTTCTTTTTCATTCAAATTAAAACCAGCAAGCCCGATTCGTTCTGATCAAAAACTTTTGTGGGAAAAAGAACTTTTGGGTTTATATATTTCTTCGCATCCCTTAGAAAATTTCAAAAAAATTTTAGCTAGAAGAGCGTTTCCTTTAAAAGAATTAAAAGAGCATATTTTTAATCAAAAAATAAGAGTGGGTGGAATAATTTCTTCCATTAAAAAGATTTTAACCAAAAAGGGCGAGCCAATGCTGTTTGTTAAATTAGAGGATTTGACTGGGAAAATAGAAGTAGTAGTTTTTCCCGGACTTTTAGAAAGAAGCCCCGAGCTTTTGCAAGAAAATAAAATTATTTTTATAAGCGGGAAAGTGGATAATTACAAAGACGCGCCAAAAATAATCGCGGAAGAAATAGAAGAAATAATAGAAGATAAATAATCCTATAGATATTGCTAAATTTTAAATTCTAAAAAATTATAAACCCCAGACAAATGTCCAAATGTCTGAGGGTTTATTTGAAAATTTGCGGATAGAATGTTATGCTAATTAAGTATGGCATGGGATTATACGAAAACTGAATATGATAAGCAGGCAAAAGCGGATCCGATTTGGCGATTTGAGCGTTTAATCAATTATGGTCTCAATGGGACCAAGCTTAACGCGGATGAACTCAAAAAGTATTTGCCTCAACTACGCATTCCGCAAAATAGACGGGCGTTTTTAGAATTATTATTATGGAACAAGCCATTCTAACAGATGTTCAAAAAAAAGCGCTTAATGTTGTTTTTGACGAGCCAAAATTAAATGATTTTTATCTTACTGGTGGCACCGCGCTTTCCGTGTATTATTTCCAGCATCGTATTTCAGATGACCTTGATTTTTTTACTGCAAACGAACCAGACAAACAATTTCTGCATATATTTGCCGAACGATTAAAAACAATTGTTGGAGCAAATAGTTATCGTTTTGAGCATCCTTATGATCGCAATATTTTTTTGTTTTCAATCGCGGATAGCGAATTAAAAATTGAATTTACTTACTATCCATTTCAACAACTTGAAGCGCCTGTAATATACGAGGGTGTCCGCGTTGATAGTTTACGCGACATCGCCGCCAACAAAATTATGGCGCTTATTGATCGTTTTGACCCAAAAGATTTTGTTGATTTATTTTTTATTTTAAAGCAGAAAACGCTCAAGGAAATACTCTATGATATGGAAAAAAAATTTGATTTTACCATTGAGGCATTAACGCTCGGCAGTGAATTTGCAAAAGCGCAACGCATTGAAGCATTGCCAAAGATGATTAAATCATTAACAGTAGAAGAATTGAAAATATTTTTTGCTGAACTTGCCAAAACGTTTCGCGAAGAAGTGTTGGGAAATAATATGGATTTTTCGGAAGGCCTTGACAAGTAAAATAAAAATATTAAATTGAAACAAAGGTTCGAACCTAAATTAAAATTTTGAAATTAAAAAATCTAAAATTTAAAAATTATTTTTATGTGTTCTGTTCTTGGCTCTGACATTTTTAATTGTTCCAAGGTCTTCTTTTGCGCTTACTGCTGATGAGCTTCGGATTCAGATTTCAGCTCTTTCAGCTCAATTAGAACAGCTCAAAGCCCAATTAGCTCAAATTCAAGGTCAACCGGCTCAATGGTGTCATAATTTTAATGTTAATTTGAAAATTGGCGATAAGAGTTCGGAAATTACGCAATTAAAACAAGCATTGATAAAAGATGGTTCTATGTCTTATATGGCATTGTCAGCCGAAGAGGATTTTGACGAATCAACTGCTTCAGCGGTTGTTGGCTTTCAGGAAAAATACAGAGATGAAATTTTAACTCCTTTGGGTTTGAAACATGGAACAGGTTTTGTTGGTCCAGCAACCCGAGCGAAATTAAATAAATTGTATGGGTGTGGAATAATTAAACCATCTTGTCCTCAATTTGTGTCGCCAATTTCTGGTTGGTGCAAAAACGGGAAAATAGTTTCTGGTGGATACGATGAAAATGGCTGTATTTCGCCGCCAAAATGTGTGCTTTCAACAGAAAATCTTCCGCCAGTGATCAGCGGAGTTTCTGGACCGACTCAATTAAAAATTAATGAAACTGGAACTTGGACAATTAAAGCAAGCGATCCGGAACAAGGAATTTTAACTTATTCTGTTGTTTGGGGAGACGAAACAACTGGAAGCGCTTTTGCTCCAACTTCAAAATCATCAACTTATACTCAAACAACAACTTTCACTCATTCCTATTTTAAGACAGGAATTTATAATCCATTTTTTACAGTTACTGATAATCAAGGTCTTTCCGCAAAAACCAGCATTAGCGTAAATGTGGGAGAAAATATTACTACTCCCTCCATTACCGTTCTTTCGCCGAATGGAGGGGAGAGGTGGGAAGTTGGGAATACATATCAAGTTAAATGGAGTAGCATTAATCTGCCCGCGGATGCCCAAAATAGAATTACCATAGGTCTTATTCTCAAGGGAACGGAAACAAATCTCAGGAATTTTATTTCCCTTATTGGCATTACCACCAATGATGGTAATGAAAATATAACCATTCCTTCCCCTATAACTCCGGGAGAATATAAATTTCAAATTGCATATTGTCCGTCTTCGGGAGGAGAATGTGTAGTCAAAGATAACAGCGACAATTATCTTAATATTGTCGCGTCAACCTATTCCTGTTCTGATTCTGATTCTCCCAATGGAATATCGATTAATCCCTTAAGCCCAATCTATTTAAAAGGAACAGTGGTGGATAATGTCGGAAATAGTTATACCGATTATTGTGTTGACAGCAATACAATTAGAGAGTACGGATGCAGTCGTGATAGTTCAATGGCTTATCAAGATTCCATTTGTTCTTATGGTTGTCAAAACGGTGCCTGTCTATCAGCCCCCTCTGTCACTGTTACCTCGCCGAATGGAGGAAGTTGGCAATCCGGTACAGTACAGACAATCCGCTGGTCGTTAAATAATACAAACTTCGATCGGATCCAGCTTGTTGTTGGCAATGCTGTGTCCGGGGTTGAGCGGCAATTATATGATCAAGTATCTCAAATTGATTATCTTCTAAACACGGCGACTTCCTTTGACTGGAATATTCCCATGTCAATTCTAAACGATCTTAATGCAACGAGTTTCTATATTAAAGTTAATGCTCTAAAAGCAGACGCAGCGGGTTATCAGGTCATTGCTTCCGCAAAAAGTTCAACTTTTACTATCATTACTCAACCTTCCATCACCGTTCTTTCGCCGAATGGAGGAGAAGCGTGGATAGCGGGGAATACAGGAAGAATTTCGTGGACAAATTCGGGTTTAAGCGATAGTAATTCAGTGGCAATCAGTTTGTCAGGGTATGACAGCAATTACAATATGATCGGAAGAGCATATTTAATTCCGCAATATTATGCAATCAATAATCAATACATTAATTGGACTATCCCGTCTGATATCAAAAACAACTGGACTCCTACTCCTTCTTATTTCAAAATCAGAGTAAATGTTTTGGGCCAATCTTCCGTTTATGACGATAGCGATAACTATTTTAGTATTTATTAGCATTGTAGTGGCAATATGTCAATTTCCTTCATTAATGTTAACCCCCGCTAATGGGGCGATATTTGAAAATAAACCCCACCCAAATGATTTATATGCACCCTGTTAAATAATTTTGCTTTTAGCAAAATTATTTAACAGGGTGACCCCACCGTCCAGCCGTCGCAGTTGAAGCTGCTTTGGTCGCCGACGCTACAAAGCTTTGGTGACGGAGCGGCGGAGTAGGTCAAGCGGTCGGGGTATTCAAAAGTTTTTTCTGGTGTATATTTTCGGCACTCGCCCGCCAAAGTTTTGCTTCGCAAAATTTAGGCGGGCGAGCCTCGCCTCGCTGAGCTACGGCGAAGCGGGCTCGCCTCGCCGAAGCTTTGGCGTAGCGCGGGTCGGAAAAACAAAAAGCTTGCCCTGTTAAATTTGTTCCGCAACTATTTAACAGGGTGAATTTTTGTTTTTACTCGCTCCGTTTGAAAATAAATTTTACGCAATATAAAAAAACCCTCGTCATTTCTGGCGAGGGTTTTTTTATAAGGGAGATTTAGTGTTTACGGAGGTCTGACCTCCGTAAAGCTTTTCTCCTTTGTAAAACTAACTAAAATGTGAAGAATTGTTGAGGGGCGAAGAATCAGAGGACGGGCCTCTGATAAAGCTAAAACAGCAAGAGGTCGGGCCTCTGGCGGTTTTGCCGCTTAAAACTATTTACAGAGGACGGGCCTTTGATTTTAATCTTGCAACTTTAATTTTTTAAAAATAACATTAATAAAATTCCTAAAATAAACACAAAAAAGTGAATCATATTGTTGCTTAATTTTTTTTCGGTTTTAATTTCAGGAATTAAATCAGAAGCGGCAATATAAATAAAGCTGCCAGCGGCAAAAGGCAAAAGAAAGGGGATTATGCTTTCAGTTATTTTAAAAAGAAAATAACCAGCCAAGCCGCCAAAAATTACTATTAAAGATATGGCATAATTTAAAAATAGCGCTTTGATTTTATTAATCCCGCCATAAATTAAAATTCCAAAATTACCAATTCCTTGCGGAATTTCGTGCAAAGCAATAGCTATCACAGCGACAATGCCTATTTGAAAACTCGTTATAAAGCTTCCGGCAATTATCAAGCCGTCAATAAAATTGTGTATTCCGTCGCTAATTAAAATTAAATAAGGCAAATGGTTTTTTGTATGCTCTGTGTGCTGACTGGGAGATTTGTGGCAATGGTGCCAAAGAATAAATTTTTCTAAAATAAAAAAAATAATAAAGCCAAAAAGGATATACAAAAAAACATTTGTCTTGTTGCCAAGTTTTTCTATTGCCTCTGGAATTAAATGCAAAAACGCGCCACCCAATAAAGTCCCAGCTGAAAAAGCGACAAAAATTAGCAATATCTTGTCTAAAAATTTTTCTTTTAAAAATAAAGCTATAATTCCAATTAAGGAAATTAAACTAACAATAAAAGCGCTGAGAATTATCCAAAATAAAATAAACATAAAATAATTATCAAAATTTTACCGCACATTAGCGATAAAGCAAGCGGGGGGAATGAATTATGAATCAGGAATACGGAATTTCAAATTGCAAATTTCAAATAACAAAACTGCGGGCAAAAGCCCGCAGTTTTAATAATTTTAAAACGCAACCTGCAAATCTATTCATTGCAAATTTTACTTTTCATCTGGCTGATTTTTTTTGCCAAGAGTTTTTTTGCCCGATATTCAGTTATTTCCACTTTTCTTTGTTCCAATAATTGATCAAACCCTAAAAGTTTTGTTCTGAAAATCCAGACCAAAAATAAACTTAGCGCCAATGGGAATAAAATTGAATTAAGCAAAAGATTGTCAGCGATTCCCGTGCTAATTGTGCTGGCTCCCAATACTGCGGACTTGCTAACTGTGATTGTAGTGGTGTCAGTTTTTGAAATGTTTTCGTTATAAACAAGAATGGTGTTGATTAAATTGGTTGCGCCAAAGCCAAAATTACTTTCCGCGGCAATTTGCGCGTTAAAAGTAATTATTTTTGTTTGCCCGGGATCTATATCTCCAATGTTTATTATCTGGGAACTAATATCTCTTGAATCGGCAATATCGTTTATTTTTAAGCTGTTTTGATAAAGCATTTTTGCCGGGAGCGTGTTTTTTATCATTACATTGTTTAATCGCGCATTGCTGTTGGAAGTAATTTTGATTTGAAATTTTATAGTGTCCAAGGGAGAACCAGATGTTTCGTGAAACCAAGTTGTGTCTCCGCGCGATAAATTTTTTGCTGTATTTTCAATTTCTAAATTAAAATTGTTTATGGTGTTGATTGTTGCCAATATTGCATTATTTCTAACTAAAATTTGAACCGCGTCGGCATTACTTGCGCCTCTATTATCTGTAACCGTTAAAACGCAGGTATAGCTTGTGTCATAGTTCACTGATGGCGCTGTGAATGTTGG
>Ga0180009_10004613_pt1 | contig 15135 bp, 13 predicted proteins | sample OS_PC_MetaG_FD_123537 | JGI IMG/M metagenome (GOLD analysis project Ga0180009, IMG submission 123537) | Groundwater microbial communities from the Aspo Hard Rock Laboratory (HRL) deep subsurface site, Sweden - OS_PC_MetaG | ecosystem: Environmental > Aquatic > Deep subsurface > Groundwater...
AAGGCATTTGAAAACCTCTTTAACCCGAACATTTCATGAAAAATGAGGACCCGGCTTCAATCGGCCCGGAAAGGGTTAAGGCGGGATAAAAAGGCACTTTTAAGGGCCTTTTTCAGGGCGGCTTTGTGAAATTCGCCGGCTAAATGCACCGGGCTCCTGCCGGAAATCGGATCCCAGGCCGAGGGGTCCGCCACGCAGAAATATTGTACTTCAAGGCCGATGCGCACGGCGGCCTCTTCAACAGAAAGATTCATGACTCGCAGGGCAGCATCCCAGGTCGCACCGCAGGGAGCCCCGCGAACCACCTCGATGCCGGCAATACGGCCGGCGTCAACCTTTACCGTGAACTCCGGGGCACCGAACATGTCTCCATAACGACCCAGGCAGTCCTGCCGGGGAAGACCGCATCAGGTCGGAGGCGTCAGAATTCCTTTAACCTTGAGTTTCTTGCCCGAAGCCACCACAGGTATGTTTTGCCGGCTGCACACTCGCGCCAGTTCATGGGAAAGGTCCGGATGTTTCAAAAAATCAAGGACCAGCTCGGCCTGAATCCTGCGGGGAATATAGACTTCCGGATCGTCAACAACCGCAGGCAGTGGCGTGTCGATGGACACGACTTCAATGTCAAAGCGATTTTGGCCGTATTTTCTGATGCCGGCATTTTTTTTTTCACCGCTGCCGTTTTGCTGAAAAACAATTATTTTCTGGGGTTCGTTTGTTTCTGCCGGTGCACGGTCTATAAACGGGCTGTCGTCCCTATAGCTTTTATCACTCATTAGTATCCAAAATATTTTTTTTCTATTTTATTTAGGGTCTCTCGTCAGTCTCGAAAAAAATGTCGGGCGTATTCGCAGCGCAAAACATTATTTTGTGCCAAAGTCAAGCTTCCGCTTCGAGTTGCTCTAATTTCTTTGCAAAAATTGTTTTCTGCTCCTCGAATTCACTGGTAAATTTTTCAAGTTCATCAAAAAGCCTTTCGATGTCTGACTGAAGGTGGTGAATCGACCGGGAAAGTTCCGCTATTCTGGCACCGTCACGGACCTGCGTGGCTGCCTGCATGGCTGTTGTGAGTCCGCTGAACGCCTTTTCCTGTTTTTCGATATCATTCTCGGTCCGGATGATACGCTGCTCGAGAGGCTTGAGGACCTTAGCGCGTTCGACCATAAATTCTGATCGCCAGCGCCGTATTTCTTTTTTAGTCAACTTTGCCCGGGGGCTTTCCTTGCCGGCAGCTTTGAGTCCTGACCCCGGCAGCTCGTCTTCATCCTGCCATCCGCCTTGTTCCAGAAATTGCCGGTAGCCGCCATCGAAAACAGTGACATCGTCATTCTGAAACACGATGAGGCGTTCGGCCAGGGCGTGCAGAAACATTTGGTTGTGGGTCACCATAATCACCGTGCCGTCAAAGTTGTCGATAGCGGCCAGCAGGGCATCGCACGATTCCATATCGAGATGGTTTGTGGGCTCATCTAAAAGCAGCATGTTCAGCGGTGTAACCAGAAGTTTTCCGAGCATTACCCGGCATTTTTCACCGCCGGACAGCACCGCGATCTTTTTTAAGGCGGCATCGCCTTCAAACAACATGGCACCGCAGATATTGCGTGCCGTCCGGCGATCAACATCTGAATTTGAAAATAGAATTTCTTCTTCGATCGTTCTGGTATCGACCAGGGTTTGAATATGGCTCTGTTCATAAATCCCTTTTTTAACAGCGCCGTGGCAGTCGATCTCACCGCTTAAGGAACTGAGGATCCCGGACAGAAGTTTTAAAAGCGTTGTTTTGCCTTTGCCGTTTTTCCCGACAACGCAGATCCGGCTGCGAGCTTCGATGGTGATATTAAAATTGTTGATCAGCGGTTTTTTGCGGTCGTATGAAAAGGAAACATCCCGGGCATTCATGACATGTTTGCCATGAAACGGACTGCTGCGAAAGGAGAAGTCAAGTGTTTTGAGTTTTTCGATTTTTTCCTTCTTTTGCATCTTGGCCACGGTTTTTATCCGGGATTGCACCAAATTTGCCAGCCTGGCCTTGGCCCTGAACCGGGTAATGAATTGCTCGATCTCCTTGCGCCGGCGTTCGTCATTGATGCGGGTCTTTTCGTAAACCTCCTCGTCCTGGGCGATTTGGGCGTAATACTTTTCGGTATTTCCGGTGATTTTGCGGACCTTTTTGCGATAAATTCCAAGGGTGTGCGTAACGATTTTATCCATTAAGCCCCTGTCGTGGGTGATGAGCATCAACTCACGGGGCCAGTCGATCAGATAGCGTTCGACCCAGCGGATGGAGGTTATGTCAAGGAAATTGGTCGGCTCGTCCAAAAGCAGCAGGTCGGGTTCGGAAACCAGAATCTTGGCAAGATTGAGGCGGACTTGAAAGCCGCCGGAAAATTCCTGGGGACGGCGCTGCATGTCATCCTTGGAAAAGCCGAGTCCTGCCAGAACTTTTTCAACTTTCCAGTGATGGTCCTGCTCTGCAGGACCGAGCCCTGTCATACCTTCCTTTAGGACCGTATCTTTTGTAAACAAAAGCTCCTGGCGGACATAACCGATGCGATAATGCCTGGGAACGCCAATGGTCCCCGCATCCGGAGACTCTTCCCCGGCGATGAGCCGAAAGAGGGTGGTCTTGCCGTGGCCGTTGCGGCCGACCAGACCGATCCGTTCTTTGGGATTAAGCTTGAAGCCGGCACCGTCAAAAAGTATCTGAGGCCCGAAACTCTTTTTAAGATTATCAACGATGATCATGTTGCGGGTATATATGCAATGATATGGCCGTGTCAATCCGGAAGCGCCCGGCCGGTTCAGGCGATGCATTTGCAATTCCGGCGGCTTTACCGGACCGGTTGTTTTCCGGCAGGAGAAAAATTTCGCATGAAAAGATAAAAAACGCCGATTAAGAAGACATTCACAACTGCCGTCAGGTAAAACCCATATTCAAATCCGATGCGTTGTATGACGGTTCCCATGAGGGCGGAACTTAACATCATACCGAAATAAATACAGGTATTATACCCGCCCATGGCAACCTTAGTGCTCTAATTCGTAAATACGGTGACGTATTGCATAATATAATGATACATATTCAGGTTTCAGGTGTCAGGTGTCGGCTATAGCAATTCCCATTCCTGACACCTGAAACCAAATTTTAATACGTCACCTTATATATGAATACATGTACTTAGGAATCTGTTGGTAAAAATAAAAAAGGTTACAGACACGCCTCTGTAACCCTTTGAATTTACTTGGCTGAGGGACTAGGATTCGAACCTAGGTTAACGGGGCCAGAACCCGTCGTCCTGCCGCTAGACGATCCCTCAATCAATAAAGTTTTCAGTTACACAAAAGCCTCCGGATAGTCAAGATAATTCTGACAAGGCGTTCATTTTACTTCTTTTTGTCAAATTAGTATTAGTAATAAGTAAAGTTGGTTAACCCTACCCTGATGAGGCCGTCATCCGGCTTGTTTATCAGGCGCGTTTTAAAAATCATACAGATGGTAACCCAAAAGAACAAAAATAGGGATAATAATTTACTATTCTATTAATTATCAATAAGTTGTATTAGATTTGGTCGTTAAAGGCTCCATGTCCGTCTAAAATCCGGATGTGGTCTTTCTTAAAAAAAACCTTGACAACCTTTTTGGTTTCAATTACTAGTACCTCAAGTTTTTGATCGGACAGCAATACGTATTATATTATTAATAATAATAAATGGTTATAAAGGATTTTTACTTATGGCATTACCTAAACGCAGATTATCCAAGTCAAGGCGCGACAAACGGCGCACCCACCAGAAGATTGCCGCTTCCATTGTGACGCGCTGTCCTCAGTGCGGAGAAGCCAGGGCCCCCCACCATGCGTGCCCCAGTTGCGGCACTTACAAAGGCCGTACTGTAATCGAAACCAAAGAATAATTAAGTCAAAAGGAAACCGTCAGATGACAGTATCTGCAACCGAAAACGGGGCTGCTCTAAAAGGATTAGATATTGAATCCAGGCAGATGATCATCGATATGATCAGACAGCTTCGTAAACGGCTCCTCACTCGGGAAAAAATTCTTGAGTATGACAGGAAAGATGTCTTCCCCGAAGAGACGATCCGGGAGATGCTCAGTCCAGACATCGGTCTTCAACTTCTTTTCATCCCCGAAGACTACGGCGGAATGGGGGGGGGAGCCCGTGACTGCTGCGCGTTAACTCAGGAGATCTCCAAAATATGTTTAGGGATCTCCACGGCATTTTTTGCCGTTCAACTGGGCGCCGACCCCATCATTGTGGGGGCTACCGAGGAGCAGAAACGCAAATGGCTCGGGGCCATTGCCGAGGGAAATTCGCTGGTGGCTTACGCCGTGACCGAAGCCGGTGCCGGCAGCAACCTGGCCGCCTTAAAAACCAAAGCAGAACCGGTTCTTGATGATGGCGGACAAGTGACGGGTTACCGGATTAACGGGACCAAGCAGTTCATATCAACCGGCGGCTATGCCGATTTCATCACCCTGCTGGCCAACACGCCCGAAGGGCCGGCCTTTTTTATTGTCGAAAAGGGGACCGAGGGTTTTGTGCAGGGCAAGGGCGAAGAAAAACACGGCATTCGGGCATCCAATACTTCCCCGCTGTCCTTTACGGACGTATTTGTGCCGGTTGAATATCTGATCGGCGGGGTGCCCGGACAGGGTTTGAAGCAGGCCAACAAGGTTTTCGGATATACCCGCCTGATGGTTGCGGCCATGGCCCTGGGCGCCGGACAGGCCGCCCTTGAAATTGTGATTCCGTATGCCAGGGAGCGCATCCAGTTCGGAGGGCCGCTTTCCGAAAAACAGGGCTACACCCACAAACTAATTATACCCCATGTCGTCAGGCTGGAAGCGGCCTCGACCTATATCGACGAAGTCGCCCTGCGGCTAGATTCCGGCGAATCGGATCTGCATGCAGAAGGCTCCATGGCCAAGCTGTTTACCACCGAAGCGGCCAACCGTGCGGCCGACGACGCCATCCAGGCCTTGGGGGGCTACGGGTATATCACCGAGTTTGAGGTGGAAAAGATCAAACGGGACGTGAAAGTCACCTGTATTTATGAAGGAACCAGCGAAATCCAGCAAAATATCATCAGCACCTTCCGCTGGAAAGAGACCCGCAAGAGCAAGGGAGAATTTTACAGCGCCATTGGCCACGAAATGGAACAGTTGGATGCCGCTGTCGGCGACGCCGGATGCCGCTTTTACGGCCTTGCCGCCGGAGTTCTGAACGACACCATCATGCGGGTCCATGACAACCGGCTGACCCGCCGGCAGCATGTTATGTTCATCCTGGCCGACATGATGACCCATGTTGAAGTTGGGGCCAGCCTGGCGCGCAAGGCCGCAGGACTGGCTCGGGCCCAAAACCCCGAAGCTGAAAAGATCAAGGCCATGTCGCGGATTTTTGCCGATGAGGTTGCCCAGCTAATTGTGCGCGGCGCCCAAAAAATTCTAATTGGCTACGGGTTGTTCGATCAACATACGGCCGCTGAGTTTATGGATGCGGTTGCCGTCAAGGCACTGGCCTTTAGCGCTCAAAACGTCATCGACGATATGGACCTGGTGGCCGACCTATTGTTTGAGAGGGTATCATGACACAACGAAACCAACATACCGTGGTCGTTACCGGTGGCTCAAGAGGTATTGGAAGGGCCATTTGTCTTGCCTTGGCAGCACCGGACACACCCATTTATTTTAATTATTTTTCACCCGTTGATCCGGATGCTGAAAAGGCCGCCGCAGATGAAACCGAAAGGCTGGTAGCCGCTGCGCAAGGCACGGCCATCGGCAGAAGTGTCAATGTCGCCGTAGAAAAAGAGGTTGCAGACTTTTTCGAAGAAGTTCTCGACGCCACCGGGCGCATTGATGTTCTGGTAAACAATGCCGGTATTACCAAAGACGGACTTTTGGTTCGTCTGAGCGAAAACGACTGGGATGTTGTATTGGATATAAACTTAAAGGGTGCTTTTAGATGCACGAAGATTGCCGCCAAGGAAATGATGAAGCAGCGTTATGGCCGCATTATCAACATATCGTCGGTTGTGGGTGTTACCGGCAATCCGGGTCAGGCCAATTATTCGGCTTCAAAGGCAGGCCTAATCGGACTTACCAAAACAACCGCAAAAGAACTTGCCTCGCGCGGCATTACGGTCAATGCGGTTGCCCCGGGTTTTATTGAAACGGATATGACCGCGTCACTTCCCGAAAAGGCCCGGAATGCAATGCTGGACCAGGTCCCGCTGGGGCGTGCCGGAAAGCCCGAAGATGTGGCCGGTGTTGTTGCTTTTCTGGCCTCTGAAGGTGCAGCTTATATTACTGGTCAGGTAATTCATGTTAGCGGTGGTATGTATATGTAAAAGGAGGAAGATCGAATGTCTATTGAAGATAAAGTAAAAAAGATAATTGCAGAGAAGCTGAGTGTCGATCTGGAAGAGGTTGTGCCCCAAGCGTCTTTTGTGGACGATCTGGGCGCGGATTCCCTGGATCTTGTTGAGTTGATCATGTCCATGGAAGAGGAATTCGATATCGAGATATCCGATGATGAGGCTGAAAAACTGGTTACGGTCCAGGATGTCCTCAACTTCATCCAGGCTCAATGAATAAAATCGTAACACGATTTTATGCAAACTAAGTTCGGAGGTTTTTTGGAAAGACGAGTGGTTGTCACAGGTTTAGGGCTAATCACTCCCCTGGGCATCGGCGTTAAGGAAACTTGGTCTGCCCTGTGTGCCGGCAGATCAGGGATCGCCGCAATAACCCGGTTCGACGCCTCTGATTTCGATACCAAGATCGCCGGAGAAGTAAAAGATTTCCGTGCGGAAGATTTTCTTCCTAAAAAAGAGGCCAAGCGCACAGAATCTTTTATTGCCTACGCTGTCGCCGCATCCCGAATGGCCCTGGAAGATTCCGGAATGGCGATCGACAGCTCCAATGCCGAACGGGTGGGTGTTCTTACCGGATGCGGTCTCGGCGGTCTTTTGATACTCGAACAAACCAGCAGGATTCTGGACAACAAGGGCCCCAAGCGGGTGAGTCCGTTTTTTATTCCCATGCTGATAGGAAATATGGCGCCGGGCATGATTTCTATCCATTTGGGCGCCAAGGGTCCCAATTCATCCATCGCCACGGCTTGCGCAGCCGGCACCCATGCGATCGGAGATGCCTACAGAATCATCAAGAGAGGCACTGCGGATGCGATGATAACAGGAGGTGTGGAATCGGTTATCACTCCCACGTGTATCGCCGGCTTCAATGCCATGAAAGCCCTGTCCACCCGTAATGACGAACCCGAGAAGGCTTCGCGACCTTTTGATCGGGACCGTGACGGCTTTGTTGTGGGAGAAGGGTGCGGTATGCTTGTTTTAGAGTCGCTTGACAGGGCTCTGGCCAGGCATGCCCGGATTTATGCTGAAATCATCGGGTATGGTATGAGCGCAGACGGATTTCACATGACCGCGCCTTCCCCGGAAGGCGAAGGTGCAGCCCGCTGTATGGCGGCGGCGCTTGTCGACGCCCGGATCTCCTATGCCGAGATCGACTACATCAATGCCCACGGCACGTCTACACCCCTCAACGATATATACGAGACCATGGCCATCAAGTCCGTTTTCAAGGAAAAGGCTCCGCTGATACCCATCAGCTCGACCAAATCGATGACCGGACATCTATTGGGAGGTTCCGGCGGCATCGAAACGGTTTTCACGGCACTGACGATCCATGATGGCGTAATTCCGCCGACGATAAATCTGGATAACCCTGACAAAGAATGCGACCTTGATTATGTTCCCAAGGTTGCCCGCAAGGCGGACGTCATAACGGCCATGACCAACTCCTTTGGTTTCGGAGGGGCAAACGCAACCCTGATACTTAAAAAATACCCGAGTTGACCGGGTTGACAACTCCGGCCTGCTTCGCTTTCGACTCTGACCCCCGCAACGCGGGATCTTCGACTTGCTCAAAGAGCAAGGATTTCTACAACGAATTAGATGACAGAATACTACCACACGTTTCACATCCCTGTGATGGGGACCGGATTTAGCGTCGATACTCCTATTCGCGTGGCCCCTTTGGGCATTACTTCCGTTATTTCACTCGTCGACGACCTGCTGCTCGATAAAGTCGGAACCTATTACGCTGAAAAATACGGTTTGCCCTACACCCGGATCCCGCCCGCCGATGAAGACGGCCGGGCCAAAAGAATCACCGTTTATCTGGATACCGTCCTAAAGATCGTGCAAAAAAAAACCAACGATATCCGCCGGCAGTCTTTTTTCGAAAACAACACCAAACGCAAATACTTTGAGCTGCTGCCCGAAGAATCGCCCCTCAAAAAAACCTACCACCGGCTTCTCAACATGAAGTCCGGCGCGGAAAGAAATGCGCTGGCAAAAGATTTGACCGGCCGCATGCAGCCCGGCTCCATTGACGTTAATATCATGGTCAAAATCGACCGTATCAATTATGACAAAAGCGGCAATATCCTTGGCGACGAGTACAGCGATGCCAAGGCCGCTCTTAGAGGCTATGCCAACAGCAGTCTGCGCTCCTGTATTGTTTTTTCGGCCGGCGTTAACCAGCGCTTATTTAATTACATGCCCCGTTTCCGTGACTTCTACCGCGACAAACTGGGCCAAATCAAAAAACGGATTATCCTCAAGGTAAGCGATTTTCGTTCCGCATTGATCCAGGGAAAATTTCTGGCCAAAAGAGGTCTGGAAGTTTACGAATTCCGCATTGAATCAGGACTCAATTGCGGCGGCCACGCGTTTGCCTCCAACGGAATCCTGCTCCCGAGCCTGCTTAAGGAATTCAAAGAAAAACGAAACGAGCTGGCCGCTGATTTTCTACCCCTTATCCGCCAATATTATCAAAAAATGGGTTGGAAGTATCCTGATGCCCCGACGCCCGGCCATCCGCTCATCACCGTTCAGGGAGGAATCGGAACCCACGGCGAAGTGTGCAGACTCAGAGAAGATTTTGATATGGACCGTACCGGATGGGCCAGCCCCTTTCTGCTGGTTCCCGAAGCCACCTGTGTGGATGACGCCACCCGTGAGCTTTTAAGACAGGCCGGCCAGGAAGAACTCTACTTAAGCGATGTTTCTCCTCTGGGAATCCCTTTTAACAATCTGCGCCAAACAGGATCGGAACTGTGGACGAGCAAACGGGTGGCCCAAGGCAAACCCGGTTCTCCATGTCCCAATAGTTACCTGAAATCCAATACGGAATTTACCGAAATACCGATCTGCCTGGCGTCCCGGCAATACCAAAAAACCAAGCTTGAAGCCGTTGACCGCATGCAGGCGTCAGCGGATGAAAAAACCGAACTTCGCCGGCAGGTCGTGGAAAAAACCTGTATCTGCAACCACCTGGGGAACGGAGCCCTGATTGCACTGGGAATTGCCAAATCTAAAAACGCGCCCCAGGCGATCTGCCCCGGCCCCAACATCGCCTGGTTCAACAAGCTTTACACCCTGCAGGAGATGGTGGACCATATCTACGGCAGAGGCCCCTGCCTGGTTCCAGACCGGCGTCCGCACATGTTTGCCAAGGAAATCGAGATGTATGTGGACTATTTCGGTAAAATGGTGGCGGGCTGCAAGTACACGTCCACGGAAATTAACGTTATAAAAGAATTCAAAGAAAATCTCGAAGAGGGGTTGGAACTCTGTATGGATATCGCCCGCAACGAACCGTTTCCAGGAGAAAATCTAGCTTCCATCCCTCCCTGTGTGGCCCGTCAAAAAGAGCGTCTGAGAGCGATTTGGGCACGGTTTGAACAAATCTTGGATGTTAAACATCACAACCAAGTTTACGTATTCTTAAATACGATTACGTGTAATACATAGTTTATCCATTTAATTTCAAAGTACAAAGTGCCTAAAGTGATCTAAAGTGCCTAAAGTTAATGAATTCTATCATTTTTAAAATTGGCTTCGCCGCAGGCGGATTCCACAACTTTAGCTCACTTCAAACTTTAGTCACTTTTATGATCCTTGGCCCCTTTGAATGTGGTGACCTATCATAAAATACGTCACCGAAATTACGAATTAGAGCACTAAGTATGGATCTAGACCGCTTCTGGCATATGCTCACAACGACGTCCGGCTATCAGAGCCCCCGCAAGTCTCGCTTGCTGGTGGAAACCATTCCCGGCTGGGCCACTTGTATGTATTACATCCAACTCGCCGCTATTATTTTGAAAGAAAGCCTCACGGCCCGAAAAGGGAATTATGATCGCAGGGCTTGGGCCAAGGGCTCTCTGGGTGTCCTCAAAATCGTCGAGTCGGCCGGCGGAAGATTTCAGGTGTCCGGCCTGGGTTCCATGAACGGGCAACAGGGATCTCTGGTTTACATTGCCAATCACATGAGCCTGATTGATACGCTGGTCCTGCCCTGCATTTTGCTGGCATTTCATCCGATTACTTTCGTGGTCAAGGAAGGGCTTCTTGACTATCCGGTTTTCGGTTCGATTTTGCGGGCTGTTCATCCCATCGCGGTTACCCGCCGTAATCCCCGTGAAGATCTAAAAACGGTTCTGAACGAAGGTCAGGCCCTCCTTGCCAGCGGCCGATCCGTGGTCATATTTCCTCAGGCAACACGAAGCGATTCCTTTGAGGCAGCAGCTTTCAATTCACTGGGAGTCAAGCTCGCACGCCACGCCGGCGTGCCGGTGGTACCGGTGGCATTGAAAACGGACTTTCAGCGAAACGGGAAGATCATTAAGGATTTGGGGCCGGTTAACCCCCGCAAAACCCTCTACCTTAAGTTTGGGGAACCCATGGCTGTGGCCGGCGGCGGCCAGGCCACCCATCAGAAAGTCGTGGAGTTTATTGCCGGCAACCTGAGGGCATGGGGGGCTGCCGTCCACCTGAACCCCGCCTAGGGTCAGGCATCGGCATCCGGCGGTGCCGGCACAGGGATTTTGAAAAACTGCACCCCTTCTTCTTTTAATGTTTTTTCTTCTTCCTTGGTACTTACACCCCTGATACTTCTTGGCTCGGCAACGCCGTAATGTATTTTCAAGGCTTCCTTGGCAAAATCACAACCAACATCATTAAAATTTTTCTCCAAAAATTCAGCCAGTTTATGTCCGATTTCAGCCAAATCGGATTGCCGGTCGGAAAAACCTTTGACATTCTGCGAAGATTTGATGGCAAAGGTGGAAGGAATTCTGGCTACAGAAGTGACATTACAAACCGGACATGAAATCAGGCCTTTTGCTTCCTGATCGTCGTAGGCCTTAACATCTTCAAACCAACCTTCAAAAGAATGGCCATTGGCACATTGCAAATCATAGGCTATCATATCATCTCACCGCTTTTGCAGAGTCAGATATCGTTAATTTGTTTATGGGTCAAATGGTCGAATGGTTAATAATGCCCATATGATCAGCATTTTGAAAATTAACTCTAATCTATCACAAACTTGGACAACTTGAAAGAAATTATTGACAGATCAGGTGTTTTCAACACAAAATAACGGCAAATTTATAGCTCCGAAAGACCTTCAAATTGAAATGGAGAATACCTCCGATGAAACATTTCATTTTTATAGGCGTCTGGTTGGTGATCTTTTCGGCGGCGGTCCGGGCTGAGACAATGTATGTCAGCGATCTTACGGAAATAACGCTCAGGACCGGACAGGGTATTGATCATAAAATCATAGCGATGATACAATCCGGGCAGCAGGTTGAAATACTCGAGGCGGCCGATCAGTGGACCAAGATCCGCCTGCCGGACGGGAGGGAAGGCTGGGTGGTCAGCCGTTTTCTATCTTCAAAACTGCCGTGCAGCATGGAACTGGAAGAATTGAAAAAAAAACATGAAGGTCTGCTGTCCCTGACCAACTCCCCTTACAAGGAAATGGCAAAGTTCCAAGAGGAAAACCAGAAACTAAAAACAGAACTCGCCGTCAGCGAAAAGACGCTGAACGAGCTTAAAACGGCTTATGAAACCCTCAAAAACAAGTCACCGGGGCTGTCAACACTTCAAGCCGACTATCAAAGGGTTGTAGCCGAGCTTGGCCAGCAGAAAAATGGAGCCGAAAAACTTGAAGAAAAGTTGTCAAAAGTTGAAATGCGTCAGCATATCCGATGGTTTATAAGCGGTGCGGTTGTACTCTTTGTCGGATTCTTAATGGGTTTCAACGCCAAACGTCAACGCCGGCGATCGTCTTTATTGTAGACGTAATCCGTGAATTTGTCATAAGTCAGTGGTCATTTGTCAAAGGATAAACCTGAAACCAAAAAGTTTGAACAATTAGAGTATAACAGATTGTATCATGGATGTTAAAACCGACTTTCTGGTTATCGGCAGCGGCGTCGCCGGCCTCACCTTCGCCCTAAAGGTAGCCCGGTTCGGCAGTGTTGCCCTGGTCACCAAAAAAGGCATCATGGACAGCAACACCATGCTGGCCCAGGGCGGCATTGCTTCTGTTTTTGATCAACTCGACTCGTTTGATCTCCACATCCAGGACACCCTTGCTGCCGGAGACGGCCTGTGCAACCGGGACGTTGTAGAGATGGTCGTTAAAAACGGCCCCGACAGAATCCGTGAATTGATCGATCTGGGTGCCCACTTCAACATCAAGGAGCAAGCAAATTCAGACGTCGGATCGCTCAATCTTGCTCTTGGACGTGAAGGCGGACACTCACACAAACGGATTGTCCACGCCCAGGACATGACCGGAATGGAAGTCGAAAGAGTCCTGGTCGATCACGTCACCAATCATGATCGCATTGCCGTGTTCGAAAACCATATCGCCATCGATCTTATCACGATTTCAAAGCGTATGAAACGGGGGTTGATCACGACGACTCATGAAGATTATTGCTGCGGCGCTTACGTTCTTGACAAGAATGCCAACCGGGTCAAAACGTTTTGCGCCCAGATCACACTCCTGGCCACCGGCGGCACCGGCAAGGTTTATCTGTACACCAGCAATCCCGATGTAGCCACCGGTGACGGCCTCGCCATGGCCTATCGCGCCGGCACTACGATAGCCAACCTTGAATTCGTCCAGTTTCACCCCACCTGCCTGTATCACCCGGATGCTAAAAACTTTTTGATTTCAGAGGCCGTAAGAGGTGAGGGAGGGGTTCTGGTTGACGCCGCCGGTAACGCCTTCATGCACAAATATGACCCTCAAAAAGATCTGGCATGCCGTGACGTGGTGGCCCGTGCCATTGACAATGAACTTAAAAAAAGCGGGGATGATTCGGTATTCCTCGATATATCCCACAAGGATCCTGAATTCATTAAAACCCGTTTCCCGAATCTTTACGAAAAGTGCCTTGCTTTCGGCTTTGACATGACGGCCGAACCTCTGCCGGTTGTACCGGCCGCCCATTATATGTGCGGCGGCGTTGCCACCGACATGTTCGGTCGAACCGACATGCACCGTTTGTATGCCATCGGTGAAACCGCCTGCACCGGGCTTCACGGAGCCAACAGGCTGGCCAGCAACTCTCTGATTGAGGCCCTGGTTTATGCAGATAAAGCTGCCGTCCAGGCCGTAAAAGACATCAAAACCTTAGACGCCGGTGCCATCCCTGATCCTCCGCCCTGGGATGAAGTCGGCACGTCCGACAGCGATGAACTGATTATGGTCTCGCACAACTGGGATGAAATCCGCCGCTTCATGTGGAATTACGTCGGAATCGTCCGATCCGATAAACGCCTGGAACGGGCCAAGCATCGTATTGAAAATATTCAACAAGAAATTAATGAATATTACTGGGGCTTCAGAGTCTCGTCAGATCTTATTGAACTCAGAAACATAGCCACCGTGGCCGAGTTGATTATCAAATGTGCCCGGCATCGTAAAGAAAGCCGCGGTCTTCACTACAATATTGCCTATCCTTACCGGGATGACAAGCGCTGGCAAAAGGACACGATTATCAGACGGCCCTTTGTAGGTTAGCCCGGAATTCTTATCCCCGGTCTTCATTGACAAGTATACTTTTTGCATTATTTTTGTTATGGTTCGTGCTTCACCAACTACGCATAGAAAAACAATCAGGAAGTTAAATGGCAGCCAAGCGAGATTACTATGAAATTCTCGGTGTTAACCGTAATGCCACCCAGGATGAATTAAAATCATCCTACCGCAAGCTGGCACTGAAGTACCACCCGGATAGAAATCCCGGCAACAAAGAAGCGGAAGAGGCATTCAAAGAAGCCTCAGAGGCTTACGAAGTGCTTCAAGATTCCCAAAAGCGCAGAATCTACGACCAGTTCGGCCATCAAGGTCTTGAAGGGTCGGGCTTCTCGGGCTTTAGCGGCTTTGAAGATATTTTTGCGAGTTTCGGCAGCATTTTCGAGGATATTTTCGGGTTCGGCAGCGGGCAGCGATCAAGGACCCGGACGCAAAGAGGCTCCGACCTGCGTTACGACCTGACCCTTGACTTCATGAAAGCCGCCTTTGGAATTGAAACCCAAATTAATGTCGAAAAAATGGAAGTCTGTCCCACCTGCCAAGGGAGCAGTTGCGAGCCGGGCACCTATCCGGAAACTTGCGCAGCGTGCCGCGGCAGCGGCCAGGTTTCCCGAAGCCAGGGATTCTTTACCGTCAGAACAACTTGCCCCCAATGCCGAGGCAACGGCCAAACCATATCCACCCCCTGCAAAGGCTGCCGGGGCGCCGGCCAGGTGATGGTAAACAAGACGGTATCCGTAAAGATTCCGGCCGGTGTCGATAACGGATCCCGGCTGCGGCTGACAGGAGAAGGCGCAGCCGGAGTTTACGGCGGCCCTCCGGGTGATCTTTATGTTTTCATTCATGTGCAACCCCACGATTTTTTCCAGCGTGACAATACCGACGTCATCTGTCAGGTAGAGATCTCCTTTGTGCAGGCCGCCCTGGGCGCCGACATTACAGTCCCCACTTTAAAAAGCAAAAAGACGCTTGAAATTCCGCAAGGTACCCAGCCCGGCGACCTGTTCCGCTTCCGCGGTGAGGGCATTCCGTCGCTCAGAACCGGTCATCGTGGAGAGCAGATTATCCAGGTTGTCATCAAAACCCCCACGAATCTAAATAAAAAACAGAGATCGCTCCTTAAAGAATTCGAGAAAATCGAGAGCGGTAAGCTGTCCAACAAACTAAAAAATATACTTAAAG
>Ga0180009_10004614_pt1 | contig 15133 bp, 15 predicted proteins | sample OS_PC_MetaG_FD_123537 | JGI IMG/M metagenome (GOLD analysis project Ga0180009, IMG submission 123537) | Groundwater microbial communities from the Aspo Hard Rock Laboratory (HRL) deep subsurface site, Sweden - OS_PC_MetaG | ecosystem: Environmental > Aquatic > Deep subsurface > Groundwater...
CTGGACCCTGAGCACCCGGCTCGACGGCAAGGGCTGCGTCGCCGGGCCGGGGTCGCGGCCGGTGTTCGCCGACTTCGCCTGGCAGCTGGTGGGCCCGGGGCACTACCGGTTCGCCGCGAAGCCGTCCCGCACGCCGGGGGTGCGCTTTGCGCGCTACAGCTGGGACTTCGGCGACGGGACCACCAGGAAGACCCGCGAGCCCCAGCTGAAGTATCGCTACCAGCCGCCGCTGAAGCGCTGGCACCTCGTGCGGCTCGAGGTCGAGGGGAGCGACGGGTCTCGCGCGACCACGGTGCGGCTGGCGGTCGACCGGACGGTGGAGTAGGACTCCGGCACCGGGTCGAGGTACAATCAGATCGCATGAAGATCGCTGTGACCCTGATCTGCCTGCTGGCCGGCGGCTGCCACCTGGTGCTGCCGCTGTCGCCGGCGACCGACCAGCACGCGTCAGCCGACACGCTCGACAGCTGGTCCAAGGAATCAATCGGTCCGCGACCTGACATGGACATCCTCGAGATCGGTGTGGGGCCTGTCGACATGGAGCCCCCGGTGTGTCCCCTGGTGCCGCCTTCGTACGATGGAGGAGTCCTTTCGGCAGGCTGGAGTACCGATCCTGGCAATCCCAACGTCGTGATCAACGTTGGGACCGCCACGTTCAGCGGGCTGGGATCGGTCTACAACAACAGCCCGCTGACTGTCGGTCCGTGCGGCCTGTCCGTGTCGATCGACTGCAGTGGGAAGGGGACATTCGAGATCATCCTCTACAAACAGGCCTGCAGTAGCATGGTTACCTGCGTATCGGCGACGGCTGCAGGCTACAGCGTGACGGCCAAGTTGGGGGGTACCCCCGCGATGACGGTTTTCGGCGCGGCGGCGCTGGCGGGCCACACGTTCAACACGGTGGAACTCCGGCGCTCGATGGGCACCGGATCCGTGCAGATCTGGTCGCTGAAGATGACGACCGTCTCTCCCTGACGATCGGTCACGGGCAGAGGCAGGTCTTGGGGTCCAGGGCGCAGCTGGCGACCTTGTCCGCCTCGGCCTGGATCTTGGAATCGGCGCCGCAGGCCGCGACGTAGGCCGTCTTGTTGCCCGAGTACTGGTCCCAGGTGTTCTTGCCCTTGACGCACTTGTCCCGCTCCAGCGGGTCCAGCTTGTTGCAGTTGACGGCCGCGTAGCAGGCCTCGAGCTTGTCGTAGGCCTCCTCGCAGGTGTCGTTGCTGCAGGCGCCAGCGGCCAGCCCCAGGGCGGCCAGCGCGATCACCAGGCGGATGGTCAGTGCTCTCATCGGTGGCCCTCCTGACCTAGTGATGGCACGGCCGGCAGGCCGCGGCAAGGCCGCCTTGCCATCCGCCGATCCGGCTGCATGCTTGTTGGATTGAAAGCCGGGTGCTACCGTCTCGACGCCATTGTCGACCGAGGTGAGCAATGTTCCGTTCCGTTCTGGCCGCGCTTCTGCTGTTGAACACGTCACACGCGCTCGCTCAGGAGGAGCCGGCCTCGCAGCCGGCGTCCACTCCTGGCCAGGGGCCCGCCTCGCAGCCCGCGCCCCCGCCCGAGACGGCGCCCGAGCCGGTGTCCGCCCCGGCTGACGCCCGGGACGAGCGGTACGCGGCGCCCGCCGCGGAGCTAGCCGAGCACGAGGCCGAGGACGCCCCGGGCGACGAGGAGGGGGCAGGTCTGCTGCAGGAGGATGTCCCGACGCGGGCGGAGATCTTTCGCCGCGGCAGCTTCCGCCTGCAGGTCGGCGGCGTGATCCAGGTCCAGAGCGCGTTCTACGTCGGCGACGAGGCGGCGCTGGCCTACGACGACCCGGCAGACACCGAGGGGTTCCGCATCCGGCGGGCGCGGTTCGGCTTCGGCGGGACGCTGCTCAAGGACTGGAGCTTCTACCTGGCGGTGGACCTCAAGGACGCGGTCGTGGCCTCGCAGGGCGGAGACCAGGGCAACGAGATCCTCGACGCGAAGATCGAGTGGCGTCGCTTCCCCTTCGCGCGCGTGGTGGTCGGGATGGACAAGGTCCCGCTCAGCGCCTTCGCGCTGCAGAGCTCCTCGCGGCTGGTGCTGATCGAGCGGCCGCTGATGACGGGCCACCTGGCGCCGGATCGCCGCGTGGGGCTGATGGTGGCGGGGGACGTCTGGAGGCTGCAGTACGCCGCCGGCTTCTACAACGGCTCGGACGGCGTGACCTCCGGCAACCGGATGGCGGGGCTGTCCGGCGCCGGCTACCTCCAGCTCAACCTGCTGGGCCAGCCGACCTCTTTCGTGCCGCGCAAGCTGCGCATCAGCCTGGCCGGAGGCTACATGTACGAGGACGGCCCGGCGGTCAACAGCCACCGGGCCGGCGCCAGCCTGCAGGTCCAGGGCTGGAAGACCCGGCTGGTGGGCGAGTACCTGTGGATGCAGACCAGCCCCGACACGCAGCCCTCGGCAGGTTCGGTGGTTGCCGGGGACGCCAGCCGCTGGGGCGTGGCCGGCGAGCTGAGCGCGTTCGTCTGGAAGCAGCTGATCCAGGTCGCCGTGCGCTACGAGTACTACCGCGACGTCGAGGATCTGCCGACCTTCGGCAGCCAGCAGCTGATCAGCGCCGGGCTCAACATCTACCTCTACCGGGACAACATCAAGCTGCAGATCAACTACATCAACCGGGACGAGCGCGAGGGGCCGAAGGTGGAGAACGACATCGGCTTCGCTCAGCTGCAGGCCATGTTCTGACGGGTGATACCGATGAGCGGCAAACGCACAGCACTGCTGCTGACGACCCTGGCGCTGGGCGCCTGCGAGGCGGAGAACGAGTTCGCCCGCGTGATCGTGATCGACGCCATGAGCCAGACCATCGGCGGGCCGGCAGCGATCGCCCGCCCGGGCGACTACCTGCTGGAGAACGACCGGATCCGCGCGGTGGTCCATGGCCGGCACAACATGCGCAGCACCAACCCGATCGCCAACGGCAGCCTGGTGGATCTCGACCTGCAGCGACCGCACCACCGCTACGGCATCGGACGGGGCAAGGACGCCTTCTACGAGCTGGGGCCGATGATCAACCTCAAGGTCAACAGCTCCGACACGATGGCCCGGGGCCTGTGCGGCGAGGTTGGCGTGGCGCCCTGCCCCGACGACAACAAGGCGTGCGTTCGCGTCACCGTCAGCGGCAAGGGCGACAACATCGCGGGCATCATCGGCCTGCTGGACTTCGCGATCCAGACCAAGGCCGACGGCAAGGAGGTCTACAACCCGGCCAAGCTGCAGCTAGCCACCGACTACGACCTCTGCCCCGGCGAGCGGTTCGTGCGGGTGACGACGTCGGCCCACTTCGAGGATGACCCGACCAAGAGCCTGTCCGACGTGGAGATGGACGAGCTCAGGACCCAGACCGGCATCCTCGACGTGATGCTGGGCGAGCACACCGGCCAGGACTGCGCCAAGCAGCCCTGCCCGCTGGGCGAGTCGTGCGACGAGCTGCTGCTCGGCGTGAAGGTCTCCGGTCTCAACCTGGAGATGAAGCGCTGCCGCAAGCCGGAGCAGAAGCTGGCAGGGATCCTGGCCGGGGACCTGACGCTGTTCTCGGGCAAGGTCAACGTCTTCGTGCCGGGCAACGGGTTCGACCACGAGAGCTACATCCGCAGCATGTTCGACGCGGGCGGCGACGTGTTTTCGAACCCGCTGTCGATGCGCTACGTCGTCGCCGTGGCCGACGGCGTGTCCTACGCTTACTTCAACGGCGGCGGGGAGGTGATGATCCCCGTCTTCTCCGACACCTTCACCGTCTCCATGACCAGTCGCTACGCCTGCAAGCGAAGCGAGCCGGAGTGCCTCAAGGGCCGGCGGCTGCGCTACCGCCGTTTCGTCTCGGTGGGGCGGGGCGACGCGGCGTCGGCTCTGCAGAGTGTCTACAAGGTGCAGGGCATCCCCTTCGGACAGGTCGAGGGGCACGTGGTGGACGCACGCGATCGCAAACCGATGTCCGGCGTGGACGTCTTCGCCTACAGGGTGCCGGCGGCGTGGGACACGCTGTCGGACTCCGCCGTCGGGGCGATGAGCCACGAGCAACTGCTGCAGCAGCAGAAGCTGGAGACGGCGACCGAGCAGAACCCCGAGGGCCTCAAGGGGATCATCTCCCACTTCCGCACCGACGTCGGCATGGACCAGGTGAAGGACGGCAGCTTCAGCGGGCCGCTGCCGGTGTCGGGACCCTCCTCGATCTCCTGTCCGTCGCCCGAGTGTCGCTACATCCTGGTGGCCCAGACGGCCGAGCGGGGCCCCTCCGGGCTCTACCCCGTGCGGGTGCGCAAGAACCAGATCTCCCGACTGACCATGCTGTCGGCCCACACCTCGACGCTGCAGTTCGACGTGCAGGACGCCACCGGGCGGCCGCTGCCGTCGAAGCTGACGATCGGGCACTGCTTCGCCGAGTGCGCCAGGGACGCCGACTGCGCCGCCGGCCAGCGCTGCGAGGTCTCGAGCAGGCTCTGCCAGCCCGGGGGCGGGTACAGAGGAGCGGGCGACTGCCGGCCGGACCAGCTGTGGGACCCGACGAAAGGAACCTGCATCTGCCGCACCGAGGGGCGCCTCTCGCTGGCGCACGGGGGCAGCCGCTTCGCGGACAACACGGTCCAGGCGGTACGCTCGACCTCGGGCAAGGGCCAGGTGCGCCTGGAGCCAGGCAGCTACCAGGTGGTGATCTCGCGCGGCTTCGAGTACGAGATCGACCGGCAGTTCGTGACCCTGCGGCCGGGGATGCTGGCGCGCATCAAGTCGGTGCTGCCCCGGGTGGTGAACACCAGGGGCTGGATCTCGGCCGATTTCCACGTCCACGGCCCCAACAGCGTCGACTCCGGCATGGGTTTCGACGACCGCGTCGCCTCCTATGTCTCCGAGGGCGTCGAGCTCCTCAGCGCGTCGGACCATGACTTCCTCACCGACTACGGGCCCACGATCTACAAGCTGGGGCTGCAGGACTGGGTCAAGAGCCAGATCGGCGTGGAGGTCTCCCCGCTGGACTACGGCCACTTCATCGGCTTCCCGCTGCGCTTCGACGAGAACGCCGAGCTCAACGGCGCGTTCCACTGGCGCGAGGACGATCCCCCCGGCTGGAAGCACAAGACGCCTTCCGGGATCTTCAAGCGGCTGCGGGAGATAGGATCTCTGGGCATCGAGCGCACGGTGGTGTTCGTTGCCCACTTCTACGATCACTTCACCTTCTACAGCATCAACCCATCCAACATGCGGGTCGACTTCAGCTTCACCGCGATGCTCAACCCGATCCTGTCTCCGGCGAATTTCTCGGGCAACTTCGACGCGCTCGAGGCGTTCAACGGCAAGAACTTCGACATCATCCGGCGGCCGACCTACGCGGAGGTGAGCGAGTACAACCTCGAGCTGGCCAAACTGCTCAAGTCGAAAGCCGAGAGCTACGACGCCCGGCAGCAGCAGCTGCTCGATCTGTCGGCGGCCTACCAGCGCCGGTTCGTCGAGCGAACGGCCGAGGAGCAGCCGTCCGCGCTCGGCTTCAGCAATCCATACCTCCAGTGCCGCTGCGCCGCGGACGAGGAGTGTGGCCCGGGGTCGGTCTGCGCGGCCGAGACAGGCGCCTGCATCGCTGGGTGCACGGGAGACGAGGAGTGCGACGCGGCGCTGGTCTCTGCCGGGCGGGAGGCCTGCAAGCAGAAGGGAAGCGACCCGGCTCGCAAGGTGTGCCAGCGCCTGCCGCAGAGCTGCACCGTGGACACCGACTGCACGGTGGCCTTCGGCGTGGCCAAGGAGGTCTGCAGGGCGGGGCAGTGCGAGCTGGCCTGCGTCGACGACACTGCCTGCAAGGACGCGATGCGGCCCCGCTGCGACGCGAGCAAGGGCCTGTGCAGCTCGGTGCTCCCGGCGGCCGGTACCGATCCCTGCGTCATGCTGCGCGGCACGGTGGACGACTGGTTCCAGCTGCTCAACCGCGGCATCCGTCGACCGATCCTCGGTAACTCGGACAGCCACGGCGGCTACGGCACCGAGGCCGGGATCCCGCGCAACTACGTCGCCTCCTCGACCGATCTGCCCCAGCACGTCAAGTCCGGGGAGGTGGCCGACCAGGTGCACGCGATGCACAGCTTTCCGACCTACGGCCCCTTCGTGGAGCTGACCACGCCGGACGGGCAGTCCTACGGCGCGGTGATCAAGGCCAAGCAGGGCGACGAGATCGCGCTGAAGCTCCGGGTGCAGTCGCCGCGCTGGTTCGATGTCGACCGCATCGAGGTCTACCGCAACGGGCAGCAGATCCAGGTCATCTCCGGCTCCGAGAGCTGCAGCGACCGCTCCAAGTGCATCCGCCTGCCCAACGACCACGTGGTGAACTTCGAGGGGACGATCCGCGACAGGCCCGACCGGGACGCGTGGTACGTGGTGGCGGTGATGGGGCTCGATGGCAAGACCATGGCGCCGGTCTACTCCTCGACGCCGGTGGCGCGCCTCGGTATGTTCGAGCTGATCCAGCGCCTGACGCCGATGCTGCCGCCGCTGCGGGCGCTGCGGACGCCGCTGTCTCCCTCGATGGCCAAGGTACGCCCCTACGCCATGACCAACCCGATCTGGGTCGACATCGGCGGCGACGGCCTGAGCCCGGTGGCGGAGCCTCCGGGCTGGGTCACCGAGCGCGACCGGGCGGGCATGAAGCGGTCGGCGCTGACGCAGAGCTCGCAGACGCACGACCACCGGCCCGGGCTGGGCAAGATGGTGCTGGACGCGGCCCGGTTCGGTCAGCTGGTCAAGGAGGGGGCGATCACCCTGCCGATGCTCCAGCAGATGATGGAGCAGCTGAGGTACTACGGCCGCTAGCCGCCGTGACGCTGCTCTCGATGCTGCTCTTTATCGGACTCGGTCGCACTGGCAAGGGGGGCACGCTGCACTGCGCCGGCTGCGAGCAGCTGGTGGCCTCCGCCGCGGACATCTGCCGCATCATGGGCCGCCCGCCGCGCAGGACCTACACCAACCCCCACGGCGTGCTCTGCCCGATCGTGACGCTGGCCGCGGTGATCGGGCTGGCCGGGGACGACTACTCCAGCACCGAGCACACCTGGTTCGCTGGCTACGCCTGGAGCCCTGTCGCCTGCGGGCGGTGTGGGCTGTTTCTGGGGTGGCGCTTCGAGGCCCGGACGGGTCAGGAGCCGGGGTCGTTCTTCGGGCTGCTGGAGGAGCGGCTGGTCAGCCGCCCGGCCGCGTCTCCGGCCTGACGTCTGTCGCTATGCAAAACTAACATTGAATATTTGATTTGCATGAGCTACCCTTGGTCCGTGTGTTACTGCACAAGATTACTTTGGAAAACATTCGAGCGGGCCATCCGGACCTTCCCCGTGATCCTGTTGACTGGCCCCCGCCAGTCCGGGAAGACCACCTTCCTGAGGCACGAGTTCGGCTCGTCCCATCGCTATGTCTCCCTGGATCGGCCGGACATTCGGGAGCGCGCCCTCGCCGATCCCGTGGCGTTTCTGGCCGAGAACCCTCCACCGGCCATTCTGGATGAAGTCCAACAGGCCACCGCGCTGCTGCCCTACATCAAGGACCGCGTGGATCGTGATCGGGCCGCCGGGCAGTGGCTGCTCAGCGGCTCGCAGAAGTTCCCCCTGATGCATGGTGTGAGCGAGACCCTCGCCGGCCGGGTGGCCGTGCTGAGCCTGGATCCGCTATCGACGCGGGAGGTCGTGGAGCAGCCGCCGTTCTCTTCGCTGGAGGGGTTGATGTCGGGCGTGTTCGGCCCCGGCGATGGGGCGAACACCGGCGGTGACATCGGTGACGCGGACCGCGAGGTCGGGCTCGCCGACTGGCTGCTGCGTGGAGGATATCCGGAGCCTCGCCTCCACGCCGAGGTCGATCGGCAGCTCTGGTTCTCGGGCTACACCCAGACCTACCTGGAGCGCGATGTCCGGGACCTGCTCCAGGTCGCCGACTTGGGCACCTTCAGTCGTTTTCTGAGCCTCTGCGCCTCGCGGACTGGCACGATCCTGAATGCGGCCGACATCGGTCGCGACCTCGGCGTCAGCGCACCCACGGTGAAACGCTGGCTCTCCGTGCTGGAGACCAGCCAGGTGATCCACCTGCTACCGCCCTATCACCGCAACTTCGGCAAGCGGGTCCGCAAGAGCCCGAAGCTGTTTCTCATCGATCCGGGACTGGCCTCCTTCCATCTCGGACTGCACAGCGCGGACGCGGTGCTCGCCGGTCCGTCTCTTGGCCCTCTCGCCGAGACCGCAGTGGTCGGCGAGTGGATCAAGACCATGCGGCAGATGGGGGAGACCGCTGGGCTGTACTACTGGCGCTCCAGCGGCGGCATCGAGGTGGACCTGGTCATCGAGCATGGAGGAAGGCTCCATGGTCTGGAGGTCAAGGCCACCGCGACGCCGTTGCCACACCACGCTGACGGGCTGGCTCGCTGGCTATCCTGGGCCGGCGAGGGCGCCCGGGGCGCGCTGGCCTGCCGTGTGGCGCGCCCTCTCGCCCTGCGACCAGGGATCCGGGCGGTGCCCTGGCATCTGGCCTGGTGAGCCCTGCCACGGACTCCTACTTCTTCTCGTCCTTCTTCTGCGCCTCGGCCAGCTCCCGCTCCAGCCGCTGCATGTGCGCCCTCGAGTGGGGCGCGCTGTCGAGCAGCTGCTGGATCTGGCGTCGCGCCTGGGCCACCGCCTCCGGCGCGGCGTTGCCGCTGGCCTCGAGCCGCTTAAGGCTGGCCCTCAGCTCCGCCACGCGGCTGTCCAGGGTCGCCAGGCTGCTGCGGTACAGCTCGAGCTGCTTCAGCCTGGCCCCGTGCGCCGCCTTGGCCGCCCTGGCCACCCGGCGAGCGTTCTCGTCCTCAAGGCGCGTCCTGCGCGAGGAGGCCCTGGCGTCCGGTGCGCCGGGAGCCGGCAGGCCGGGGGCCGGCGCCTCGGCGTGCCGCTCGACCCGGCCGGCGGGCGGGGGGAGGCGGGGCGGCGGCCCGGGGCCGGGGTCGGGAGCGGGTCGGGGGGCCGACGCGGCTGGATCATCCTCCGGCGGGGTCTCCTCCTCTTCACCGCCAGGCAGCGAGAACAGCAACAGACCCGCCAGCCCCACGAGCACCACCCCGGCCACGGCCAACAGGATCATCGAACGCTTCATCGGGCCCTCTTCGGTTCGGACTGTCCGCTCCGGACTACAACTGACGCGAGGGTACACGGCGAGGGTACACGGCCGCCAGGGCAGATGTCCATCGGCGCCGGCGCGCCGGTCAGAGCGTCTGGGCCCGGTAGAGGAAGACAGCCATGTGCTGGCGCAGCAGGTCGTCCCCGGGGCAGTAGTTGCCCGATCCGCACCCCAGCGAGATCTGCGCGTCGTACAGCTTCTGGACGTACTTGAAGGCCGCGTGGGTCGCGGGCACGTCGCTGAAGGCCGGCATCGTGGAGTAGTTGAAGCTCTGGCCGAACTTCGCGCGGACGATGATGGCGGCGGCGTCTGCCCGGGTCGCCGTCTGGTCGGGGCAGTACTTGCCCACGGAGCAGCCGAGCACGATGTTCGCGTCGTGAAGCTTCTGGATGTACTTGAACGCGGGATGACCGGCCGGGACATCGCTGAAGTGCGGGGTCGGCGTGTAGCTGAAGCTCTCGCCGAACTTCATCCTGGCGGTCGCCACCGCCATGTCCGAGCGCTTCATGCTGTCCACGGGGCAGAACTTGGCCGGGCTGGCGCTGCACCCCACCATGTAGCCCTTGTGCCCGACCCACTGGATCTCGACGTAGTACAGATGTCCGGCGGGCACGTCGTCGAACAGCGGCGCGCCGGGTCCGTCCACCGAGGCGACGCTGTCGACCGCTCCATCCACCAGCGGTCCGTCGACCAGGGGAGGCTGCAGGTCCGGTCGCAGGAAATCAGGCCGCTCCAGGTCGGCCGCGCCATCCCAGAACGGCGGCGCGCTGCCGTCGTCGGAGCAGCCGCCCAGCAGGCCCAGCGTGATCAGCAGCGACGCTGCAGCGGGAAGACGGTGACGCACTGTTCCCTCCTGATGCTGATACCCTACCACAACACCTGTCCACGGATCCGCCGTAACGTACCCTTGCCAGCGCGCCGAACCTTGCTCTAATGTCCGGACCAATCATGCTGCTCGAGATCCAGGGGGTCGACAAGTTCTACTCGGCACAGGTCCATGCCCTGCGGGACGTGAGCCTCTCGCTCCCGGAGGGGAGCATCGGGCTGCTGGGACCCAACGGCGCCGGCAAGTCGACGCTGCTCAAGATCCTGCTCGGTCTGCTGCCGCCGACCGGGGGGTCGGTGCAGGTGATGGGCTTCGACGCCACGACACGGTCCCTCGACCTGCGACAGAAGGTGGGCTACATGCCCGAGCAGGAGTGCTACGTCGCGGGCCTGGACGCGGTGGAGATGTGCACCTACGCCGGCGAGCTCTGCGGGCTGCCGACGAAGGAGGCCCGGGAGCGGGCCCACGCCGTGCTGGCCTTCGTCGGGCTCGAGGACAAGCGCTACATGAAGGTGCAGACCTACTCCACCGGTCAGAAGCAGCGCGTGAAGCTGGCGCAGGCGCTGGTGCATGACCCCGAGCTGCTGCTGCTGGACGAGCCGACCAACGGGCTCGACCCGCGCGGGCGCGAGGAGATGCTGACCCTGATCCGCCAGCTGCCCGAGCGGCGGAGCTGCTCGATCATCCTCTCCTCGCACCTGCTGCCCGACGTCGAGGCGGTCTGCGACAGCGCGATCCTGCTCAACGAGGGGCAGGTGATGTACTCCGGGCTGATCGCGGACATGCGAGGCGAGGAGCGGGACACCTACGAGGTCAGGGTCAAGGACGGGGCCGAGCAACTGGCGGAGGCGCTGCAGAAGGCCGGCTGCGAGGCCAGCATGCACGACGGCGCGCTGTGGGTCCACCTGCCGCCCGACACGGACCCGGACCTGATCTTCTCCCGAGCGCTGGAGGCCGAGATCCAGGTCCGCCACCTGTCTCCGCTGAAGCAGACGCTCGAGTCTGCGTTCGTGCGCCTGCTGGAGCAGCAGGAGGAGAGCTGATGGGGATCCGCGACCTGGGCTACAAGCGCTACGAGGGCGCGCTGCTGCCGCACCGCAGCCGCTACCGCGTGCTGATCCGGCGGGCGCTGTCGCTGGCCTGGGCCTCCGGCCTGACCAAGACCACGATCATCCTCGGCATGTTTCCGCCGGTGATCTGCGGCGTCTACATCTTCCTCAAGCACCAGGCGATGCAGCAGGAGGTGGTCCAGTACCTGGCGCACAGAGCTCAGGTCCAGCTCGACGACCCGGGCAGCCTGGTCTTCACCTGCATCTACTGGTGCCAGATCTGGTTCGCCTTCGTCCTCAGCCTGTTGGTGGCGGCGCCGGCGATCAGCGAGGATGTGCGCACCGGGGCGTTTCAGTTCTACTTCGCGCGGCCGGTCGCCAGGAGCCACTACCTCGTGGGCAAGGTCGCCCCGGCGGCGATCCTCGTGGCGATCGTCACCCTCGCGCCGGCGCTGCTGCTGGCGCTGCTGCGCGTCGGGCTGGCGCAGAGCGGGGAGGAGGCGTGGCGCAGCACGAGCTGGCTGGTGGGGACGCTGGCCTACGGCCCGATCTACGCCCTGGTGCTGACCCTGCCCGCGGTCGCGCTCTCCTCGCTGGGGCGGCGGTCGGGCAGCCTCCAGGGGCTGTGGGCGGTGGGGTTCTTCCTCTCCTGGCTGCTGGGCGAGGGGGTGGCGGCGGGAGCAGACCTGCCCTACGTCGCCCTGCTGTCGATCCCCACCGACCTGAGGCTGGTGGGGCAGCTGCTCTACGGCATCGAGCCGGCCTATGACCTGCCCTGGTACCTGCCCTCCCTGGTGCTCGCCGGGCTGGTCGTCGGTTCGGCCTACGTGCTGGTCCGACGCCTCGGCCGGGTGGAGGTCTTCTCGTGAGCGAGCCCAGGGTCGTCGCGGACAGGGTCTCCAAGTGGTACGGCAAGGTGGTCGGCATCAACGACTTCACCGTCTCCATCGGCCCCGGTGTCACCGGTCTGCTCGGGCCGAACGGGGCCGGCAAGTCGACCTTCATCAAGCTGCTGGTGGGGGCGCTGCGTCCCTCCAAGGGCGAGCTGCAGGTGCTGGGCGAGCGCGTCTGGGGCAACCGCCACCTGCTGGGTCGCATCGGCTACTGCCCGGAGCACGACGGCATCTATGAGGACCTCACCGGCGCCGAGTTCGTCACCTTCATGGCCCGGCTGGCGGGTATGTCCGCGGAGGATGCCGCGCGGCGGGCCGACGAGGCGCTGGAGCGGCTGGGGCTGGCGAAGGCCAAAGACCGCCTGCTGGGCCAGTACTCCAAGGGGATGCGGCAGCGGGCCAAGCTGGCCCAGGCGCTGGTGCACGATCCCGAGCTGCTGCTGTTCGACGAGCCGCTGACCGGCTGCGATCCCCTGGCCCGGGTGCAGATCACGCAGTTCATCAAGGATGTGGGCCAGGCGGGCAAGACGGTGATCGTCTCCAGCCACATCCTGCACGAGATCGAGTCAATGACCAGCGAGATCGTCCTGCTCTACAAGGGGCAGGTGCTGGCCGAGGGCAACATCTACCGCATCCGGGAGATGATCGACGAGCACCCGCACCAGATCCGGATCGAGTGTGACAGGCGGCGCGAGCTGGGGCAGAAGCTCGTGCTCAGCCAGGACGTCCGGGCGATCGAGTTCCCCGACGAGGGGGCGCTGGTGCTGGAGACCCACAACCCCGACGCCTGCTACCCGCTGATCCCGCGGGCGGCGCTGGAGTCCGGGATCAAGATCCGGTCGCTGACCAGCCCGGACAACAACCTGCAGGCGGTCTTCGAGTACCTGACGCGGGAGCGCAGCCCGGAGGGCGTCGCCCGGCAGGGGAGGGCGGCATGACCCCGTCGAGCCTCGGCGCGCTGCGGCAGATCGCGTGGATGAGCCTGCGCCGGATACGGCGCGGGCGGATGCTCTGGCTCAGCGTTGTGGTCCTCGCGCTGGTGGTGGGCGGGGCGGGGGTGAGCCTGATCACCGGCCGCGGTGGGCTCGACTTCTTCGAGCGCCTGCTCGACCTGATGCTGCGCTACATCGCTCCGCTGGTGATGATGCTGCACGCCTCCTCCGCCGTGTCCGAGGAGGTCCAGGCCAAGACGATCACCTACCTCTTCTCCCGGCCGGTGCCGCGCTGGACCCTGCCGATGGGCAAGTTCGCCGGCGCCGTGCTGCTGGGTTTGGTGCTGCTGGTCTGCGCCACCGCCCTGCTCTACTTCGTCACGATGCTCGGTGAGCCGGACGCCCTGATGCCGGAGATCGGCCGCCTGGGCCGGGCCCTGGCGGCGGTGGCGCTCGCCGCGCTGGCGTTCGGCGCCCTGGCGACCGCCTTTGGCACGATGGTGACCGGCTACTCCTTCGTCGCCGCCCTGTTCTACCTGCTGATCGTGGAGGTGGGCCTGGCCCTGGCGCCGGGCTGGCTCAAGGTCATGGCGATGACGGTCCACCTGCGCGTGGTGGCCGGCATCTACGTCCCCTCCACCACGCTCTACATGCCCGACCCGAGGCTGGTGCCGTCGATCTCGCTGGTCGTGGTGCTGGCGGAGACGCTGCTCTGGCTGTTCATCGCGTTGACCTGGGTCAACAGCAGCGAGTACCGCACCGACAAGTGATTGGCGCTCTGCGCGTCGCGCCTGCCGCTGAGCGACGCGATCTCCTTCGCGGTCCAGCGTGGCATTGGCTCCTCCTGCTCCCAAGACAGCAATGCTATGGAACGACCATGGTGGCGATCGGATGATCGCCAAGCTGGAGCCGAGTCGTGGTATGGTCCTTTCGGCACCGGTGGTCCAGGGCAACCCTGGAAGGACAGGGCAGGACGGATGGGAGTGGGGGTTTCACCCAAGATACGTTGGTCGAATATTGCCGGTGGACTGGTATGCCCGTTGCATCCCGGGCACACAGCTGATCACACGTACGTGGCATTGGGCGCTGGAGGGGAACCATGTGGAAGGGCAGCACAGATCGAGTGGATATCTCGGGACTGGTCATGACTCCGCTTCACTCGTACACCGACAACAGGCAGCTGACGGACGACACCAGGCCCGTCGACCTCGTCGGATCCGTCCTGCGGTGCATCACGACGCAGGCGCCGCCGGCCGGTATCGCGGTCTGGGCCACGCTGTCTTGCTCGTTGCCCGTGGTGGGTAACCTGCAGTTCGAGCTGGCTGGCCGGACCCTGCAAGCGAGCGATGTCGTGGGCATGCCGGGGCGTTTCCTGGTGGAACTGCAGCTCGATCCCAGCTGTAGGGCGGTCGTCGAGGCCATCCGGGATCTGAAGTAGAGCATCCTGCTTCACATGCTGTGATCACGGCTGCACAGTCGATGTGCAGCGCGTTGCACACCGCGAGGCTCGTTCGTGGTTCAGCCGGTGCTCCCCGGCCGCGCCACGACAGTGGGCCTGGCCCTGGCGCCGGGCTGGCTCAAGGTCGTGAGCTGGGTCAACAGCAGCGAGTACCGCACCGACAAGTGACCCGCCTCGAGGTCTAGTTTTTCCAGTAGCCGGCGATGGCGTCCACGGTCTTCGCCAGCGCCTTGACGGCGCCGGCCGACGCGGTCTGCTTGCACTTCATCGCCGCCACCATCACCGCGTGGTGTCTGGTCAACATCTGCTGGTAGGCGGCGAGGGCCTTTCGGTCGCGCGGATCGGCCGGCTTGTTTGTCTGCGGTGGCTTTATCTTCTGCGCCATGAAGTAGTCGCTGATCGTGCGGATGATCTTCTCGGCGTGCTGCTCCTTGGTCATGACCCAGCGGACCAGCTGGTTGGCGCTCTGCGCGTCGCGCTTGCCGCTCAGCGACGCGATCTCCTTCACCGCCTTGGTGATGGTGGTGATGTCCTCGCGGATCATCTTGACCCGGTCGGCGTCATGGTAGATGCCGCACGGGACCTGGCAGTGGGCGCGGGCGTCGTGGGTCAGGGCGATGATGGTCAGGGCGGTCAGCGTCGTGGCGATGGTCCAGCGTGGCATTGGCTCCTCCTCCTCCTCGAACATCCCCGAGGTCATGGGTCTGGCTACGACGGTAACTATAGCGGCGTTCGGGTGAGCGGCAAGCCGGCGTCCCCCATGGTGCCTGGATCTGTCAGCCCACAGTGACAGATTGGCGGACCATGTCTCAGTGTTTCGGGCGCGCCACGACCAGGAA
>Ga0180009_10004615_pt1 | contig 15130 bp, 4 predicted proteins | sample OS_PC_MetaG_FD_123537 | JGI IMG/M metagenome (GOLD analysis project Ga0180009, IMG submission 123537) | Groundwater microbial communities from the Aspo Hard Rock Laboratory (HRL) deep subsurface site, Sweden - OS_PC_MetaG | ecosystem: Environmental > Aquatic > Deep subsurface > Groundwater...
AAATTCCGCAAGTATGAGGGAATCGTCTGCGAGCGCTGCGGCGTGGAAGTCACCGAATCCGAAGTGCGCCGCCACAGGCTCGGTCACATAGATCTGGCGGTGCCGGTTTCTCATGTCTGGTTTCTGAGAAAGACCCCTTCCCGCGTGGGCGTGCTCCTTGGTATGAAGATCACGGATCTTGAAAAGGTCATTTACTACGCCAATTACATCGTGACGGATCCCGGAGCGACGCCGCTGAAGCTGAAGCAGCTGCTCTCAATAGACGATCACGCGCGCTTGAGGAAACTCTACGGCCTCAGGTTCAAAGCGGGCATCGGAGCTTCCGCCATCCGGAAACTCCTTAAAGAAATGAATGTGGAAAAGCGGATGGAAGAACTCAGGGCTAAACTCAAAACCGAGAAATCAGCCGTGGGCATCTCGCGAATGGACAAACATCTTAAAATAGTGGAAAGTTTTTTTTACTCCGGCAACAAGCCCGACTCCATGATATTGACGGCACTGCCGGTGATGCCTCCCGGTCTGAGGCCGCTGGTGGCGCTTGAGAGCGGCCGCTTCGCTTCGTCGGATCTTAACGATCTGTACCGCAGGATCATCAACAGGAACAACAGGCTAAAACACATAAAAGAGCTCAGGGCTCCCGAGGTTGTCGTCAATAATGAAAAACGCCTTCTTCAGGAAGCGGTTGACGCCCTTATAGAAAATGGCATCCGCGGCAAAACCGTGGTGTCGGCATCCGGACGCGCGCTCAAATCCCTCGCGGATATAACAAAAGGGAAAAGAGGCCGCTTCAGGCAGAACCTCCTCGGCAAAAGAGTGGATTTTTCCGGACGCGCCGTTATTGTCGTCGGCCCGCAGCTCCACATTGACCAGGTGGGTGTACCCAAATATATGGCTGTGGAACTCTTCAAGCCTTTTATCATAAGAGAGCTGCGAAAGCAGGGCCTGGCCTCGCACATAAAAGACGCCAACAGGGTGATACGCGAACAGCCCGGTCTTGTTTTCGATCTTCTGGAAAAGATAATGAAGATGTATCCGATCATGATAAACCGCGCTCCGACACTCCACAGACTCAGCATACAGGCCTTTTATCCGGTTCTTGTGGAAGGAAACGCCGTGCAGCTCCATCCTCTCGTGTGTTCGCCGTTTAACGCGGACTTTGACGGTGACCAGATGGCGCTCCATCTGCCTCTGACGCCCGAGGCGAGAATGGAGGTGATGACCCTCCTTATGTCAACGAAAAACTTTTTTTCTCCGGCCAACGGCAATATGCTCGACACCCCGTCACAGGACATGGTGCTCGGTATCGCGTATCTGACGAAGATGAAACCGGGGGAAGTCGGCGAGGGTAAAATATTCAAGGACGCGGATGAGGCCATAAGGGCTTTCCGCTTTAGTGTTGTCGGGCTCCACGCCAAAATAAAAGTGGCGGGCCTGAATGAAATATCGGAAAAAGATAAAGACGGCAAAATCCTAAAGCCTTCGGAATGGAAAGACTACACCACGCCCGGGCGCATCATCTTTAATGACATCATTCCCGCGGGCATTGACAAGATCAACATGGAGATGACGAAAAGCAAGATCCATGAATTGATCATGAACATACACATCAAGGCGAATAACTATGTTCTGGCGCAATTCCTGGACAGGATAAAAAGGCTGGGTTTTCATTACGCGACGGTGTCGGGCAGTTCCATTCTGGTGGAGTCCCTTATCCAGTGCGGAGCCAAAGACAAGATAATCAACGAATCAAAAGAAAAAGTTTTGAGGTTTGATAAGAGTTATCAGGCCGGCATAATGAGTAAACAGGAAAGGTACAACAGGATAATATCCCTCTGGCAGGACACCAGTGACACGCTGGCGGATATGGTTTTTGAGGATATGGCCAAGCAGGAGCTCAAACCGTATAAGGTCGGTGAGCCGAGGTTCAACTCACTGTACATAATGGCCTCTTCCGGCGCGAGAGGTTCGCGCACGCAGGTGCGTCAGCTTGTGGCGATGAGAGGCCTGATGGCCAAGCCGCAGAAAAGAGTGACCGGTGAGATCGGTGAGGTCGTTGAGACGCCAATTGTTTCCAATTTCAGGGAAGGCATGACGGTGCCTGAATATTTTATTTCGACTCACGGCGGCAGAAAAGGCCTTTCGGACACGGCCCTCAAAACCGCCGAGGCGGGCTATCTTTCAAGAAAACTTGTGGATGTCGGCCAGGATGTCGTCGTCTGCATGGATGACTGTCAGTCCGTAAACGGCATCACGGTTTCCGCTCTCATGGAGGGCCAGAATGTCGTTGAGTCGCTGTCCGAAAGAATAGTGGGACGCGTTGTCATTGATAACATCGTCAACCCCATCACCGACGAGGTGCTCATAAAAGAAGGTGAACTTGTCAGCGAAGCTGACGCGAAGAAAATAGAGGATGCGGGTTTTGTATCGGTCAAAATAAGATCTGTACTCACATGCCAGGCACCCCGCGGCTGCTGCGCCAAGTGCTACGGACGAGATCTTTCAACAGGCCGGATGGTCAGGTTGGGCGGTACGGTCGGCGTCATCGCGGCCCAGAGTGTCGGCGAGCCGGGCACACAGCTGACACTGCGGACTTTCCACATCGGTGGTATAGCCGGAAGGATCATGGACACCTCTGAACTGCGCGCCATGTCAGACGGTAAAGTGGAATTTGAAAATCTTCAGACAATAAAAAACAAAGAGGGCATTCTCGTCGTCATCAGCAAAAACGCGAAAATGATATTCAGGCATCCGAAAAAAGTCGTCCCCCAGACTTTCAGCCTCCCCTACGGCGCTGAAATTAAATTTAACGACAGCAGAAAAGTGCGAAAGGGCGAGCTGATAGGCCAGTGGAACCCCAGGGAAATGCCTCTTATCGCAGTGCACTCTGGAACCATCCGCTGGAGAGACATAATTTCGGGCATCACTATCAGGGAAGACAGGTCCAAAGAAACCGGCCTTCTTGAGCGCATAGTCATACCTTATCAGAGGAGTAAATACAGGCCGCAGCTGGAAGTTGTGGGAGATACCGGCAAAAAAGACGTTTTTCCCCTTCCTCCCGATACGCACATCAGCGTCTCAAACAAAGACAAAGTTGTGGCGGGCGATATTGTGGCCAAGATCCCTCAGGAGATAACAAAGATCAAGGACATTACCGGCGGACTGCCGCGCGTGACCGAGCTTTTTGAAGCCCGCAGGCCGAAAAAGGCCGCTGTTATCACCGAGATCTCCGGGATTGTTGAGATCATGCAGTCGGAAAAAGGTGAGATGATGGTGAAGATCACTCCGTCCCGCGGAGGAGAAGCGAGGGAATATCTGATTCCGCACGGCAAACATCTTATTGTTTATAACGGCGATGAAGTGTCGGCGGGAGACCAGCTTACCGACGGCGCCATGGATCCCCATGACATCCTCAAGGTGCAGGGTGAGAAAGGCGTGCAGACCCATCTTCTTGACGAGGTGCAGGGCGTTTACCGCCTGCAGGGTGTCAAGGTGAACGACAAGCACATAGAGATCATCATCAAACAGATGCTTTCCATGGTGCGCATTGTGGATCCCGGCGATACATCTTTTGTTCCGGGCGAGCAGGTCGGAAAATGGGAAGTGCGCGAGTCGAACGAAAAGCTTTCGGCTTCCAAGAAAAAGGCCTCCTTTGAATCCATTCTACAGGGCATAACGAGAGCCGCTCTGAACAGCAAGTCGTTCATATCCGCGGCGTCGTTCCAGGAGACCACAAGGGTACTCACCGAAGCCGCCATAAGGGGGGCCGAGGATAATTTTGAGGGCCTGAAAGAAAATATTATAGTGGGCAGGAAGATACCCGCCGGCACGGGCCTGGCGGAAACAAAGAGGACCTTACAATGAGCGATATAAAAGATTACGCAGTCATCGACGGCGGAGGCAAACAGTATTTTGTGAGCGTTGGAGACAAGGTCGAGCTCGACAACGAGGGGCTTGAGAGCATAGATAAGGTTCTTCTGGTAAAAACAGGGGACAAAATCCTCATAGGCGAACCCGTGCTCTCCGGAGCGAAAGTCGGACTTAAATTCATCGGAGCGCAAAAAGCTCCGAAGGTCATTTCGTTCAAGAAAAAGCGCCGCAAAGGCTACCGCCGCAAAATAGGCCACCGCCAGCAGTACTTCGTTTACGAAGTAAAAGACATCAAGACCGCCGCCTGACATCGCCCCGCCAGCGGGACGCTTTTTCTCCGCTTACTTTTATTTGTTATTAGTCGCTTGACACTTATTGCGTCGATAAGGTAAAATTCAGCAGAATGAGTAATTACAAAAATACAAGTTCGGAAAGCAGTTCACTGCAAAAACAGGAAAGTGTCACAAAAAACAATCAATCAACCCCCAAAATAAAAAGTTTATTTGAAGTTAAGGATATAGAGGAAGTTTCTCGATAAGGGCAAATCCGTCGTGAGGCGGAGACGCAAAGCCGCGGGACTGATGTAAATTAGTTAGCAGGGCAGCCGAAGGAAACAACACAGATAATTTATCAGTTAGCCGGGTTACCGAAAGAAAAAGAAAATCGGTAACCCTGTTTTTTATTTGCGGGGGAAAAGGGAGGATGCTGTTGGAGGGAAGCAAGCAATTGAGGCGTTTGAAATTATTGAAAAAAATGAGTGATATGGGGTCAAAAGAGGGGTATCGCCATAAGGTATATAAGACAGTTGGAGTCGTAACGAGGAAGGTTTCAATGGTAAAAGTGAATTCAATTTTCAGGAAGATTCAAAAATACAATATCCACGGAGGAATAAAATGAAAAAAATAATTTTAATTTTAGGTTGTTTTATATTTGCAGCGCAGGTATATGCTAAAGAAGGAAACAAGAAAGAAACAAAACAGGCTCCCTTTGACCATGAGGCATATAAGGCATACGAGGAAGGATTAATGAATTCAAAGACAGAGGAGATAATAGCAGGAAATTTAAAAATAGAGAAAATTTTTGGTGATACAGTAATGTATTTTAAGTTGTTTAACAAAAATACCGGTGAAGCCATAGGAGAATATGAGGATATCAGGGTTGATATTTCAGAAGATAAGAATTATTCCCTTATCAGGCCGTGGGGCTCACATGGTTACTCGGGCAGTGAAAAAGTGATTTTTTTTGATAACGAAAATCTTAAAATAGTTTGGGAAAAGAGAATTAAAGAATTTATTGAAAAATATGGGAGATATAGCGGAGGCAAAAGCGGAATTTCAAAAAATGGAGATTTGGTTGCAATAATATTGGGGCCTAAAAACCTTCTTGAATCTAATGTTCACGATATTGTAGTTTTAGATAAAAAAGGAAATATAGTGGAAGAAATGCAATACGGCCATTATCTTCTTGGCGGTGTTGATGATACTCTTGAATTTTCACCTAAGTTAAAATTATTGATTGGGAAAGAAACAAGATTTCCTTTTAATAAAGTTTTTAGTATCGAAAAAGGGGAACATATTTGCGATAGCGAGATGATAAGTATCAGTAACAATGAAAAGTACTTAGCCGTTTTAAGAAGAGCTCCTGAGTTTTCGGAAGTCGGCAGAACTGAAGAAGACAGCCCTGGAACTTTTTCAAGCAGTGAAGAAGAACGTTTAGAATATTTACGAATTCTAAAGGTAAATACGAATAATTACAAAAAGGAGCAGTTGATATCTGATATGGATGTGAGTAATGCAATTGAGCCATATATATATATTTATGACACAGGGACAGATGAAATCATAGGTAACGTCAGAGTGCCAATGAAACAGCCATATCGTAAGAAATGGGGGAAAGCATTCTCTATATCTTCGGTAAAGGAATTAGAATTCAGTAAAGATGATAAAAAAATAATTGTAACAACAGAATATGAAGGAGAAAGAAAAAAACAGGAATTCACAATAAAAGAAGGAATAGAATTCAAGAAATATCAGGGCCGGGCGTTCAAAAAGTTAAAGGAAAAGAGGCTGGCAAGACAAAAAGAGGAAAAGATACCGTATCAGGAGAGAGACCGTCGAGGAAGGATAAAGAATTTAAGAAAAAAGGTTCAGGAAATCAGAAAAACAGCAAAGGAAAGGGGTCTGGAAAAAACAGCTTTGAAAGAACTCAAACAAATAGAAAAAAAGATTAAAGATAATAGTACTGGCACAACATATGTGGGAATAAGGGCGGAATTGGCTAAATTTGAAGTCAAATATAATTTGATGGGGCATGTGTCCTACAAAATGGTAAATGGGATATGAGAATTATTGATTGGGACAGAACTGGAGAGACGGGAATTGTGGGCGAGGAACGAATACTGAACAGATTCCCCGACATTCATCCTGAAGTATTGAAGAAACTTGAAAGAGGTAAAGAGTAGGGTGAGTTTGATTTATTTTAGAAACAAACTATTATGGAATTGGAGATATCTGAGTAGACACTTAATCGGAGGAGATTCCAATTATATGGGAGGAAGTGGGATGAAAAAAATAACAATACTGATTTTAACGGAGGCAATTTTATTCACCTGCGCGATTGCACAGGAACCGGATTTAATGACAAATCCGGCAAAAACGACCATGGAACAAACCCACAAAAACGGGATGGTGAATGCATATAATGCGTTGAAGAGAGTTAAGGAGATAAAGGAGGATAAAGGAACGAGGATAACGCCCCCATTATGGGAGAATGCAAATGACATTATTTATATTCCGACTCTAATAGCAGAAGGTCAGTGGGGAGCTGGTGAAAGAGAATTTGGGTATTATCATTGGCCCACAGAGCCAGCAAATGCTCCGAGAGCAATAACCGTTAAAGATGATATTCTTTATGTTTTAGATTCGCGAAATGCAAGAATTGTAAAATTTACAACAGAAGGGACATATTTAGGAATTGTAGAATTAGAGAAAATCAAAGAACTTAAAGTTAGAGGGAAAAAATGGAAAATTAGCAAAAATGCCGCTAAATCTGAAATAGCTCCAAAAGTATATATTGGAGGAGAATTTGACTTCTTAGAAATAGATAATGAAGAATGCATGTATTTGTATGTATCTGCTGGTTGGGGAATTTCGCGAGTCGTTATTTATAGCCACAAAGGGAAGTTTATTGCAGAATTGAGTGAAGAAGATGTTGGATATGAAATACAAGTTTTTTTTAGTGATAAAAATGGAGAAATATACATTGGGCAAATACATACAAATAACCAAAAAGGCAATGTTGTTATGCTACCAAGCGGGCAAAGAAATTATTTCAAAATATCTTCCTCAAGGAAAATAAAAAAAGTAAAAATGAAAGAATTGCCAGAAAGCAAATCTAAATTATTATGGAAAGAAATAGAAAAACCAAAGGTAACCGAATTCGCCAAATTGGATAAAATCACAGCTAAACTTATTGAAGTCCACAATAAAAAACCATGGTTAGGCAGAACAATAAAATTAAGTTCAGGCGAAATTTATCAGATAGTATATGACGACGAAAATGTAGATTTAGGCTGGAAAATAATCAAATGGGAAAAGCAAAAATAAGAATTTATTTTTTACTGCCGCTGTTTGCATTTTCCAATGCGTTATTTGCAATTAATTACGGTTCAACAATAGTCAGCAATGCCGAATATCAAGCGTTAATAAATGCCGGATATGAAGATTGGCAGCCCAGAAATAAAATAGATAGCAGTGTAGGGTATGGTGATAAATATGTTTTTGATTTAATAAACTGGAACGGCAAGTTTGATTGTTCCGGTCTTGTTTCGTATTGCGCGGATTTGAAAAGGCATTATGGAGTACAAAACAGTGAGTTGAGTTATTTTGTTGATTCTGTTTTTTCATGGGAAAGTTTGGAGCCCGGCGATTTGTTTTTGAAAAAAGATTTGAGCCATGTAATGATTTATCATAGCAAAACTACAAAAGGAGAACTTCCTGCTGCTACACTTATTCAAGCATCTTCAAATCCAGAAAAGATGAAAGTTATTAAAGAGCCTTTTACTCAAACGAATCTTGAATCAGGATATTATCTCCGGCGTCTTAAATATTACGAATTCTACCCGTCAATAAGCATAACCGGGGTGGAGAATAATAAGGGATATAAAGAGTCAGTTACCCTAAGTTACTCTGCTTCCGATAGTTTAAATTCAGCTTATATTTACGCAATAGGAAGTTATTCAAAAGATGATGCGGCTTATGTGGATTTTTCTTATGCCGGAAAAACATTTATCGAAGAAGGCAAATACGATATTACTGTAGAAGCGCAGGACTGGGCAAATCAGAAAATATTAGATGCATTAACTTTTTATATTGATAAAACTGCCCCTGTGATTTCCAATGTTACCGGAAACATCGCGGGAACAACGGGAGAGAGTGTTGCAATAAGTGCGGATATTACCGAGGCGAATCTTGATTATTCAAAAACAAGGATTTATTACACACCGATAGAAGGAAGTGAAACATGGGATTGGTTTAATCCTGCATGGGGATATACAATGAACTGCCCTAACAATAAAGTTGGGGATATTTCATATTACATCACTGCTATTGATTTAGCGGGAAATTCAGCGAGAGTTCCTGCTACGGGAACTTACAAAATCACGATTACTGACAATGATAAACCTACAATCAGTAATGTGCCTTTGGATTTTATTACAAATCAAAATGTTGACCTGAGATATGAGTGTGCTATAGAAGATAATGTTACTTGGCCGTGGTGGGATTGCACAATAACAGGGTATGGGCCATTCACAGAAGAAGGGGAATATTTTAACAAGACAATCACAGTACAAGACGCTGCGGGAAATACGGCAACAGCGACTTTTCCATATTTTGAAATAGATAAAACACCGCCGCAGATATTAGATGAAAGTAAATTGCAATTTAATGTAAAGGTATTTTCAACGGGGGAACCGGGCGCAGAAATAAATTATATTTCCCCACTGACAAAGTTTTATTTGGAAGAGGATTTTACTGATTTTGATACTATATGGCATAAAATAGATACAGAAGAAAATTACCATCAGTATTTTTCAACTGCTCCGATACAGTTTACTTCAGGTCATCATACAATCAGTTATTATGCGAAAGACAAAACAAGGGAAGAAAATTTAACGTCTGTTTTATCATTTGCAGTAGATGTGGACGGAACGGTCCCAGAAACGGAACTTGTGTCAATTGAAACAAGAGTTAAGGATGAGAAAACAGGCATTGAATACGACTTTGAGAGTTTTACATACGAAATAACGGCGGCAGACGGAGAATCGGGAGTAAAGGAGTTAAGAGTCAGGATTGACGGCGGGCCGATGCAGGTTTATACAAATAGTAGTTTGGTAAACCCCTTTGTAGTTTCGGAGCAATTTCTGCTCGGAAAGCTGGAGGGCGAGCACACGATAGAGTATTATGCGATAGACAATGTGGGGAATATAGAGACGGCGAAGACGTATACAGCCAAAATACCGCATCCTACGGAGATAGCGTTTCCGCCTGATAGTTCAGCGCAGGAAGGGGGCCTGTGGTTTGGATATAATCAGACAGGAGACGGCGAGGATTTTAGATGTTTCTCCTACGCAGTAAAAGTAACCGCTGATGAGAATTTCCCCAGAAATTACAATCAAAGCAAAGAAGGAAGCGGTGACAGCCCGCTTGCCGCATATTTTATAAATAATGCCGATTTTATAGATGTCGGTATAGATTGGAAGATAAACTGTTACGCGGGGATAATTTTTGATAAGGATGTGTATTTAGATGCGGAGAAGACGGCAAAATGGCCGGCAAACCAATGGTTTCGTATGGGGGATTTACCCAGCGATAAAGAAGATAATATGATATCACTATTGGCAACAGTTGCATATGGAGCGGCAAGTCCTGTTCTGGGAATTATACACGGATTGCTTTCCACAGTATTGTCGCATAGTGCCGGAAATATGCAGGCTAAATTTTATCTTGACCCGGCTACGAATATAGGGCTTCAGGCAAATGGAGCGACTTATGGGATTTGTCCGCTTTGCACCAAAGGAAGAGGAACGGTATGCGTGTATTACACTGACAAATATGAACGCTCAAAAACAATCAGTGAAAGTGGTGAAAGCGTCCGGGTCAGCGGCGATACACCGTATGAGGTGAGTCATTCAACTGTGCTGACAAGGGAGGACGGGAGTCCGACAGAGGGGCAGATGACCGGCTTTAGGTACAAGCTGAACTCCTGGACATATCCCGATATTGAGGAAACTTCCGTATGGGTTAAAGACATAAACTTAACAGGAAGCGCGGTAGATTTTATTGTAAAAGCAACGACAACATTTGGCGGCAAATTCGATATCGCTAAGAGCAGTTATGACTATATCAGCGACGCGGATAACCTGAAAAAGATGAAAATATATCCGACGACCATAGAAAAGCATGGATATGACAAAGGATTTTCCGCATATAGAGATAGAAATCACTGGACGGAAAACGGTCCCTATTATCCTGATACGGGGGCAAATAACCCGCAGTATGTATTTGAGTGGGGAACAGACGATTCCTCGAACGATTACACAGTCGCCGAGATAAAAACAGATACATTCACGGCGAGAACAAATCCTGATATTAAAACAGGACGGGTTTATGTGCCTATAGAGGGTTGGGCGAGTTTTGTTGAGGACGGCACGAAAAATTACAAAATAGAGTATTCGACGGATGAGATCGACTGGAGGGATATAAAGACATCAGTGACCAATGTTCTCAGCAAATACTATCTTGCCTTCTGGGACGTGACGGGACTTAATGGAACACATTATATAAAGTTAACGGTTGACGGGGTTGAGAAGGACAGAAAGACGGTTCATATAGGACGGAAAGTAGAACCCGCCGGAACATATCCAGGGTCAGAAGAAGATAGCAATCCCGTAACCGACCCATGGGGGAATGTTAAAGTTGGTTTATTGAGCGATTGGAGTAATGAAACACAATATTTGACGATAACGCCGATAAAAGCTGAAGATTTTTTATTTGAACCGCCGCCTGAGAAGTACTACAAAGTTTTAGGCGATGTGATTTATGAGTTTAAGCCGTCAATGAGTTTTAACGTTCATCCCGTTGTTGGAGGTAGTTACGGTAGACTTACGATGCGATACGAAGAAGATGACATTCCCGACGGGAAGCCGGAAGATGAATTATCAATTTATCACTTTAATCCCGGAACAAAGACGTGGGAAGCGCTGGATGATTTAGAAAGAGATTTAACGGCAAATACAATAACAGCGCCGATAGACTGTTTCTCGTATTACTTTATCAGTCCGACGGTTGATACAACGCCGCCTGAGAAACCGACGGAATTGACAGCAAATAATAAATCAGTTGCAGACTGGGATTCGGACGGTATATATTCGCTTGACTGGAAGAATCCCGTGGATTTATCGGGAATAAAAGGGGCATACCGGAAAACCGGATTGGCGCCGGTAAATAATACAGACGGGGTATTTACGGAATCAAAACCGGCGACTGTGAGAACTTTTTGGCATGGAGAGAATCCTCTGTATTTATGGCTTGAAGACAGGGCAGGGAATACGGCGTATGTGAAGAGGAGCACCATCACACTCAGATATGACGGGACAGCGCCGGAGGTTCCGGTGGTGTCAAATTCTTTGGAAGAGAATCCCCCCGCGCCCACTTTACTAAAGGGGGAGTTTAGTTCATCGGATATAGAGAGCGAAATAGCCGGATATAAGTATGCGGTTGGGAGCCTGGGCGGAGGCTGGCTGGGAGAATGGTCTAAATCATTTTCATTGCCGAAGGGAGTTAATTTTTATCCGCAATGGAACGTATATGTATACAAGGCAGAAGGAAAAAGAGTTTATTATGGGGAGGCAGACCAAGGGGGCGCGGTTACGTGGACAGAAACGGCTTCATTGCCGGTTGAAGATGTTATGCGTTATTCGGTTAGCATCTGTCAGGGGTGGATATATGTAATCGGGGGGCTGAAACATGAAGGTTATAATTATAACCAAAGTGACGAAATATATTACGCAAAAATAAACACGGACGGTTCGATATCGGGCTGGCAAACACAAAAACTATTTGAGCCGTTAGCGCTTCACGCTTCTGCGGTTATAGGGACCAGGATTTACGTTATTGGCGGAGAAAATGAGAATGCGGAAACGACAAACAAAATTTATTTTGCAGATGTTGATACTGAAACAGGCTCGTTGTCTCAGTGGACGAAAACAATTTCTATGCCGGAGCAAAGAGCATGGCATTCCGCAATAGCGGATGGAAATGCAATATATGTTACAGGAGGCTATGATAAAAACCTGAATAAGACCGATGCGGTATATTACGCTGAAATAGATCCCGCACGCGGTCACTGCGGAATCTGGAAGCCGATTACTCCTTTGCCCGAAGGAATAGTAAATCATCAAAGCGCTGTTGCGGGCGGAAAGATTTATGTGAAGTCGAGCAATCTAATTTATTCGGCAGACATACAGTCCGGCGGCAGAGCGGGAAGCTGGGTGAAATCCGAATCACAAATACCATACGACATAGGCAGAGGATTTTCAACTGTAAAACATAATAACCGTGTTTATTTTATTGGCGGTGAAAATTCGGCTGAAGTGTATAAAGCAAAATTGACATTTGCCGGGGTTACAGAAGGATTTGACATTCAAAGGCAGGAGCCGCTTCCTGATGTGAGATATGACGGCGCGGCAGTTTCGCATCAGGGGAAAATTTATTTAATTGGCGGAAAAAATTCGGCGGGCGCTTTTCAAAGAAATATTTATTATACAGTTCCGAAACTCGGCAGTGAAATTGCCTATTATGACGGGGATATTGAGTTCTGGAATAATACGACAGCATCTTTGCCGGCAGGAAAATATTATCATACTGCGGTTGTGTGTATGGATTGGATATATGTAATCGGCGGGCAGAACAATGAAGTTTACAGGGCAAAGCCGCAACCCAACGGGAATATAACACATTGGAGCAGAGTGGACGATTTACCTTCAGGGGCGGCGTGTTTTTCGGGAGTAGGAGTTTATCAAAACTTTATTTACATCACAGGGGGATATCCGTATGGCAACAGGGTTTATAGGGCAACAGTAAAAGAAGACGGTAATTTTGAAAACGGCTGGACTCACATAGATTACCTTCCTGATTTTGTTAGATTAAACAAACATTCACTAGAAATTATCGGGAACAAAATGTATATGATTGGCGGCGAAGAATCAGAAGTTATAAAAAAAGATGTGTGTTTTTGCGGGATTAACGAAAATGGCGATCTCGGCGAATGGGAAAATGCCGCTTCACTTACTGATGTAAGGACGAGCGCGAAATCGGTTTTCCTTGATGATAAAATATTTCTGTTTGGCGGGGATATCGGCGCCGGATATACGAGAGACATTGTTTATACTGGCGTTAATCTTGGCGGCGAAGATTTAATCGGCTGGACTGATACGGGGGAAAGTTCGGTTTCCCTCGAAGATCTAAATCTTATTCCGGGGCAGGAGTATTATTTTCAGGTAAAAGCGCAAAACGGGGCGGGGACATGGAGTGAGGTCGGGACAGGAGAGGGGATAAAGGTTGCAATTCCTGAGCCGGAAGTAATATCGTTGAAACTCTGTGACAGGGATTCAGGTTCTGCTCAATGGACAAATGAAAGGATTGTAAATGTTGATATTGAGTCAAGTGATTTTGCGATTGAATCTTTGATTGCGGACAATCATTTTTTTACGGGAGCAGCGTGGCAGCCTCTTTACGGCAGGATGCCGTTTAACTTTGTTACACAGGGAGACGGAGTGAAAACCGTGTATTGCCAGGTAAAAGATATTGATGGAAAAGTCAGTATAACGAAAACAGATACAATTATTCTGGATACGACTATTCCTGAGGTTACGATTTCAGAACCTTCAGCGGATTCTTTTGTCAGCGGCGAAATTACAGTCAATGTTGCTGCGACCGACGGGGGTTCAGGAATTAACTGTATTAAACTGCTTATTGATGAAGTGCAGGTATCCACAATCAGTGGACGGTCGGGTTCTTATATCTGGAACACTCAGAAGGAGACAGAAGGCAGTCATTCAATCTCGGTAATTGCTTATGACAAAGCGGGCAATATCAGCGAGAAGAAAACAATTGCCGTCAACGTTGACAATGTGCCGTTCAGGATAACAATGGCGGGGGCAGACCCTGCCACATTCAACACTTATTACGGTGAGAAGTCAAACATCTTCTTTCAGACATCGGAGGAAGGCAAAATTACGATAAACATTGACGGCCATCCGATAGTAAGTGATTTCGTTTCAAAGAAGGGGCTGAACTGTTTTGAGTGGGACGGCGCGGGTTTTGAAAACGGAACATATCAGGGCCTTGTCAGCGGGGTAAGTTTGTCAAATCCCGGACAGTCGGATGAGAGGGAGTTTAAAATAAAGATAGATACGAATATTCCATACGTCAGAGATTTTTGTGATGAGCTTACCTGGATGTACCAATCTTATAACACTGAAAATAATGAATTTCATACGTCCATTGTCTACAGAGTTTCCGGAAATTTCGGCATATACGAAGATGATACAATGAGAACCCGGAGGCTGGTTATGAAGGATGCCGACGATATTCCCCTATATAATTCGGGTTGGGAGGATTGCACCTCTGATAAAAATGTCATATGGGCTAAAACGAAATTACCTGAAGGGGTAATTCCGACCCCGGGAATTTTCAAGTTTGAGATGCAGGCAAGCAGAAAAGAGTTTCCATATTTGCGGGGGAATTCAAGAAATGTGGTTAACACAATTGACTGGCTTGCCGAGCCTCTGGAATGGTACCGGCTTGAATTCGACAGGGAGATAATTTCGGTAAGTGACGCTCCCATGGAAGCATTACAGGCATTGTATTTATCTGATCCGGCAATGTATTTTGAGAGTGATTTGTATAAATACGCTCCTGAAGACATGACTTTCGAGCCAGATCATCCATACTGTATTAAACTTCCATATTCGGATGAAAAACATGGTGGCGGTTTGAGGATCTATTTCTTTGATGAGGGCATAACGCCGGCCAAATGGGTTAAGCTTCCCCGTCAGCTCGTGGATACTTACAATCACCGGATTGTCGCGGAAGTTAATAAATTAGGAACATTCGCGATATTGAGCGTTGAGGACAATGAAGCTCCTGAAATAAATAATCTAACAGCCGCGCCGAATCCGTTTTCGCCTAACAGAGACGGG
>Ga0180009_10004616_pt1 | contig 15128 bp, 15 predicted proteins | sample OS_PC_MetaG_FD_123537 | JGI IMG/M metagenome (GOLD analysis project Ga0180009, IMG submission 123537) | Groundwater microbial communities from the Aspo Hard Rock Laboratory (HRL) deep subsurface site, Sweden - OS_PC_MetaG | ecosystem: Environmental > Aquatic > Deep subsurface > Groundwater...
CGACTCTCGAGGCTGTGTCGCTCAGGCTCGAAATACCAAAAGTATGACTTCGCCTTCGCTCCTTGCCTCGAGAGCCGGGTCCTGCGCGATCATCGAATCTCTTCAACCCGAAGGCGGTCTAGGATCCTGCGGACCCGTTGACAGGTCTGCAATCGTGCAGCTCCGTGGACTCGCTTCACTCGTCCACTTCGCTTTGCACGATGGCAGCCATGTTGACTGGCGTCGAGCCATGCAATAGGCTGGAGGCGATGGTTAATCTGCGCCACCGCTCCAACAGGTGAATTGACGATGGCAACCGACGAGGCACAAAGCAAGAACCGCTTCAACGGCGTGAAGATCTTCTCTGCTACCATGGCGCAGGAGCGCGACCGTCTTGGAGAACGGATAACCGACTGGCTCCGCGAACATCCGAAGTGGGAAGTGGTAGACACCGTGGTGACCCAGTCATCCGACGAGGCGTTCCACTGTCTCGCGATCACGATCTTCTACAACGAACCGGTGGACTGAAGCTCGAGGCTCAGACCGTGACCGCGATACCCAGCTCCTCGCGCAGCTGGGCGTAGCCCTGTCCCAGTGCGAAGGTCGTCAGGTCCCTGATGGCGTGTGGCTCGTACCGCAGCGTGTCGAGCGCAGGTCGAATATCCGCGCAGAAGAGCAGCCCGACCCTCGCCGTGGTGCAGTAGACCGCGCGCATCCACTGTGACAGGTTGACCTTGCTGTCCTGCGCCAGCAGGTCGGTGATCAGTTGCTCCAGCTGGTCGCGATCCAGGCCTTTGGCCCCGATGGCCTGACCGAACCGTGCCACCGCACCGTCGGGGTCCGGCGGCGTCACACCGGGTCGGCAGTGGGCCAGCGTGGCGAGCACGGCCACCTTGAGGTCGGTGCCGCGTCGGCCGTGGATGTGCAGGCGACCAGGTGTGGTGGAGCTCAGCACTCTCGCAGCGGTGAAGGCGATTGCGGTCTCGTCCTTGGAAGAGAGCAGCTGCAGCCCCACCAGCACGCGAGCCTGAGCGCCGGGCAGGGGCACCATCTCGGCGGTCAACTGATCCGTGGCATACAGCGGAGGGATCGGTTGACCGAGCTGCTCTGCCACATGGGACAGCGTGGTCCAGAACGGCTCGAACAGCTGCCCCGGCTTCAGCAGCTGGCTCTCCGAGCTCCCGTGATGCTCAAGCGACACGGGCAGCACCTCGGCCATCACCGGCGCCAGGGCGGACATCAGATTCTCGACGGAGGTCAGGTCGTCGGCGTGTCGGATCTGCTGCAGATCCATGGCGGTCGGGGGGCGCGATTGCCGCAGCATCTTGCCCGGAGCCAGCTCCTGAAGCAGACGCTGCTCCCCCGCCTCCGACGCCATGCCATGGTGATCGAGCAGACAGGCCGCCACGAACGCCCAGTCGTGCCGGCCCCCCTTGAGGTGCAGATCGCACAGATTGCGCAGCGGCTCCAGGTTCTCCGGCTCCGTCGACAGTTGTCGCTGGTATCCCTCTGCCACCTCGCGCCACTCTTCGATCGCTCCGGCGACATCGAGCGCCGCCCTCACCCGGGAGTCGCCGGGGGAGAGCCGCGAGGCCACCTCGAGCGCGAGCTTCGCGTTCTCTGGCTGCCCCAACCTCGTCTGATACAGGTGAGCCAGGTCGAGCCACAGCGGCAGGGTCTCCATCGGCTTCTTGGTGCGAAGCCTGAAGATCAGCCGGCGGTACTGGTGCTCGAGCTCCTGGTACTGCTCGGCTCTCGTCAGCAGGCTCGTCACCGCCTCGAACAGGTCCTTGCGCGGCGGGCCCAGCTTCAGCGCCTGGGAGAGGTACTCGACCGCCACGGCGTCGTTGCCCGCGTCGCGTTCGACCCAGCCGGCCAGCTCCAGCGCCCTGACCGAGTCGGGGGCGACGCGCAGGGCGTGCTCCAGGTGGGGCCGGGCCGTGATGGCCCCCGACTCCCCGCGTCCCTGGTGCAGGAACAGGGCCCATCCCAGGTGAGCGTGGTAGTCGGGCTGGTCCGGGTTCTCCTGCGTAGCGCGCCTGAACGCGGCCACGGCTCCCTCGATGTCCTGCTGTTTGAGGAGCGTGTGGCCTTCCTGGTAGAACAGCTCGGCGCCGTACGCGTCGGTCTCCGGCTCGACCTCCGCCGCCGCCCTGGCCAGGGTCTGGTCGTACGACTTGCGCTGCAGCGGATCGGACAGCACGGCGTGGGCCTGCTCGACGATCAGGTTGAGCTCGAGCAGCCGGTCCTGGTCCTCTTCGGGCAGCCTCCCCTTGAACCGGGTCGTGGCGAACAGCTCCTGCTTCTCGCGATGGGCCCGGGCCACATCTTCCGTCGTCGCGCCGGTCTCCAGGCCCAGCACCTCGTAGTGGCTCTTGCCGTGGATACCGAGGTAGGTCTGCAGCAGGATCTCCCGCAGCCTCAGCTCCTCGGACTCCCGAACCCTGGGCTCCCTCGTCCTCCCCGGCTCCTCCAGCTCGAGCTCCGCCGGGACCTGCATCACCCCCGAGTCCTCGGGCTCGGCGTAGATCGGCGGCACCTGCTCCCCCGGCTCGAACAGCTCGATGTCATCGGTCGTCGGGCCGCTCAGCGGTCGGGCGGGCTCCAGGTCCTGCAGCTGGATCAGCTCCGAGTCCCGGGGGCGCGCCTGAGCCAATACCGGCAGCGGCTCCACAGCCGGTATTGACGCCGGCTCGTCGCTGCTCACAGCCCCCGCCAGGCCGTTTTCCAGGGCAGCGCGCGGCACCGCCTTGCGAACAGTGGTGATCTTCGCCATCGGAACCGGACGCACCTCCGGGGGGTAGGGCTGGGTCAGCCGCGCCAGCTCGGCGTTCTGCAGCGTGTCGACCATCACCAGCAGGGTCGGCAGGTCCAGCCCGGCCTGTGCCACATCCTGCAGGCTGTTCCCCGACAGCGCCCGGCCCAGCGGCTCCGCGCTGAACACTCGCTCGATCTGCCCGCGGTGCCGCTCCCCCTTCTCCGTCAGCTCCAGCGCCTGGTCCAGCGCCGGCTCCAGTCTCTGGGCCAGGTCGTCAACGTGGCTCATCTTCTTCTGCGCGGCCAGCACGACCTCCACCGCGTCCACCGCACAGTGTGGTACACGGCTGGTGAAGTCATCCCCGGGCAGGAAGGAGAACATGCCATCCTGCCAGATCAACGCCCGCGCGAGCTTGATACGCGTCTGTGCCAGCAGCGCGTCCAGCACGGTCTGCTGGTCGACAAGACCCATATTGACCAGCGTCTCGCCCAGCTTCCGCGATGTGGCCCGTGCCTGCTTGAGCGCCTGCGCCAGCTGGTTCTCGTCTATCACGTTGCGCGAGACCAGGTAGACGCCGAGGGTCTCGTTGCGCAGGTTGGAGTCCACGAAGATCGGTCTGCCGTCGATGATGAAGACCAGCTTGCGGACTTTGCCGCGCACGAGCTTCAACGTGCCGGTGATGGCGCTGTCCGCCGCGTGCACCAGCAACCACCCCAGCGGGTGCTCGGTCAGCGTGCCGCGCACCGGATGTGTGAGGTCGATCGACGGCACCTGACGTACGCCGCGCGGGCTGGCAGGCACCGGCTGTTGCGGCGGCTCGACCTTCCCTGGCTCCTCGGTGCTCGCAGGTTCCGGCTCCGCGGTCTCGGGCATCTGCCGCCACTCTTCCACGACCTCGGGCTGCTCCCGTTTCAGCCCGTCCAGCAGTCCGAGGGTCTTGCCGATCAGGTCGCGTGCCTCGACCGGCTTGACCAGCACGACCACCTGGTACTGGCTCTCGAGCCGGGACACCGCCCCCTTGTCCCTGGCGAAGCCGCTCACCACCAGCAACGGGACCCTGGAACCGCCGGGACTCTCCCGGATGGCCTTGCACAGCGCAAACCCGTCCTTGCGGGGCATCAACAGGTCCGATACCACGAGGTGCGGCTGCCGCTGCTTGAACAGGGCGATCCCGTCCTCGCCGTCTGCGGCCTCGATGAACTCCACCGCGTAGCCGGTGAACATGGCCCCGCGGCCAAGCATCGTGCGCAAGAGCTGGCGGTCTTCCTTGCTGTCATCCACGAGTAGGATTCGAAGTGACATCAACGTACCCTGCGCTCACGACTCGGGGCAGTTCCCCAACAGATTCAAGTGCCTGGTACTCTACCTCTCGCGACGCGTTGAGGCCACCGTTTCCGGTCTCCTTGCGCGATCAAGAAATCAAGAACTCCAGCGCCCGACGGCGGCGTGGGTCGAGATCGGCCTCCGCGATGCACTCCCTCAGCCAGGCGCGCTGGAACTGTCGGAGCACCGGCCAGGAGGCTTTGCACAGCGCAGCGACGGTGTACTTCTTGACGACATCCGGGTCCTTCAGCATCTCGCGCAGCTGGTCGAGGGTTGGGTGCTTCAACAGCCCCGGGACGACGGGGACCTCGACCTCCTCTCCGGTGGCCAGGCGGCAGGTGACCACTCCCCGGCTTTGCACGAAATGGTTGGTGCGCTTCATTGGGCCCCCTCGGCCTTGAGCCAGCCCAGGAGCAGGTCCCGTGCCTCGCTTGCGTCCACCGGGTCCACATCGGGGTAGGCTTCCAGGTCCTTTCGGATCTCTTCGTCGGTCCAGGCCAGGAGCCGCTCCGCCACGATCACCGCGTCTTGCTGCGCCAGAGCGAGCCGTGCGTCTGATTCGAGCCGAGGATGCCGACTGAGGACCGCGAGCAGGTCAACCAGATCCCGTGCCTCTGCCCGCTCGGCCACACACTGGATCTTGTCGGCGAGGTACCTCGCAACGGACGCTCGCTGGATTGCCGGCTCGGTCGAGGATTGAACAAGGTCCTCGGCAGGAACGTCCTCGTAGTTCGAGAGCACCTCGACAGTGATCTGCTCCCCGTCGGGGAGGGCAAGAACACCGCGAAAGCCGGAGCCGAAGGCATCCGGCGTCTGTACAATCTCGAAGGCATCGCGAAACACCGCTCGGATCTCGGCGAGAAGCGGTCGGACATCGGCCAGGGCACGGTGGGTGTGAAAGTCCAGATCGAAGGATGCACGATGCTGCAGCTCCTCGATCGACAACGCCGCGGTCCCCGCCCAGTAGCACATCTTCGGCAGCCTGGGGCAGCGTACCACCAGCAGGCCCAGCGCTTCCTTGATGATCTGATCCTGGGTTCTCTTGGACAATGGTCCGCAACATCCTCAAGGCCTGCAGAATGTATCAGCGAAGGCATGCAGGTGCAATCAACCATCAAGGGCGCCAGAGCCTGGAGGCCCTGGAGGCCCCGAGCGTGGAGGCCTGCGGCCACCGTCAGGTGATCGCGGCCCACCGAAGCCACCGTCGCCCCACGGGACAGACAGTCGGTCAGTGGGGCAGCGCCGTCTCCGTCGAGCCCGCGCCCCGGGCATCCATTTCGTGACAGGCCACATCGTGCCCGGGCCGCATTTGCCTCAGGACGGGGAGCTCCTCCGTGCAGGCCGGGTTGCGGCGCTCGCGGTAGAGCGGACAGCGGGTGTGAAACGCGCATCCCGTCGGCGGGCTCAGGGGGCTCGGCGGCTCGCCCTCGAGACGGACACGCTCGCTCCTCTGCCCTGGGTCGAGCACCGGCGACGCCGAGGCCAGGGCCTGCGTGTAGGGGTGGAGCGCCTCCTGGGCCAGGGTCGCCGGCGCCCCCAGCTCTACCACCCGCCCGAGGTACATCACCGCAACCTGGTGGCTGATGGAGCGCACGACCCTCAGGTCATGAGAGATGACGATGCAGCTCAGGTTGCGGCGCTGCTGGATCTCGAGCAGCAGGTTGAGGATCTGGGCCTGGATCGAGACGTCGAGCGCGCTGACCGGCTCGTCGGCGACGATCAGCCGCGGCTCGGGTGCCAGAGCCCGTGCAATGCCGACCCGCTGGCGCTGGCCGCCGGAGAGCTCGTGCGGGTAGCGCCGCCGCAGCGCCGCGTCGAGACCTACCTGACCCAGCAGCTCGTCCACCCGTTGGCGACGCTCTGCCCCCCGACCGATGCGGTGGATCACCAGCGGCTCCTCGACGATCGCTCCCACCGTCATGCGGGGGTCGAGAGACAGGAAGGGGTCCTGGAATACGAGCTGCATCTGACGGCGGTAGGGCCGCAGCCTGCGCTCCGACAGCCCCGTCAGCTCCACTCCGTCGAGCAGGATCTGTCCCGAAGTCGGCGGTGTCAGCTGCAGGATGCAGCGACCGAGGGTGGTCTTGCCGCACCCCGACTCGCCCACCAGACCCAGGACCCTGCCCGCTTCGAGGGTCAGGTCCACGTCCTCGACAGCCCGCACCACGCCCGCGCGGCCCCTCGAGAACTGCCTGGTCAGCTTTCGCACCTCGAGCAGCACCCTCACTCCTGTGTCCGAGCGGTCTGCAGCGGCACCGGGTGCAGGCAGCGCAGGCTCCGGTCGCCATGCTGCTCCAGCGACACGGCCGCGGACCGACAGTCCTCCTCGATCCGGTCGCACCGATCGGCGAACCGGCAGCCGGGACCGATCGCGAGCGGGTCGGGCAGCGCGCCGGGGATCTCCGCCAGCCTCCCCCCCTGCCCCAGCGACCGCACGGCGCGCAGCAGCGCGGCCGTGTAGGGGTGACGGGGCGAGGCAAAACAGTCCGTCACCCACCCCTGCTCCACCACCTGTCCGGCGTAGAGCACCACCACCCTCGAACAGGTCTCGGCCACCAGCGCCAGGTCATGCGTCACCAGCAGCACCCCCATCGCCCGCTCGCGCTGGGCTTGCCGCAGCAGCTCCATCACCTCGGCCTGGAGCGTGACATCCAGGGCCGTGGTGGGCTCGTCGGCGATCAACAGCAGGGGATCGCACGCAAGTGCCGCGGCGAGCAGCACGCGCTGTTGCATCCCACCCGAGAGCTGGTGGGGGTAGGCCTTGCGGCAGGCCTGTGCATCCGGGATCCCGACCCGACGCAGCAGCTCCAGGGCTCGCGCTCGTCCCTCGGCGCGGCCAGCGCCTCGATGCAGCCGGTAGGCCTCGCCGACCTGGTCGCCGACGCGCATGGTCGGGTTCAACGCGCTCATCGGCTCCTGAAAGACCATACCGATCCGACTGCCCCGGACCTGCCGCAGTCGATGCTCCGATGACCGGAGCAGATCCTCCCCGTCGAAGATCACCTCCCCCGAGACGACGCGACCCGGCGACGGCACCAGGCGAAGAATCGACAGCGCCGTCACGCTCTTGCCGCACCCCGACTCGCCCACGACCCCGACGGTCTCGGACGACCCGACCTGCAGCGAGACGCCATCCACCGCCCGCAGCACCCCCCCCTCCAGCGGGAACTCCACGACGAGATCCCGGACCTCCAGCAGCGGTGCAGGCTGTGCGGCCTCGGACATGCACTGGACTCTAGCAGCGTTTGCCCGGGCGGTCCTGTCGGGCACCCCGCCGAGCCCCTTTTTCCAGCTCGAAAGGGCGCCCGCGGTCAGGAGCGCCTATAATCCCATATGGGTTGCGCCCCAGCGTCCACCCCGATATACGTTGAAGCAGCTTTGACTCCGTCGACCAAAAGAGCGCTCGGCATGATTGTCCTGGCCGTCCTGCAGGGCTGCGCCTCAGGGCAGCCCAGGACCACCGTCAGGATCATCGATGGAGCGCCGCAGCAGACGCGCTACGTCGGCGCGGGCGCCTATGCGCACTACCTCAAGGCGCAGGTCGCTCTCGGGCGAGGGGAGCTCCAGGGCGCGCTGGAGCAGCTGCGCGCCGCGTTGATCATGGACCCCGAATCGCCCCACCTGCACACAAGCGCCGCGATGGTGCTGGTCCAGCTGGGCCAGCTCGAGCTGGCGCACCAGATGATCCGCCGGGCGCTGGCGTTTCAGGCGGGGTACCCCGACGCCCTCGTGCTGCAGGGGCAGATCTTCCACCGTCAGAACAAGCTCGCCGCGGCCGAGCGGAGCTTCCGGCTCTGCATCAGACACAACCCGGGCCACGCCGCGGGGCACCTCGAGCTGTCGGCCCTGCTGGAGCAGGCCGGCCGGCCCGGCCCGGCCACCCGCGTGTTGAAGTCGATGGTGCAGCAGGTCAAGGGACCGGGCCGCGATCAGGCCTACCGTCGCCTCGCAACACTCTGTCTGCGGCAGGTCAACTACCCCTGCGCGCGGCAGCAACTCCGGCTCTCGCTCGGCGAGCAAACGGCGCTCGTCACCCTGGTGAAGCTGGCCCACGTGCTCCGCGCGATGGGCGACGCCCCTGGCGCCGTGAAGCTGCTGCGCGAGGCTTTCGACCGCACCAACGGGGACATGGGCGTGGCGACGGCCCTGCTGGACCTGCTGCACCACAAGGGTACCAGCCAAGAGGTGGACGACCTGCTCACCGTGCTCGCGACCGCCGCCCAGGACCGGCCCGAGCAGCTGCACCGGGTGGCAGAGCTGGCGCTGCACGTCCACCGCCCGAGGTGGGCCCTTCAGCTGGTCGAGCAGCAGCTGAAGCACAAGGAGACACCCGAGCTGCAGATCGCCCGGGCCATGGCGCTCGAAAAGCTGGGGCGATCCAGCGAGGCGGAGAAGCTGCTCGCCGGCCTGGTGGGCGGCGACTCCGGGATGCAGGCGAGCCTGCAGCTGGCCGAGTTGATGCAGAGGCACCAGCGCCACCGGGAGGCCAGCGAGACTCTGCGGCAGGCGCTCACCCGACATGGCCACAACACTGTGCTGGTGCTGGCGCTCTCCCGGTCACTCCACCTCGAGGGCAAGAACGACGCCTCGACCCAGGTGGTTCGCGCGGCGCTTCTCGGCCATCCCGACGACCGCGAGCTGCTGTTCGGGCTGGCCGCCGCGTTCGAGCGCATCGGCAGCTGGCGGGAGGCGCTGAAGCAGGTGCGCCGGATCCTGGCGCGTCACCCCAACGACGCACCGGCACTGAACTTCCTGGGCTACACGCTGGCCGACAACAGCGTGGAGCTGGATCGGGCGGAGCGCTCGATTCGCCGGGCGCTGTTCCTGGAGCCCGGCCGGGGCTACATCATCGACAGCCTTGGGTGGCTGCACTTCCGCCGCGGCAACCGGGCCCGCGCGAAGACTCTGCTCCACATGGCGGCGCGGCTCTCGCCCGCGGAGCCCGAGATCCTGGCCCACCTGGCCGAGGTGCATGTGGCGCTGAAGAGCATGTCGCAGGCGATCCAGCTGCTGCGCCGAGCCATCTCGGTCAGCGAGGACGACCTGCTCACGACCAAACTGCGACGTCGGCTCGATCAACTGGAGAGAGGCCGCGTCGGCACGAGATGAGGGCCGCCATGGCACGTGGCACCGGGGCACTGCTGTTGGTGTTGATGATGACCTCGCTGTTGTTGTTGCGCGGCTCCAGCTGCTTGCAGGTCGATCGTCCCTACAAGACCCCCGGCGCCTCCGAGGTGATCGCGGTGCTGAAGGCCCGCGCCGGCCGTATCAGCACCATGCGCGCCGAGAGCCGCATGAACCACCGCACCGACCAGGGGAAGGTGAAAGCCACGGTCCGGTTGATGGCCCAGCGGGGCGGCAAGCTGCGCTTCGATGCCGTCAGTCCTTTCGACACCCCGCTCGCCACCCTCGTCACCGACGGCAAGGAGTTCGCCCTGGTGGACGCGCAGAAGAACCGCCACTACCACGGCACCGCCTCGGCCTGCAACATCGCCCGATTGCTGCAGGTCGCACTGAGCCCGGATGACGTGCTCGTCGTGCTTGGCGGGTCGACCCCGTTGATCAAGCACGACTCGGCGAGGCTGGAGTGGGACAGCCGGGCGACAGCCGAGGTGCTGACCCTGAGCAACAAGACGGTGACCCAGACCGTGCGTCTCGACGGCACCGACAGGCGCTGGGACCTGTTATTGTCCGAGGTCCGGACCAAGAAAGGCGAGCTGCTGCTGCAGATCAAGCCAAACGCCTACCGCTCCGTGAACGGGCTCCGCCTGCCGGCGCATCTTCTCGTTCGGCAGGCCGGCAGCGACGCCCAGCTCGATGTCACCTTCAAGCGAGAGGAGGTCAACATCAAGCTCCCGGCGGTCGCTTTCGAGCTACCTGCCCCGGGCGGCATGCCGAGCCAGCGGGTCGACTGCACGACGGTGGTCAAACCGTGAGCGACAACCGGTGGATCGTGCTGCTGGCCCACGGCAGCCAGGACGCGCGCTGGCGACAGCCCTTCGAGCAGCTCGCACAGCGGGTGGTGCTCCGGCTCGGCCACCGGCGCGTTGCGCTGGCCTACCTGCAGTTCTGTGAGCCGACGCTGGAGCAGGTGCTTGTTCGCTGCCGCGACGCCGGCTGCGAGGCAGCGCTGGTGGTGCCACTGTTCATGTCCGGCGGCGGACACCTGCTCGGGGACGTGCCCGAGGCGGTCCACGAGGCCGGAGAGCGCTCGGGGGTCCAGGTGAAGTCGACCGGCGCGCTAGCCGAGGAGCCGGAGGTGGTGCAGGCGATGGCCGACGCGCTCTCCCGTCTGGCGCGTGCGCACGGTTCGTGACGCAGGATGGCCCGGCTTCCGACCCTGATCTCCGTCCCCCTGGGAGCAGTGATCGTCACCCTCGCCGCCTCCGCGGTGGGGCTGGCGGTGAATGCTGTCCGCCCCGGTGGTATTGCGCTGGTCGCCCCCTTCCCCTACGAGCAGGACTGCCCCGACAAGGTGGTCGTGCCCGCGGGGCCGACCGTGGATCCTGGACGGGCCGTTCGACTTGCGGGCGCCGCGGATGTCCTGTTCATCGATGCCAGGCCCCTGGAGGTCTACACTGCCGGTCACATCCCCGGCGCCCGATCGTTGCCCTTCAGCTTCGTGACGCCGGTCGCCCCCGCGGATGCAGCCGAGTTGAAGAAGACCAGGCACCTGATCGTCTACTGCGACAGCCCCGGCGACAAGCTGGCCGGGCTGCTCGCACAACAGCTACGCGAGGCCGGTGTGAGCGGAGTCAAGGTGCTCACGGGCGGCTGGGCCGCCTTCCAGAACGCGCGCCCGGGAGGGTTGACCAGGTGACAGCGTCATCCCCCACGCGGATTGCATGCTCCGCCCGCCCGCCCCACCGGACCACATTGCGCAGGCTGCTCGGGCCGCAGCTGGCCTGGCTGTTCCGCGTCGTCCTCGGTCTGGTGTTCATCGTCGCCAGCCTCGACAAGGTGGCCCACCCGGATCGCTTCGCCGTCTCGATCGCCAACTACCACCTCGTGCCCCAGGACCTGATCAACCTGATGGCGATCTGCCTGCCCTGGATCGAGCTGGTCGCCGGTCTGTGTCTGGTGCTGGGGCTGTGGGGCCGTGCAAACCTGCTGCTGGTGGACGCGATGCTCGCGCTGTTCATCGTCGCCATCTTGCTCGCGCTGCACCGGGATCTGGACATCAGCTGCGGCTGCTTCAGCACCGACCCGTCCGCCCACGGCATGACCCGGTGGACGCTCTACTGGGACATCATCTGGCTCGCCATGGGACTCCACGCCCTGGTGTTGGACCGCGCACTGCTGTCGGTCGGCAGCCTGCTGCACCGACGGTCCTGAGGCTTTCACATGCACGAACCTCGACCTGCCCTTTGCTCTCTGCTCTTGACGTTGCTGCTCGCGGCGCCGCTGCCTGCGCGTGCTGACCCGCTGGACCGGGTCGATGGCTATCGCAAGCTGGGACAGTCGCAGCACAAGGCGGCGCAGGAGGCCGCCAGAACCATCGCCTGCTACCATGGCTGCAAGGGGAGCATCACCCACTGCCTCGCGGTCAAACCGCGCGTCGCGACCGCCTGGCGTCTCGCGCGCTACATCGTCTACCTGGCCGGCCACAAGCTCGACGCCGAGCTGATCGCCAAGGTCGTGGACCGCCGCCGGCAGTCGGTGCGCCCCGACAAGGTGCACGAGATCAAGAGCGACGAGGCGCCGCTGCTGGGCGACGCCAGGGCCCCGCTCACCATCGTGGAGTACGCCGACTTCGAGTGCCGCCACTGCGCTGCCCTGATCCCGGTGCTCGAGCGGCTGGTCAAGGCCTTTCGCGGCAAGCTGGCTCTGCGCTTCAAGGTCTACCCCCTGCGCTTCAAGGGCCCCCCTCTGCTGGCCGCGCGCGCCGCGCTGGCAGCCCACCGTCAGGGCAAGTTCTGGCCGATGGCCCACCTGCTGTTCGAGGATCCCGATCGGCACACCGCCGACGGGGTGGAGCAGCTGGCTCGCAAGGCAGGGCTCGACCTGGCCGGCTTCCGCGCGGCGATGAAGGACACCAACCTGCTCAAGCAGATCGAGCGCAACAGGATCGAGGGCCTCCGTCTCGGCATCAAGGGCACCCCCTCGCTGTTCTTCAACGGCAAACCGCACCTGCTGCGCAAGGACGAATACCACCTGCGCGATCGGATCGAAGAGGAGCTGGAGCTGCTCGGGCGCTGAGGTTACAATCCTGTGCATCCGATGCAGGGAACGGTCTCCAGCATCTGCAGCGAGTGCGGCGCTCCGATCTCGTTCGGGGTGGGGACCGCACAGGTGACATGCAGCCACTGCGACGCCGGGCTGGCTGTCGAGCAGGGGAGCCGGCTGGTGCGGCTGGGCTGTCCGCGGTGTGGCGGCAACTTCTACTACATCGACGGGTCGATGTGCGGCCACTGCCCCTACTGTGATACCCCCCTGCTCGCCATCGCCAAGGACCGCGTGCTGCGCTACGTAATACGGCCCGAGGCGGGTGTGCCCGACGAGGGCCAGGGGGCCGCGCTGATGATGCTGCCCTTCTGGCAGCTGGGCGGTCTGCTCTACGTCTGGCACGTGGGCTCCAGGGTGGAGGTGGTCCAGGACCCGTCGACCAGCGCCGACACGGCCAACACCGGCGAGCCGGTGCCCCAGACCATCCGCCGCGACTCCGGGCCCCAGAAGGTGTGGGGCGGTCGGGTGCTGAACCTGTCGCTGCCCGACCCGACCACTCTCGCGCTGGGGGTGACCAGCCTTCGGCTGCGCGCGGCGGTCTTCCCGCTGGAGCCCTTCGCCCGCGAGCACGAGGATCTGGGGCAGGTGATGCCAGCCACCCTCGACCCGACCCAGGCCCGGGAGCAGCTGCTCACGCGCATGATGCATCTCAGCGCGCAGGAGGCGGGGCTGACCCGGGTCGACTGCCGACGCTCCGACCTGGTGGCGGACAGCCTGTCGCTCTACTACTACCCGTTCTGGGTCCTGCGTGGGGCTGACGGCAGCTTCACCGTCTGGGACGCGGTCACCGGCGTGCCCGAACCGCTGAGCTCCCCGGAAGGGCAGCCCGCAGGGCCTGCCACCGCCCTGTTCGACGAGCTCCAGCTCGTGGAGCTCACCTGCAGCGAGTGCGGTGGAGCGCTGCCGGCGGGCAACCACTCGACGGTCCTCCCCTGCCGGGGCTGTGGACGCTTCTGGCAGGTGAGCCGACAGGGGCTGCAGCCCTGCGAGGCCAGCTTCGCCCTGCCCCGGATGGCCGGCGAGGGAGCCCCAATCTGGCTGCCCTTCTGGCAGGTCCAGGCCCGTGTGGCCTACTCCGGCAAGACAGCGTCACGGGTCGCTGACCTGGTCGGAGTCCTCGGCGTGATGGCGCTCAGGGGAGAGCAGCCCAAGTCCGCCCCCGACGCGCCTCTTTGCTACTACGTGCCTGCTTTCGGCGCCATGCGAGCCCCCCGGGTCGACCACTCGGCCCGCGATCTCACCCGCTTCCAGCCACGGCTCGAACCGTCCCCGCCCGGCGAGGGAGAGATCTACAACTGCTTCTTCAGCGAGGAGGATGCCCGCCGCCTGGGCTACACGACCTGGATCCTGCTGGTCGCAGGAAGCGTGCCCCAGCGCCTGCGCTCGATCAGGGTCGAGACCGGCGCGACTCGCCTGTGGTACGTCCCCTTCAGCGAGGCTGGGGGAGGACGCGAGCTGATCAACCTGCTGACCGGCGTGCGCTACGACCGCGCCGCCTTCCGGGGGGTGCGCCATTGATCTGTCGATTCTGCTCCCAGTGGAACCCTGACGGCGTGCCGCAGCTTCATCCCGGAGTGCCCCGCCAGGGGCGCGAGGACCGGCACGCGCTGCGCTGCGCCTTCTGCAACAACCGCCGCGACGCCACCGAGGACGCGACGCTCCACGGCACGCCGGACTACGTCCGCAACACGGGCGAGCACATCGAGCTGCCCAGGGCGCTGCCCAGCGACTACGACCGGCCGGAGCCGACATTCGACATCGCGGGGATAATCGAGGGCAGGAAAGGGAAGTCCCTGGTCAACACCATCATCGGCGTCGCGGCCGTCCTGCTGGTGCTGGGGCTGGCCCTGCGCAGCTGCTGGTGATCGATCGGTCAGGCCGCGCCCATCCCGATGCCGAACAACAGCAGCCCGAACAGCACGACGCCGAGCAGCGGCCAGAAGCGGCGGCTCGGGGCCAGGTTGGGCCTCAGTCCTCGCAGCAGCAGCAGGACCCCCCCCACCACCCAGAGGCCGAAGCCGAGCAGGCCGATCCAGGCCCATCCGGCGTGGGGCTCGGGAGGATGGCTCAGCCGGTCGAGCATCCGCGCGCGCAGGGAAGCATCGTCGCCCGCCGCCAGGTGTGCGATGGTGCGGTCCAGCTCGGGCAGGCTCCGGGCAAAGGGACGGGTCGCTCCTCGCAACGAAAGGATGGCCGAGCGCAGCTCGCGGCAGGCCTCGAGCGCAAGCTGCCTCTGCCCGTCGCGGTGAGCCTCGCGGGCCAGCGCCAGCAGGCGATCGTGGGCCTGCCGAACCCAGGGGTTGCCGGGGATGTAGTAGGCCATGGCTCGCCGCAGGTGGAGCACTCGATCCCGCGGCCCCGTCGCCCGCCGGGCCCTGTCGAGCTCCAGCCAGGCCCCGACGAGCATACGGGCCACCAGCGCAGCGACCACCAGCAACAGCGCCGCGAGCACCAATCCCCGCCCTTCCCTGAACCGGACCATCAGACGAAGTCTCGTCGGGAGAAGAGCGCGATCGCGAGCAACAGCACGACCGCGATATAGAGCAGCGCATACCCGCCGGCAGAGGCGACGTAGATCCAGTCGGGGAACGCGGCATGAACCGAGGTGTGGCCCGCAGGCGTCTCCGATCCGGTGACGTAGAAGTAGCGCAGATCGGGCACCACGCGGGTGACGGTCTCGAGCAGCCACGACAGCACGTCGTTGTCCATCCTCGACGAGACCCGCTTGATGTCGGGGACGCTGCGACCCACCAGGAAGATGCCGATGGTGAACAGGCCGGAGAGGAATGGCGTGGAGAACGACGAGAAGAACACCGCGATCGCGGTGACCACCACCACCTCG
>Ga0180009_10004617_pt1 | contig 15117 bp, 9 predicted proteins | sample OS_PC_MetaG_FD_123537 | JGI IMG/M metagenome (GOLD analysis project Ga0180009, IMG submission 123537) | Groundwater microbial communities from the Aspo Hard Rock Laboratory (HRL) deep subsurface site, Sweden - OS_PC_MetaG | ecosystem: Environmental > Aquatic > Deep subsurface > Groundwater...
GAGGTCGGCCGGCATCCAAACATAGAGATTTTAACATTCACTGAAGTTGACAGTGTTGAAGGCAAAAGAGGGGATTTTCAGGTATCCCTTAAAACAAAACCCAGGTATATTATAGAAGACAAATGCACGGGATGCACCACCTGTGTTGAATACTGCCCGGTTCACTATCCGGATCAATTCAACCAGGGAATCAGTGACAATAAAGCGGTTCATGTCTATTTTTCCCAGGCCATTCCCCTGGTTGCCTATATTGACGACTCCTGCCTGAGGCTCAAGGATAAAAAATGCGATATCTGCAGCGGCGTCTGTAAGACAGGGGCCATAGATTTCAGGCAGACCCCCAAAAAGACGAATATTAATGTGGGTGCCATCATCCTGTCTTCGGGGATTACCCCCTTTGATCCAAGTGTCAAGGATGAATACGGCTATAAAACTATGCAGAATGTTGTTACCAGCATGGATTATGAGCGGCTCCTGTCTTCCACCGGTCCTTTTGAAGGTGAGGTAAAAAGAATATCAGACAAGACCCACCCCAAAAGAATCGCCTGGATTCAATGTGTGGGGTCAAGACGGGTAACCCAAGGGGATAACAGCTATTGCTCAGGGGTTTGCTGCACCTATACCCAGAAGCAGGTCATCCTGACAAAACACCATTATGAAGATGTCCAGTGTACCATTTTCCATAATGATATCCGCTCTTTCGGCAAGGATTTTGAGCGGTACTTTCAACGCGCCGAACAGCTGCCCGGTGTTGAATTCATCAGATCTTACGCCGCCATTGAAAAAGAGATCCCGGAAACCAAAAATGTGGTTGTCAGATATGCCACCACTGACGAGGGCGTAAAAAGAGAAGAATTTGACATGGTGGTCCTGTCGGTTGGACTGAATCCGCCGGCAGCATACAAGGAAATATCTGAAAAATTCGGCATTGAACTTAATTCACACAACTTTGCCAAATCAGACTCTTCCAATCCCATTAAGACCAACGTGCCCGGTATCTTTGTTTCCGGTGCCTTCCAGGGACCGACCGATATCCCGGAATCGGTCTTTACAGCCAGCGGTGCCGGGTCCCAGATCGGTGAAATGCTCAACTACAGGCGGGGAAAACTTGCCAAAGAAAGAATCTACCCTCAAGAAAGGGATGTGTCCAGTGAAGAACCAAAGATCGGTGTCTTTGTCTGCCATTGCGGGGCCAATATTTCATCTGTTGTCAATGTGCCGTCCACGGTTGACTATGCCTTGACCCTGCCCCATGTGGTGTATGCCAAAGAGCAGATCTTTTCGTGCGCCACCAATTCAGCAAAGGAAATCACGGATCTTGCAAAGGAAAAAGGCCTGAACCGCGTGGTGATTGCCGCCTGTTCTCCCCGGACCCTTGAGCCCTTGTTCAGGGATACCTTGAGGGAAGCCGGACTCAACCAATATTACCTTGATATGGCCAATATCAGAGAACACTGCTCCTGGGTTCATGCCAAACAGAAAGACGAAGCCACCCAGAAGGCCCAGGATATCGTGAGGATGTCCGTTGCCCGGGCTGGCCGGCTGGAACCGTTAAAGGAATTTGATCTGCCGGTAAACAAAGCAGCCCTGGTGGTTGGCGGCGGTATTGCCGGCATGACCTGTGCCCTTTCCATAGCCAAACAGGGACATGAAGTTCATCTGGTTGAAAAGGCCAAAGAGCTGGGCGGAATGGCCAGAAGAATTCATTCCACCCTGGAAGGTTTGGATGTTCAGACCTATCTGGATGATATCATCCAAAAGGTGTATAAAAATCCGCTCATCCATGTATCCCATGACGCCGTCATTAAAAGCGTTGAAGGCTATCTGGGCAATTTTACCACCACGGTTTCAACCGAAGGTCGGATCAAGGAAATCAAACACGGTGCATCCGTCCTTGCCATTGGTGCAGATGTCTATAAACCCACGGAATACCTGTACGGGGAAAATGAAAATGTCTTTACCCATATTGACCTGGGCGGGGAGATTGTCAAAGGCAACGAGACCGTCATCAATGCCGAAAGCCTGGTGATGATCCAGTGCGTAGGCTGCAGGAACGAAGATAGAAATTACTGCTCAAGGGTTTGCTGCGGCCATGCGGTAAAAAATGCCTTGAAACTTAAACAGAAAAATCCCGACATGCGGATCTACATATTGTTCCGCGATGTTCGAACCTATGGGTTCAAGGAAGACGCCTACCGGGAAGCATCGGACAAAGGTGTCCAGTTTATCCGGTATACGCCGGAAGACAAGCCCACCGTGGAAGCGGTCAAAGAGGGCGGTAAGGATGTCATACGGGTCACGGTCCTGGATCCTGTCCTGGGCGTGAATCTTGAACTGGATGCCGATGTGCTGTCCCTTGCCGCCGCAGTGATCCCCACTGAATCCACCCAGGAAATCGCCGGTCTTTTCAAGGTCACCTTGAGCCCGGATGAGTTTTTCAAGGAAGCCCATGTGAAATTAAAACCGGTTGAGTTTGCCACGGACGGGGTGTTTCTTTGCGGGACGGCCCACTATCCCAAGCATATCCCGGAAACCATCAACCAGGCCTATGGCGCGGCCGGTCGGGTTTTAACACTGTTATCCAGTGATACGGTGGTGGCCTCAGGCTCTGTGGCCCGTGTAAATGAATATGATTGTGTGTCCTGCGGCGCGTGTATTACCGCGTGTACCTATGATGCCATTCAATTCCACGATACATCAAAAGGCAAAAAAGCCATTGTAAATCCGATTCTGTGCAAAGGGGACGGTCTTTGCAATGCAAAGTGCCCGACAAATGCCATTGTTCTGAAACATTTTACCAATGATGCGCTGTGTGACCAGATTGATGCGGCGGTTACCCATGAAGATATCTTAGAGCAGATGGATGCGGTTCTTGAAGAAGCTTAAGCGTAACCGGAAGAATAAAGGAGGTTCCAATAAATGAAAGCAGGTCTTGAATTTAAACCAAAAATTTTAGGGTTTGTCTGCCATTGGTGAGCATACGGTGCTGCGGACCTGGCTGGAGTTTCCAGACTACAATATACAAACGAAATGCGGTTGATCCGGGTGATGTGTTCCGGCAGGGTTGACCTGGAATTTATTCTCAGGGCCTTTTCCAACGGGCAGGACGGCGTGTTTATCGGCGGCTGCAAATTAGATGAATGTAATTATGTGACCCACGGGAATTACGATGCTTTGAGCAACAGCTACCTTGCTAAAAAAATCATGGAACACATCGGCCTGAACCCCAAACGCCTGAGGATTGAATTTATGTCCGGTGCGGATGGAAACCTTCTGGCCGACTATACGGATGATTTTGCACGGCAGATAAAACAGATGGGACCCCTTGGCAGGAGCGAAGGCATTGGCAAAAAACAATTGAAGTTGAAAATTGATGCTGCCAGACAGCTTGTCCCCTACATGAGACTGGTAGAAAGAGAGCGGTTCAGGGTTCCGGTAAAATCAAAACAAGCCTATGTCGATTTTTTTGAAAGCCGGGAAACAAACGTGTTATTTGATAAAATATTTTCAGATAAACTGGCTGTCAGCCAGATTATGTTGCTCCTGGAGGAAAAGCCCCTTTCAACGGGTGACATTGCAAAAACACTGGGCCTGAATCCATCGGATGTCTCCCGGCACATGATCAGTTCATCCAGATATGGAATGGTCCGGTACGACACAGCCGGCAAATATTATGCACGGGTTTGATAAAAAACTTTGGGCAACGGATCTTAAGGAAAGGACAACATCAGGAAGGCGGCCATGGAAATTGATAAAATAGATCAGATTATTGATAAACATAATGGAGAAGCAAGTTCTCTGCTTCAGATCATGCTGGATATTCAAAGTGAGAACAGCTGGCTGCCAAAGGAAGCTTTGGGCAGGGTCAGTGAAAAATTAAACGTTCCGTTAAACCGGATACAGCATATTGCGACTTTTTATAAAGCCTTCAGCCTGGTTCCCAAGGGACGTCACAAGGTCCATATCTGTGTGGGAACCGCCTGTCATGTCCGGGGTGCCACCCGCATCCTTGACACTGTTGAAGAAGCCACCGGCATCAAACCGGGAGAAACAGATCTGGATATGAAATTCAGCCTGGAAACCGTTAACTGCCTTGGCTGCTGCGCATTGGGACCTGTGATGGAAGTCAACGGCAAGGTTCATGGTAAAATGTCACCAGTCAAAACATCTCAAGCGTTAAAAACTTATGAGTAGGGGAAAATTATGGCGCGGTTAAATACGCCTGAAGAATTGCTAACCTTCAGACAAGAAATATTATCAAGAAGAGATCCGAACAATCCTTGCATTTCCATCTGTGCCGGCGCAGGCTGTGTTGCTTCAGGTGCGGACGAAGTTATTGAGGCCTTTGGCCGGGAAATCGAAAAACAGGGGCTTGCGGCCACGGTTACGACCAAGGGAACCGGTTGCCCGGGGTTTTGCGAGCGGGGTCCTGTTGTGGTCATCTATCCTGAAGAAATTTGCTATCTCCAGGTGAAAGCCGAAGATGTCCCCGAGATTATAGAAAAGACCATTAAAGAAAAAAAGGTGATTGACCGCCTGCTCTTTGAAGACCCGGCCACAGGGGAAAAGGCAGTCAAGGAATCGGATATTTCCTTTTATAAAGCCCAGGAACGAACCGTTCTGTGCAATAACATCAAGATTGATTCCAAGAGCATTGACGATTACATCTCCCTTGGCGGCTATTCTGCCCTGGCAAAGGCACTGGGTGGAATGAGCGATCTAGAGGTGCTGGAGGAAGTTAAAAAATCAAACCTTCGGGGCCGCGGCGGTGCAGGTTTTCCTGCAGGCAGAAAATGGGAAGGATCCAGGAATGCACCTGAACCCATCAAATATGTTATTGTCAATGCCGATGAGGGTGATCCCGGCGCATTCATGGACCGGGCATTGCTCGAAGGAAACCCCCATTCCATTCTGGAAGGGCTGATCATTGGCGGATATGCCATTGCCTCCCATGAAGGCTATTTTTATGTTCGCCAGGAATACCCCCTGGCCGTTGAAAACATTCACCTTGCCATCAAACAGGCCGAAGCATACGGTCTTTTAGGGGAAAATATACTGGGATCCGGATTTGATTTTAAAGTGGTTGTCCACCAGGGTGCCGGTGCCTTTGTCTGCGGCGAATCCACGGCCTTGATGACTTCCCTGGAAGGCAGGGCCGGAGAGCCCAGGCCCAAGTATGTCCGGTCCAACATCAAAGGACTCTGGAACAGACCCAGTGTGTTGAACAATGTGGAAACCTGGGCAAACGTCCCCCTGATCATCAATAAGGGGGCAGACTGGTTTACGTCTGTGGGAACCGATTCCAGCAAGGGAACCAAGATTTTCTCCCTGGTGGGCAAGATCACCAATACAGGACTTGTGGAAGTCCCTATGGGCATGAGCTTAAGAGATATTATCTATAAAATCGGCGGCGGTATCCCGGAGGGCAAAAAGTTTAAAGCCGTACAGACCGGCGGGCCTTCCGGCGGATGTATCCCGGAAAACCTGCTGGATCTTCAAGTCGGGTTTGATGAATTGACTAAAGCCGGCTCCATGATGGGGTCCGGCGGAATGATCGTCATGGATGAAGACACCTGCATGGTGGATGTGGCAAGATATTTTATCAATTTTCTCACCGATGAATCCTGCGGCAAATGTGTTCCCTGCAGGGAAGGTCTTCGCCAGATGCACCGGATCCTGACCAACATCACCAGGGGCAAAGGAAAGAAAGGCGATATCGAGATTTTGGAAGAATTGTCTGAAACCGCTGTGGAAGCCTCTCTGTGTGCCCTGGGCAAGAGTGCCCCAAACCCGTTTTTGAGTACACTGAAATACTTTAGAGATGAGTATGAGGCCCATATAAATGAAAACCGGTGCCCGGCATTGTCCTGCAAAGAGTTGATCGCATTCTGTATTGATCCTGAAAAATGCACGGCTTGCGGCATGTGCCGTAAAAAATGTCCGGTAGAGGCTATTGACGGTGAAAAGAAAATCATCCATATTATTGACCAGGAAAAATGCACCCGCTGCGGAACCTGTTTTGAAGTCTGCCCTGCAAAATTTGGTGCAGTCACCAAGATTTCAGGTGAACCTGTTCCTGATCCTGTTCCTGAAGGTGAGAGAACCATAACCAAAAAGAGCCGAAAAGAGAGCAAGTAAAAATGAGTGACATCCAATTTGAAATCGACGGAATTAAAGTGGCGGCAAAAGAAGGGATGACGGTCCTTGATGCAGCCCGACAAGCAGGAATCCATATCCCGACACTGTGTCACCACGAGAAACTCGAACCCTTCGGCGGGTGCAGAATCTGCATCGTGGAAGTGGAGGTCAAGGGGTGGACAAAGCTTGTTGTTTCCTGCGTTTATCCTGTAGAAAAAAATATCATTGTCAGGACACGGTCGGAAAAAGTAGATAGAATCCGCAAAACCATCATCGAACTGCTGATGGCCCATGCACCGGATTCCCCTGACCTTGTAACCCTGGCCAAAGAGTATGGTGCCCAAAGGGATCGGTATGAAAAAGACCCCTCCTTCTGCATCCATTGCGGCCTGTGTGTCAGGTACTGCGCCGAGGTGACAAAAAAGAATGCCATCGGGTTTGTTGACCGGGGGATAAACAAGGAGATCAGTTTTGTTCCGCAGATCGCAGCCATTGAGTGCAATGACTGCAAGGAGTGCTTCCCCTTATGTCCGACATCGTATCTGCAGGCGGCTTTTGTGTTAACCCAATCCCTTTCTTTTCCGTCATCTTCTTAAGGAACCGGCATAATTGAGCGCAGGAAAGCATACACAATTTTATCAGGCGCTGCGGTGTGAAAAAGGGGATTGTGAGATAAGCTCTCTGGAATTGATCGGAGAGGAACCCCTGATGATCCACATTGATGAAAAGCCGTATTCAGTCGTGATGAGAACCCCGGGAGAAGAGGTTGTTCACGCTGTCGGACTCTGTCTTGGAGAGGGGATTATTGATACACTTGATGATATCAAGACCATTGGATATGACCCGGACCTGGACCCGAACATGATTGACATCTGGCTGACACCAGGACACCGCAAGAAGATCAAAAATCTGTTAAAGCGGCAGAGCTATATCAGCCAGACCAGCTGCGGTATTTGCGGCAAAAAAATGGTGGAAGACTTAAACCAGGTTCTGGAACCGGTCAAGAATGGCTTTAAGGTGGACATCCGCCAGATTTTTGATTGTGTGGAAATGCTGTCCAAAACCCAGAATTATTATCCGAGAACCCGCGGGTCCCATGCAGCGCTGCTGTTTGACCATCACTTGAAAATGATCTCTTTTGCCGAGGATGTGGGCCGGCATAACGCTTTGGATAAGGCTATCGGGAAAGCGTTTATGGAAAAAAAACTGTCAGAAGCAAGCCTTTTAGTCCTGTCATCAAGAATCAGCTATGAACTGGTTCAAAAAGCTGCAAGGGCGCATCTGCCGATGATGATCAGCAAGTCCAGGCCAACCGCCCTTGCCGTAAAAATGGGGCAGGCACTGAATATGACGCTTGCCTGTGCGTTTGGAGAATCAAAATTATTAATACTTTGCGGTGAAAACCGTATAATAAAAGAATAAAGGGTCAAAGGCGATCACAAGTAAATTTCAATTTCGACTGAACCCAAAATTTAGGAGGACAACTTGAAAATTCTCACAACAGTTAAAAAAGTAGTTGATGTGGAATTGAATATCCACGTAACCAACGGCGCCATTGTTGAAGACGGGCTGCAGTATGTTATCAATGCCTGGGATGAAAATGCAGTGGAAGCCGCTGTCCAGCTAAAGGAAAACAGCGGTGCTCAAACCACGCTGGTGAGCATCGGCGGCGGCGACAATACCGATATGATCCGCAAATGCTATGCCATGGGCATTGAAAACGGTATTCATATAGAAGATCCGGCACTGGCAAAAGCCGATGCCTCAATTTATGCCAATGTATTGAAAAAGGTTTATGAAAAGGGCGGCTATGATCTGGTGATCACCGGCAAACAGGCCCAGGATACAGACAGCGGCCAGACCGGCATCATGCTGGCTGAAGCATTGAACCTGCCCTGTGTCAGCAATGTGATCAGTATAGAGGTTATGGACGACCAGCATATTAAGGTTTCCCGGCTGGGAGATACTGGAACGGAAGTTGTTGAAATGGCATTGCCCGCCGTGGTAACGGTTTCCGACAGTATTAACGAGCCCCGCCTGCCGGCTATGCGCGGCATCATGATGGCAAAGAAAAAGAAAATCGACGTAATGGATCTGGCCGGCCTGGGAACTTCAGCTGATGAAATCGGATGCAGTTCTCCAAAATCGGAAATTGCTGAATTTATGGAATCAAAAACACGAAAGGCCGGACAAAAATTTGAAGGCGATGCAGCCCAAATTACCGCCCAGGTTGTTAATCTTCTTGCCACTGAAGCAAAGGTATTCTAATACTAACCAGATTCTTACAAGGAAAATAATATTATGGCAAAAGTACTCGTAATCGCAGATATCAAACAAGGTGTTCTAAAAGGCAGCACAGCCGAACTCCTGTCAAAGGCCAGGGCTATCGGCGCACAAACCGCTGTTGTGGCAATCGGATCCAATATCGAATCACTTGTCCCCGAGCTGGCAGCAGCAGGGTCGGATACACAGTACATCGCAGATGATGCAAGTCTTGACCTGTTTTCAGCAGGCCCCTATGCCGCCTGCGTAGTGGATGCAGCCGGACAGTTCGGCGCAAGCCAGATCTGGTTCGGATTTTCCGAAAGCGGCAAGGCAGCCGCCCCGAGAGTTGCCGCCCAGCTGAATGCTGCCTGTGCAACTGAAATCACCGATGTCATCGTTGACGGTGATAAAGTAGAAATCGTCAGGCCCGCCATTGCCAACAAGGTGGTACAGCGGGTGAAAGTCAATACCGAACAGCTGGTGGCAGTTGTCAGGGCCGGCGCCTTTGAGGCAGCTGCTGACATTACCGGAACTGAAAACCCGGTAAAACTGTCAATTCCAGCCGCTGATCTGAAAGCGGTTATAAAAGAAATCCTGTCAGACGCCAGCGGTGAAATCGATCTTGCCGATGCAGATATCGTTATCTCAGTAGGCCGTGGCGCCAAGGATCAGGCAGGGGTTGATCTTGTAAAAGACCTGGCCAATGATCTTGCCGCAGGCTTCGGATCTTCGAGAGCCATGGTGGATGGCGGTTTCATGGCCCATAACAAACAGGTGGGGCAAACCGGTAAAATTGTAGCACCAACCCTTTATATGGCCATCGGTATTTCAGGCGCCATTCAGCACCTTGCCGGGATGAACGGCTCAAAAACCATCCTGGCAGTGAACAAGGATCCGGAAGCCCCCATATTCAACGTGGCGGATTACGGAATTGTGGGAGACCTTTTTGAAGTGGTCCCAATTTTAAAACAAGAAATTAAAAAAATCAGAGGGTAGCTATGAGTCCCCTTTTTATGTCTTTTCTGCTCATTGTCGGGCTGGGAATTTTCGGCCGTACAATGTATTATAAACTCCTGTTGCTGACAGCACTTGAGCCTGCGGACCGGCTCAACCATATCACCGACCGGATCAAGAACATGGTGGTTATCGCACTGGGCCAGAAGCGCCTGGTGGGAAGGAAAAAAGAATGGGCCGCAGGCCTGATGCATTCTTTAATCTTCTGGGGATTCTGTATCCTGCTTATCCGCAGCCTGAACCTTTACGGGGAAGGCTTTGTCAAAGGATTCCAGCTGCCGCTGTTCGGCCAGGAATATATACTGGGGTACCTGTATATTGCCTTAAAAGACATCATGGAAGCCATTGTTCTGCTCATGGTGATCTATGCCTTCTACCGCCGGCTGATTCTCAAACCTGCCCGGCTGCACAATACCTGGGAAGCTTATTTTGTCCTGGGCATGATCGGGGTGTTGATGATTTCCGATCTCCTGTACGATGGTGCCCGGTTTAACCTGATCACCCTGCATAATAACCCCACGGATCTCCATTTTTTCAACAATCCCCAGTTCGGCCCTGAATTTATCTGGACACCCGCAACCGTGAAGGCTGCCGCTCTTATCTCCTTTCTGGGACCCGATGCCACAGGCTATGTCATGGGCGCCATGTTCTGGCTGCACATCATCACCCAGTTGACCTTTTTAAACTTTTTGCCCCTGGGAAAACATTTTCATGTCATCACCTCTCTTCCCAATGTGTTTTTAAAGAGCCTGGGATATCCCCATGAAAAGACAAAACTTTTAGACCTGGAAGATGAATCGGTCTGGGAAGACGAATCCCTGGGCATTAATCACATCCACCAGCTCAACTGGAAACAGGGACTGGACCTTTACACCTGCACCGAGTGCGGCCGATGTAAAGAGGTCTGCCCGACCTATACCACGGACAAGCCCTTAAACCTCCATGATTTTAACGACACCCTGAAAGCCGAACTCTTTGAAAATTCAGCCAACCTGATCCAGCGCTCAAAGCTTGCCGCCACTCTCAACCCGGATGGTGACGAGGAGAAAAACCAGGCCATCAAGGCCCAAATGGCCGAACTGAACAGCAAAAAAGCGCTCATTGGTGAAGTGATCTCCGAAGACACGCTCTGGGCCTGCACCACCTGCCGGGCCTGTGAAGAGGTATGTCCGGTAACCATTGAACATGTCCCCCGCATCATGGCCATGAGACAGGGCCAGACCCTGATGGCCGGCGTCTATCCCCAGGAGCTGAACACAGCCCTTAAAGGCCTTGAGCGAAACGGCAATCCCTGGGGCATCGGCTATGACAAACGTGCAGACTGGGCTGACGGGCTGAATGTAAAACTCATGGCTGATGACAGCAATGTCGAGTACCTGCTCTGGGTTGGTTGTGCCGGTTCCTTTGATGACCGCACCAAAAAAGTGTCTGCCGCCCTGGTTAAAATCCTGCAGAAAGCCGATATCAGCTTTGCCATCCTGGGCACTCAGGAAAAATGCACCGGCGATTTTGCACGACGGGTGGGCAATGAAATGATGTACCAGATGATGGCCCAGGAAAACATTGAAACCCTGAACAATTACAAGGTTAAAAAAATCATTGCGGCCTGTCCCCATTGCCTGAACACCCTGAAGCACGAATACCCGCAGATGGGGGGCAATTATGAGGTCATTCACCATACCGATTTCATCAATCAGCTGGTAACTTCCGGCAAGATCACCTTGAACAAATCATTGGAAGGATCGTTGACCTACCATGATCCCTGTTATCTGGGCCGATACAATTCAATTTACGATCAGCCCAGAACCCTCCTGCAATCCATATCCAGAGACGACCTTACGGAACTGGACCGCCATGGCAATGAAAGCTTCTGCTGCGGTGCCGGCGGCGGCAGGATGTGGATGGAAGAGACCATTGGCAAGAGGATCAATGTGGAACGCTCCGAAGAAATAGTCGGTAAAAATGTGAACACGGTCGCCGTAGGCTGCCCCTTCTGCCTGACCATGATCGAAGACGGCATGAAAGAACTGGGTAAAGAAGATATCAAAACCCAGGATATTGCAGAACTGGTGGCAAAGAATATGGCATAAGCTCAGGCGGCCACCACCCAGCAAATAAGGCCATTGTCCGGAATCAAAATTGATAACCCGGACAATGGCCTTATTTTTTTTAAAAAATGTTGAAAACTAAGGGTTTTTACCGATTGCTTTTATCAAAAACACTTTATATAACACAGAAGACAACTCCTTTCTCTAAATTGTCTCCACTCGCGATAATGTAAGCGAAGGTGCGGAGCAATGCCGTTTAAAAATCCAGCGGACTTGTCCTTCCGAAAAATTAGGTAATACCTGTAATCATTGACAAATTTATTATCAAAGATTAAGTCTTCATTCTGGTATTTAAGGTCATTTTCAAGGAATTAAATCATGTTGAAAATCAAAACATAGAAGTTACTGAATGGGGAAATTAGAAAATCTGTTAAAGTTGTTGTTCTCAATCGTTGTTTCACTTTTTAAAAATCAGACTGCCCTGGCTATGGAAAATCTTGCGCTGCGTCAGCAGTTGTCCATATACCATCATTCCAAAAAACGACCCAAAATCCGTTTACGAGATCGATTGTTTTGGATTATAGCATCACGATATTGGAAAAAATGGAAAAATGCTTTAATGATTGTAAAACCGGAAACCGTAATTGGCTGGCATCGAAAAGGATTCAAGCTTTACTGGACCTGGAAATCTCGAAAAAAAGGACCTGGAAGACCTAAAATTTCAATTGAAATCAGGAACCTTATTAAGATAATGGCCAACGAAAATCCAACATGGGGCGCACCGCGTATACATGGAGAGTTGTTGACTCTGGGTATTGAGATTGATGAATCAACAGTTTCAAACTATTTGAAACGATTCAGGGCAGGAAAGCCTCCCTCCCAAACATGGCGAACATTTTTAGAAAACCATATGCACAATACCTTTGCGATAGATTTCTTCACTGTACCGACTGCAAAATTCCGGGTATTATATGTTTTCATAGTTCTGTTGCATGAAAATCGAAAAATCATTCATTTCAATGTTACTGAGAACCCAAGTGCTGAATGGACAGCACAGCAAATCGTTGACGCATGCCCATGGGACTGTGCACCGAAATATCTATTGAGAGACCGTGATGGAATTTACGGCAAGGTTTTTCAAAACCGAGTTCGGGGTATGGGAATAGAAGAGATAAAAATTGCAGCAAAAAGTCCATGGCAGAATCCTTATTGTGAGCGAATGATTGGGAGTATCAGGAAGGATTGTGTTAACCATCTGGTTGCTTTGAATGAAGAGCATTTGAAATGTAGGCTTTCCGAATATTTCAAGTATTACCATGAGGATCGAACGCATCTTGGCCTGGATAAAGATTCACCATTAGGAAGGCCTGTCCAGAAAAAGCCTGAATCCGGAAAAGTCATTGCATTGAGCCGTGTTGGCGGCCTTCATCATCGGTATGAGTGGCGAAAAGCTGCATAAGAAAATTGTATAGTATATCCAACCCGAAACATTTTTATGATATTTGATCTTTATGGGCAAAATTCATGTTCATTCCGTGGTCATTTATTGAATTTCATTAAATTATTAATTTGTGACCTGTTCTTGTTTCAAATTTAACTATAATTTTTTCCAGATCTATTTTTTCTGATAGACAGGTGCATGTTGATTGTTATATTGCATTTTTTGCCTTTGTTTTGTACAAAAGCCGAAAATTAATAGTAGCCGGTGTTAATGGGATGTATATGAATTCTGAAAAACTGATAACCTTGCTTAATTCTATTTTACTATTATTTGGATTATTGTTTTTGAATACTGGATTATATGCTGAGCAATTACCCTCCCAACAAATGGATGAGGTGAATCGTTTAAAAAAACAGTATCGGGCTGAGAAAACAAAGACGAATATTGGTGCTGTGATCCTACTGAAAGACGAGGATGTCTTTATCGAGAAGAGTGGTGCCATGACAAAAACAATCCACGTTATCGGTGAGATATTTGATACTAAAGCCACATCTGATTACAGCCAGATGGGATTACATTTTGATTCATTTTATGAGCGGATAGAGCTTGAATACGCAAGAACAATTCAACCTGATGGTAAAATAATCAATGTTTCAAAAGATGCGATACAGATAAAAACTGAACCACAAGATTACGACGTTGAAAGCTATTCAAATTTAAAATTGTATACATTTAGTTTCCCTGCATTAAAAGTGGGGTCATGTTTTGAATATAAAATTCGAATCAGAAAAGAAAATAAAATAGAACATAATTGGTTTGATCAATTTTATTTTAACATGATTCCTTATAACCCTTCACGACATCAAATGAGCCGAGTGGATCCAGTATTTCTGTCGAAATTAACTTTAACGTCTAATAAGTTAGACATCATTTACGATTTGATCCAAGTAAAGACAAAACCAAAGATTAAAAAACAAAACGCAACAGCGGTGTATACCTGGGTAATTAAAAACCTTCCATCAGTTACCCTTGAACCCAATATGCCCCCTATGGGAGATCGTCTGCCGGCAGTGTTTGCAGGCTCCATTCTTAAATGGGAGACAATCGATCATTGGAGCGCTATAAAATTTGCAGGAAAAGCAACCCCCTCCATTGCAATTCAAAAGCTGGCTGAAAATCTGACATCTAAAACTCAGGACCAGAAGGAAAAAATTTATAATATAGTGAATTACATCCACTCAAATATAAAATATGTTTATGCACAATTGAATCGGGGTTCTTACGAACCGCATTCCAGTATTCAAACTTTGGAAAATCGATATGGGGATTGCAAGGATCAGGTCATGCTTATTATTTCTATGCTTAAAGCAATTGGTATAAAGGCCTATCCTGCCCTAATTAATCCAGGAGTGGGACGAGATACGAATTGGAAGGTACCCCATCTGAATTTTTCACATGTGATTGTCTACATCCCTGGTAAAAAAGAAGACTGTTTTGTTGACACAGCCTCAGAAATTCTATTTTTTCCCTTCCTGAATTTTTCTGAGCAAGGAAGGAAAGTTTTTGTTGTAACCGGGGATGGTGGGAAGATTATCCAGATACCGGATATAAAACCAGATGATAACAAATATGGGATCACTAAAGCATTCAAATATGAAGAGAATCAATTTATAATCGATGTCCAGCTTATGATATCGGGGAGCTTGGCTGCAGTATATAAACATTATTTAACTAAATTTTCTCCAGATGATCAAAAGGATTTTATACTAAATTCATTGGATTATCAGAACGTCAAGTTATTAGATTTTTCTGTTTCTCATCTGAATCAAATAAATTTACCCTTGAAGGCTGGGTTTAAATTCGGGGTTGAATATCCAGCTAAGAAACTTAAGGAGTCATTTTATTATGAAGGAGATTATGTAGGTTTCCAACTGTTTTTCCCAGAGGTAGGCGAATTTTTAAAAAATGAGCACCGGGAAAACGATTATCTTTATAAATACCCAAGAACGTTTGTTTCAGAGTGGGTCTGTCATTCACCAGATCAAGAATTGATCGTTAAATCTCTGCCAGACACCCAGTCGATTGAGACAGATTATTTTTCATTTAACAAAGAAGTCATTTCAAAAGAAGATATGGTGAAAATTAAATCTATTTTTTCATTAAAACAGAACAGAATTAAACAAACGCATATACAACTTGCTATAAAAGAAA
>Ga0180009_10004618_pt1 | contig 15116 bp, 7 predicted proteins | sample OS_PC_MetaG_FD_123537 | JGI IMG/M metagenome (GOLD analysis project Ga0180009, IMG submission 123537) | Groundwater microbial communities from the Aspo Hard Rock Laboratory (HRL) deep subsurface site, Sweden - OS_PC_MetaG | ecosystem: Environmental > Aquatic > Deep subsurface > Groundwater...
AAACCTCACGCTTACCGGCGGCGCGCTCAGGGGAACCGGCAACGAACTTGACAACGTGATTATCGGCTCCGGTGCGGACAACACTCTATACGGTCTTGACGGAAACGATACCTTGGACGGCGGATTGGGAGCTGATATCATGCTGGGCGGTATGGGGAATGACACCTACCTTGTGGATAACATTGGTGATGTTGTGATTGAGAATGTAGACGAAGGCATTGACACAGTCAATTCAAGCATCGGCTATACCCTCACCGACAACGTAGAGAACCTAAACCTTACCGGTATAGAAAACCTAAACGGAACTGGTAATTCTCTTGACAATGTTATCACTGGCAACAGTGGCGATAACATTCTTGACGGTGGATTTGGTGCCGATACAATGCAGGGCGGAACTGGTGATGATACTTACATTGTTGATAATATCGGTGATCTAATTATAGAGAATGCAAACGAGGGAGTAGACTCGGTTTACTCTTCTGCCAACCACTCACTATCTGCTAACATCGAGAACCTTATTTTAACCGGAGATTCTTCAATCTCCGGAACCGGTAATTCTCTGGACAACAATATCACCGGAAACAGCGGTGACAACACAATAGACGGTGGTCTTGGTGCAGACGCCATGTCTGGTGGAGCCGGAGACGATACCTACCTTGTAGATAACGTCGAAGACAGCGTAACCGAGAATTTGAATGAAGGAATAGACCTAGTTCAATCTTCAATTACCTATGCCCTTGCCAATAATGTAGAGAATCTTATGCTGACCGGTCTAGAGAACATCAACGGGACCGGCAATGATTTGAATAACATTATTACAGGCAATACAGGGAGCAATGCGCTTTCCGGTCTTGCAGGCAACGATACTCTAATCGGCAATGCGGGCAATGACACACTGGATGGAGGCTTGGGTGCTGACAATATGACCGGTGGGACAGGAGACGATACCTACATTGTAGATAATGTTGGAGATGTGGTGACCGAGAACCTAGCCGAAGGCATTGACACAGTCAATTCAAGCATAACCTATACCTTAGGGACCAACCTTGAGAACCTGACCTTGACCGGTGTGGATAACCTGAACGGCACTGGTAATGCTCTCAACAATGTTATTACAGGCAATAGCGGCAACAACGTTATAGACGGAGGCCTTGGCGCAGACGCAATGGCAGGTGGAGCAGGGGATGACACCTACATAGTCGACAACACAGGGGATATTATTACTGAGAACCTAAATGAAGGAATAGATACAGTTTTGTCGAGCGTTGACTACACCCTCTCATCAAATGTCGAGAATCTTGTTTTAACGGGAGACTCTGCAATCAACGGCACCGGCAACGAACTCAATAATACAATCTCTGGTACCGCTGCAACCAACGTCCTGAATGGAGACAGGGGTAATGACACAATAGACGGCGGCACCGGCAACGACCTACTGTCAGGCGGAGAAGGCAACGACACCTACATATACAATATAGGCGATGGTCTCGACTCCATCACAGACACATCGGGCATAGACATAATCACAATGGGTGCTGGCCTGGACTTTGACCATACGATTATTCGCATAGGAGTAGGAGAAGGGGTTGCCAAACTCCGACTTCTGGATGCAGAAGGAAATGAGACATCAGAAGGTATTGATATTGCCCTAAATGCTGATGGCACCATCCCCCTTGAGACAATAACCTTTGCCGACGGAAGCAGCTTTAACCTGATAGACCTTCTCATAGAGGCTCAGACCACTTATGGCACAAAGAAAAATGACACCATAATTACAGGCCGCAATGACGACACCATCTATGCCCTAAACGGCCGGGACATTGTTTACGCAGGAATAAGCAATGATATTATCTATGGCGGCAATGGAAATGACACACTCTATGGAGAACAGGGGAATGACACACTCTACGGAGAAAACGGGAAAGACACCCTCTATGGCGGCAATGGAAGCGATACCCTCTATGGAGGAAGGGGAGATGATACCCTTCATGGAGGTAAAGGTAATGACACCGTCTACAGAGGAAGTGGAGAAAATACAATCCTCTTTAACCTCGGAGACGGCAACGACATTATAAAGGCAATCCCCCGGCAGGGGGACGATGACGACGAAGGGGATGATGATGACGATAGTGGAGATAAGATAAAGTTTGGAGCCGGGATAGTAAAAGGTAATTTAGGGTTTGTCAAAGAAGGGGACAACCTTAGGGTAACGATCAATAACGCCCAGGATACACTCTTAATTGAAGATTGGTTTGGCGGCAACTATTCCGGAATAAAACGACTCGAATTTGCCGACGGCACCAGATTAACCACAAAAGAGATTAACTCCATCGGATATAAAATGTATGGCACGGAAGGCAATGATACACTTACCGGCTCAAGATTTGCCGACACCATCTACGGTTATGGAGGAAACGACATAATCTACGGTGGTTATGGTAACGACATAATCGATGCAGGAGCAGGCAACGACATCATTTATGGAGGTTATCTTAACAATAAAAATAATCATGGTGATGATGATGATGACGATGATGAGAAATACTCCGGTAACGACACCTACAGATTTGGTATCGGTAGCGGCCAAGACACCATACACGACTATGATAAAAACAAAAGAAATCTTGATATAGTCAGTATGTCATCGGATATCTCATCAAATGATATAGTCTTTATGAAAGAGGGGAATGACCTTCTCATATTCTCAAACATAAATGACTTCGTCAGGGTATCAAGCGAGTTTTCCAGTAGACGTTATGGAATAGAGAGGCTTGAAGTTTCGGATGGCAGCTATGTAACACGTCAGGATATAGAAAACATAGTAAACAGTATCGCAGAAACCAATGTCACCACCGGGGTAGATTTTGTTCAGCAATACAATAACCTTTTAAACAATCAAACCTATATTGCGTCACTTACTCAGAGCTGGCATCAGCCGGTTTAATTTTAAGTTTGTAGCTGCTCTTATATTTTTTTCTGTCTGTTTTAGTCTCCCCACGCTGCACGGGGAGACTATTACTTATAGGAGAGTTATAAAGGAGGCTATAGATAACTCTGCACGGGTAAAAATAAAAGAGATAGATATAAAAATCTACGAGAGTGTTTTCAAGCAGCACCGCTCCTCCCTTTATCCCAAATTTACCCTTAACAGCCGCATGGAAAAGTTGGATATCCTTAACGAAGATGAAGCGACAACAAGCATTTTCGGCCAAGTTATTGGAGGAGAGCAAGACGAGTGGAGGACGACAAGCTATTTTATGGGGGAATATCCTCTTTCCAATTGGTATAAGAATTGGCATGAAATAGGTTATTACGAGGATTTGCAAGGGGTAGCGGTTTTAGAGTGTGATGTAGAAATAAAAACAATCCTTAAGGAGGTTACTGATATATATAGGGTAATAAAAGAGGCCAAGATAAAGTTCTCCTATAGCGAAGATATTCTGAGCAGACTGCTAAAGGTTAGTTCCTTGGTGAAACGGGCTTACGAAGCGGGTGAAAGATCATATGAGGATTTTTTGCAGGTAGAAAGGGAGTTGTTGGCCATTGAAAAAGAAAGGGTGGATATATTTAGGGCGTTGGATGAGAATCTTATCAAACTGTCTGTCTACACGGGAAATAGATATCGCTATGATGTAGACCTTGAGGAGGTTAATCCTGAGGAGGGATTATCACTAAACAATCTAAATGTGAATCCCAACCACACCCCTGAGTATATGGTTGGCCAGAAAAGTTTGGAGGCATTGAGAAGGCGTGTTCGCGGAGTGAAGAGAAACTTTTGGCCTGATTTGGTTCTCTATGGCCGATATGACTATTATGGAAATGATCCCGAGTATCCCAATAAATCCATAGATGATCTTGAGGATAGGTCGTTTTCGGCGGGTGTTTCTCTCTCTATCCCTTTATTTGATGGAGGGGAGAAAAAGTGGGCTAGGGCTCAAGTTTATCAGGAAATGAAAAAAGAGGAGGAGAAAGCCCGCTTGACCCTTGTTGAGAAGAGCAGAGAAATAGATAACCTTATGCTTTCATATTCTGCATACTTAAAAAGCTTGGAGTATTATAAAAACCTTTCCGAAAGATATAAAGAGCTAACCCATATATCGAAAAGGTCTCATGAACTTGGTGAACGGGGAATGATAGATGTACTCAATACGGAAAAAGAGGCTTTAACCGTTGAGAGAGATATGAAGGTTATAGAAAATTCAATAGCGTTTATAGAGAAGGTTATTTTTCTTGAAGCAAATTATGGGGTTTTTATAGATGAGCTATACGGAAACAGGGTTTGTAAGTATTGAGATAGTAGCCAAGTTACACTCGGTACCATTAGATATAAATTCAATAAAGAAGCGCTACTTCATTGATGATGAGTTAAAGAAAGAAGAGATTGTACGAATACTCAGGGATAGTGGTTTTAAGGTAAAACTGAAGAAGTTTGCAACTATAGAAAATCTTCAAAAATACCCTGTCCCACTTATTCTTATTTCTAATGATGCGAAATATCATGTGTTAATAGGGAAAAAGGAAGACAAATATCTCCTATTCGATTCAATAGAGAAGAAGGTGAAAGGCCTTACCCAAGAGGAATTCAGCTCATTCTTCGGAGGAGAAGGATTTATATTATACCCCCGCATAACTAAAACTATTTTCTATCTAAATTTTAAGTGGTTGTTTAAAGAGTTTTTCAGATTTAAGGCCATTTTTTCAGAGATACTGTTTGCCTCCTTTCTAATCCAACTATTTGGTCTCGTAACCCCACTATTTATACAAGTAATAATAGACAAGGTGTTGGTTCACCAAGCGCTGACTACCCTGCAGGTCGTCGCCACAGTGTTTTTAGTGGTGACTATTTTCGACTGGTTTATAACCATGATGAGAAATTATCTTCTCTACCACACCGCAAATAAGATAGATGCCAGTCTGGGGGCCAAGGTTTTCCGGCATCTCCTTTCAATTCCATTCCGCTATTTCGAGACAAGAAGAGTGGGGGATATTATTGCCCGAGTAAGAGAGTTGGAAAACCTAAGACAGTTTATGACCAACATCTCTCTTACCGTATTGCTTGATACCCTCTTTTCAGTTGTATTTGTGGTCATAATGACCATGTATAGCGTAAAACTTACTCTTCTTGTTATGGGGTTTATATTCTTAATAGGACTAATATCTTTCTTTACTACTCCTCTTATAAAGGCACGCATAGATGACAAGTTCGAAAAAGGGGCTAGGTCTCAATCTTTTCTGGTCGAGTCTATTACGGGCGTTCAAACAATCAAGTCTTTGGCTATTGAAGGAAAGATGATGAAGGATTGGGAGAATTATCTTGGCGAATATATATTGTCCGCCTTTAAACTCTCTAACCTTGGGAATATATCTTTTAGTTCTTCGAAGATGCTACAGAAAATTATGACCCTGGCCATAATTTATTTTGGTGTTGGTCTTGTTTTTGAGAATAAGCTAAGTGTGGGTCAGCTCATTGCCTTCCAGATGTTTTCTTCGCAGCTAAGCTCTCCTATTCTCAGGCTTGTACAGTTATGGCAGGAATTTCAGCAGGCGAAACTTTCTTTGGAGAAGTTGGGAGATATTGTTAATACGCCGCCTGAGGTAAAAGGGGAGGCGGTTAGTGTAAAAGAGTTGTTGGGGGATATAGTTTTTAAAGAGGTTCAGTTTAAGTACGCGGCCGATGGCCCTGTAATTCTGGAGAAGGTAAATATCAAAATAGACAAAGGGATGATGGTAGGTGTTGTTGGCAGAAGCGGATCGGGCAAAAGCACTTTGGCCAAGCTGGTTCAGAGGCTGCATCTCCCCACAGAAGGGGCAATCTATATTGACGGGATAGATGTTCGACACATGGACCCAATGTTCCTGAGATATAGAATTGGAATGGTGCCCCAGGAATGTTTTCTATTCAGTGGCTCTATTAAGGAAAACATAACGATAGCCATGCCGGACGCAAGTATGGATAAGGTTATAAACGTATCAAAGATTGCCGGAGCACACGAGTTCATCTCAGAGCTGGAGATGGGGTACGACACCTACGTAGAGGAAAGGGGCACCTCTCTTTCCGGGGGGCAAAAGCAAAGGGTATCTATCGCCAGAGCCTTGATAACCGACCCCAGAATTGTAATATTTGACGAGGCAACAAGCGCCCTTGATTATGAGTCAGAGAAAATCATACATAAAAACCTTCAATTTATCCGTAAGGGCAGGACGGTTATAATGATAGCCCACAGACTTTCAACGCTCAGGAAGTGTGACAATATTATAGTTCTTGATAAGGGGCAGGTTATGGAGGCGGGGAGCCATGATGCTCTCCTCAAGAAAAATGGTCTTTATGCCTATCTATATAAACAGCAGGAGGCGGGAGAGTGAAGGTTAATTATAAGTCCTTTAAGGAAATCCTTCGAAGAATAAGAGACCTCTTCTTGCGACTATACAAGAAAACTCAGGAAAAAATAGCTGAAAAATTTTCTTTTCTTGAGACTCTTTTGGATAGAGTAAAAGAGTTATCCCTCTCCTTGTTTCAAATAATAAAAGAAAAATTGGTTACAGAGGATGCCCACCAGTTCAAACCAATAATCGCAGAGATTGAAGATAGCCCCCCCAACCCGATAGGGAGAGCCTTTGTTTGGACCTTTACACTTCTTATCTTTATTTTGATAGTAGGAATGTATTTTATAAAAGTTGATGTAGTTGTTTCAGCTCGGGGGAAAATTGTTCCTGTAGGTGATGTGAAGGTTTTGCAGCCACTTGAAACAGGGGTTATCCTTAAAATACATGTGGCCGAGGGAGATGCGGTTAAAAAGGACCAGGTTCTTGTTGAAATAGATACATCTATAGACATAGCTGACCTTGAAGGGAAAGAAAAAAATCTAAATTTCCGGAAATTAACCATAGAGAGGTTAAAAGCCATACTTGAAGGGAAACCATTTCCGAAAACCGATAAATATCTGCCAGACTTGGGGGAACTAGAAAGAAACTTTTATAAATCACAAAAATCCACACACAAAAATGAGTTATCAGAAAAGATGAAGAGTTTCCTTGAGATTAAAGAAAACCTTGAAACTCTTAAAAAGGAAACAGAAAACCTTAAAGAATTGTTTGACATGATGGTCGCTGAGGAAGCGAGGCTTAAAGAGTTGGCTGAGATTGGTGCAATTCCTAAAAACAGGTATACGGCGGCGGTTAAAGAAAGAATATCGCTTAAGAGGGAGATTGCTGCCAAACTATCTGCATATATGGAAGAGAAAAACGTACTTGAAGCGCAGGTTTCATCACTCAAATTTACACAGAATAAACGATTTATCAAGTCTTCTGATAATGGGTATGTCCATCAATTATTTATCAAAACTGTCGGCGGAGTAGTAACCCCGGCGCAACCACTTCTCAGCATCCTCCCGGAAAACACCACCCTTGTCGTAAAAGGGATGGCACTTAATAAGGATATTGGCTTTATTAAAGAAGGACAAACTTGTGTTGTAAAAGTTGATACATATAATTTTCAGAGATACGGGGTTCTCAAGGGAGTTGTAAAAACGGTAAGTCCCTTTAGCGTTGAAGATAAGGAAAAACAGATTGATGGATACAGCATATACGTTGAAATATTTTCATCAGAGCTTGTAGAAAAAAACGGGAGGAGACATAAAATAAAACCAGGTATGTCTGCCACCATTGAGATGAAAGTAGATAAAAGGAGAGTTATCGAATTCTTCCTATTCCCTATTATCAAATATCTTGATGAAGGGCTTAAGGTTAGGTAATGAAAGGTGTTTTGGGGGATATAGATTAAACTTTTAATATCAATTGTTTTTTGGATAAAATTTAGGCAGTTTACCTCAGATGGCAGGCTACTTTTCTATTCCCCTCAATCTCTTTAAGCTCCGGATAGACCTCTTCGCATATATCTATTTTGTAGGGGCAGCGGGTGTGGAAATGGCATCCTTTGGGGGGATTGGCGGGGGAGGGGAGGTCCCCTTTCAATATAATCTTCTTTGAGCCGCTGAAGGGGTCTGTTGAGGGGATAGCTGATAAAAGGGCCTCGGTATAGGGGTGCGAAGGGGAATCATATAGAGTCTTTGTATCGGCCATTTCGACTATTCTGCCGAGATAGAGAACGATAATGCGATTACATATATGTTTCACCACTCTCAGGTCATGGGAAATAATCAGGTAGGAGAGGCCATATTCTTCCTGTAGATCCATTAGGAGGTTCAATATTTGGGCCTGAATAGATACGTCAAGGGCAGACACAGGTTCATCCCCTATTATCATGGCCGGATTTAGGGCAATCGCCCTGGCTATGGCTACCCTCTGTCTCTCTCCTCCGCTAAATTCGTGCGGGTAGTGCATCATCTGTTCAGGTTTCAGACCAACCTTTTTGAGAAGGGAGGCTACCATCTCTTCTCTTTCCCCCTTTTGGCCTATTTTGTGGACTTGGAGTGGTTCGCCGATTATATCGCCAACTCTCATCCTTGGGTTTAGGGAGGAGCGGGGGTCTTGAAAGATTATCTGCATATCCTTCCTGATGGGACGCATCTCTCGGCTGGAGAGGTTGGTAATGTCCTCCCCCTTGAAGATTATTCGCCCCGCTGTAGGTTCGGTTAGCTTTAATATTGTTTTGGCCAGGGTAGACTTACCACAGCCAGATTCACCGACCACCCCGACTGTTTCACCTCGGGCAAGCTCGAAGCTTATCCCATCAACCGCATAGATGGTTCGCCCGCCGGTGATGATACCCTTACCTTCAACAAAATGCTTTTTGAGGTTAGCTGTTTTCAGAATGGGGGATTGTATAATATCTTTAGGCATTATTCTACCCAGAAAAACCTCCTTCTATTTTTCTCCCGACAAGGCCTCGGCAATATTTAGGGCATGGTCTTTTATACGCCTGTAGGCATTTAACATATCGGTGTATATAAGGCTCTTTAGGGGACTTGCCTCCCCCTTTTCGACACGGGCCACATGTTCCGAGCGGTATCTCTTCATCGTATTGGTGACGATCTTAGCCAAATTTCTGGCTTCGGGGAGTATGTTTTTGTTATCCTCTTTGACTGCTTTATTTATCGTTGAGATATAATCTTTGACCCGGTCATGGAGATCGAGAAGATCTCTTTCGCCTTCTTTAGAGACCAGATAATTATTCTCAATCATCTTTAGGTTAAGCTTCAAAATGTTTGTTATATAGTCACTTATCGATTCATACTCGTCAGCCATACGTAACTGCATTCTGGTATCATCAACCATTTCGTGGGACAGTGTCCCCCCCATTATCCTACTCAGGAATTCAACCACCTCCTTTTGGACAATGTCGAGGTCATCTTCGTATTTGAATAGTATGTCGGCCAATCTCCTGTCGCCTTCCTTTTTAACTATGAGTTCTCTCAGGTAATCGAGCATTTCTAGTACCTTGTTCCCCATCTTGGTTATCTCCTTTTGCGACTGTTCAATGGCCACAACGGGGGTCTCCAGCATTCTTACGTCGAGGGCGGTTAACCTGACTTCCTCCTCCTCTCTTTCTGGGACAATTTTTTCCAACAGCTTGACCATCAGCGGGACAAGGGGGAGGAATAGGAGTACATTGACCACGTTAAAGACGGTATGGGTTAAGGCGATGCCCTTCATGGCATAGGGATAGATTGTCTGGCCATCTGTCCCAATTGCAGACAGACCAGGGTCTGTAATAGATATCCATCTAATCAATTTCATGTATATGGGGAATATTGATGTAATCCATAAAACCCCTATGATGTTGAATAGTATATGGGCGTATGATGCCCGTTTGGCATTGTAGGAGGAGCCGAGTGAGGCCAAAAAGGCGGTAATGGTGGTTCCTATATTTTCCCCCAATACCAAGGCGGCTGCTGTAGGAAAGTCTATAATGCCGGTAAAGGCAAGCCCCATAGTAATACCGAGGGTAGCCGAGGACGATTGGACAATGGCTGTCAGAACGGCACCGGCCGCAACACACTTCATAACTCCCAAATAGTTAGTGGGGGAAAACTTGGAGAACCACTCTAAAAATATCGGAACATCTTTTATAGGGGAGAAACCGTTTTTCATCAGCTCAAGGCCGAAGAAAATCATTCCCAATCCGAGGGTTACGGTGGCCAAGTGGCGTATATTTTCCCTATTGGTGAAAAGGTAGAAGATGGCTGAGAAACCGATTATAGGTAGACCATACTTTCCTATTTTAAGAACGAGTATCCAGCCGGTGATTGTTGTTCCTATGTTTGCCCCCAGGATAACTCCTATCGCTTGGGTAAGGGTCATGATGGAGGAGTTAACCATACCGACTACCATAACGGTGGTTATGGAACTTGATTGTACCAAGCAGGTAACTAGTGTTCCTACGCCACAGGCGACTATAGGGTTGCCGGTTATGGCGTTTATCAGCCTCCTAAGCTTTTCTCCGGCGTAGGCCTGCATGCCGTCGGACATATACTTCATTCCTAGTAGGAATATGCCCAGACCACCTACCACCATAAATAACATTTCGATGATAACTTTAGATTTCATTAATCATTTCCCTTTATTCTATTTAAGGCAACAGCCACTTTACCAAGTGCAATTCCCCCGTCGTTAATAGGTGTTTTTACGGGGGTAAAGACACTGAAACCGCAAGACTCAAGGTTTGATATTATTTTTTTCAGAAGGAACCTATTTTGAAAGACACCACCGGAAAGACAAACTCTGTTAAACCCATATTGTTTTCTCACATCTTGGCAACTGTCAACAAGTGCCGCCGATATAGTGTTATGGAAGATAGCCGATGCCGAGGCTATATTTCGTTTCATTGCCCCCCATTCTATAAGTTCTCTCATCATCGGGTCAAGGTTTATCTCTCCGTTTTTTTCGATACTGTATTTGAGTATTCGCTCCTCTTTTATGTCGGCTATCATCTCAAGTTTTATAGGGGCTTCACCCTCAAAGGTGTTGTAATCCTCTATCCCTAATATAGATGCAGCTGCATCAAAATACCGCCCTAGCCCGGATGAGAGGGGGGTATTGATATTCCCCTTGAGCATCGCTACTACCTGGGAGATTTTCTTCTCCCCAATGCGTTCGACAAATCTAGGATGTGCCCCATACAGCTCTTCCCCGTATAGGCGGTAGAGTAGGGCGGTGGATATCCTCCAAGGTTCTCTGGCAGCCATATCCCCTCCGGGAAGAGCGATAGGCTTTATATGTCCCAGCCTTGTAAATGAGGAGTAGGAGACACCCAAGACCTCCCCCCCCCATATTGTTCCGTCGTCCCCATAGCCGGTCCCATCCATAGCCAGTCCTATAACCTCTCCCTCTAAGCGATGCTCCGCCATAACCGAGGCGATATGGGCATGGTGGTGCTGAACCTCTATAACCGGCTTGTTAAACACCCGGCCATACTCCCTTCCGTAACGGCTGCTGAAATATCCGGGGTGTTTGTCGACTACAATATATTCAGGTTCAATCCTGAATATCCTTTTATAGTGTTCAATAGATTCTTGAAATGAGTAGTAGGCCTGACTATGTTCCAAGTCGCCTATGTGAGGTCCAAGAAATACACGGTTTCCACTGGCCAAGGCAAAGCTGTTTTTCAGATCCCCGCCACAGGCCAGGAGGGGAGGGGAGGTCTCATTAATAGATATGGGAGCTGGAACAAAACCACGCGAACGCCTTACTATGGATACGATTTCCTTGCGGGGGGCGAAAGTTTTTATAACCTGAACGACCGAATCATCACACCTCCAAACAATCTCTCTGTCATGTATTAGAAAGTAGTCGGCAATCCCGCCAAGCCTCTCAAGGGCATCATCATCCTTAAAGACTATCGGCTCATTGCTGACATTGCCGCTGGTCATAACTAGGGCCTTAAAGTGGAACGGCTCCCTATATCCTTCATTGCCGGCAGCAAAGAGGAGATAATGGATTGGGGTATAGGGGAGCATCACCCCAAAGTATCTATTGTTGGGGGCTACTGATGGAGCTATCTTACCTGTGGTTAACTTATCAATCAGAACAATTGGGCGCTCTTTGCTAAGTATAAGCCCTTTTTCATTTTCAGTCGGAGAGGCATACTTCTCTATAGTCTCGATATCGGGAGACATAAGGGCAAATGGTTTATTCTTCCTATATTTCCTTTCCCTCAGAGCAATAACTGCCTCCTCGTTTTCGGCGTCGCATACCAGGTGATATCCTCCTATACCCTTTATTGCCAAAATCTTACCTCTCTTTAGTTGAGACACTGCCTCAGATATTTGGGCTTTGGAATTTATCTTTTTCCCATTGCTATCAAGGAGTGAAAGGGTAGGCCCGCAGATAGGGCAGGCATTGGGTTGGGCGTGGAAACGTCTATCTGAGGGGGCATCATATTCTGAGGCGCATTCTCCGCACATCTTAAACCCCTTCATTGAGGTTAGAGGTCGGTCGTAAGGAGTTCCTTCTATGATGGTATACCTTGGGCCGCAGTTGGTGCAGTTGATGAATGGATATTCAAATCGTCTATCCTTTTGCTCAAAAAGTTCTCTGAGACAATCTGGACAGACGTTATAGTCTGGAGAGATAAGGGTTGTTTCTTCTGAGGAGGAGGTTTCAGTTTCAACAATATTAAAATCGGTATCCCTCTTAACAGCTATTTCTGTTACCTGAATGTCAGTTATATCTGATAGGGGAGGGGGGGTGTTCTTAATTGACTCGATAAACGTGTCGAGAGATTGCTTCTCTCCCTCTGCCTCAATCTCAACACCGAGACGATTGTTGAGGACAAAGCCCTTGAGGTTATTCTTTTGGGCTAGGTTAAAGATGAAGGGGCGGAAGCCAACCCCCTGGACAATTCCTCTGATATTTATCTTGAGTCTTTTTTTATTAGGCATTTGTTTATTATATATCGTAATTTTTTTCATTTCCCCCTTTAGTAAAGGGGGATTAAGGGGGATTTGTTTTTCCCTTCATTTCTTGCTCGTCCAAGAAACGAAGCAAAGAAGACACCGCCTGCTGATTTTTCTAACGGCTTGAAATAACGGTTGGCTTCGGCGTCTAAAAAACTCGTCGGGCTAAAGCCCTCCTCAAACAGTTTTAGACTTTTTCCTCAGCCACCCTATTTCAATCCTAAAAATCAGATGGCGGAAATGGGAATAGGAAGGCGCTTTTTTAGGAGAAAAATTTAGCAAATTCTGGGGAGCTGATCCCCAACCATCATTTCAACTATACGGCTTCCGATGAAACCAGTCTTCATTTCGACTATAGAGGGGTGCTCTTCGGTTACCTCGCCAATAATAGCAGCACCTTTCCCCTCAGGGACTGTTCTCATCGCCTCTAATATCTTATCGGCCAATTCTGGTGGGACAAAGGCAATCAGTTTTCCCTCGTTGGCTACCTGTAGGGGATCGAGCCCCAATATCTCGCAGACCGATTTTACATCCTCACGGATAGGTATCAGCTTTTCATCTATTACAATACCGAGATTAGCCGCCGAGGCGACCTCATTAAGGGTTGAGGCTACCCCCCCTCTGGTCGGGTCTCTCATCATTCTGATATTAGGTTCAACGGATAGCATAGTCTTAACCAGGTCATAAAGAGGTGCTGTATCCGATTCTATTTTGCTCTCAAAACGTAGTTCTTTTCTCTGGGTAAGGACTGCTATTCCGTGGTCGCCAATAGTCCCGCTGAGGATAATTTTATCCCCTACCTTTATATTTGTTGGGGCAATATTGGCGTATTCGGGAACTATACCTATGCCAGAGCTGTTTATGTAGAGTTGATCAGCCCCCCCCGAAACAACCTTGGTATCTCCTGTCACTATTTCTACATTGGCCCTCTTGGCTGCCTTAGCCATAGAATCGAGAACCCTCTTTAAGTCTTCCATAGGAAAACCCTCATGCAGAATGAATCCGACACTAAGGGCGATAGGGCGCGCCCCAGACATGGCAATATCATTAACCGTACCAAAGATGGCCAGCTCCCCTATATTACCTCCTGGAAAGAAGATAGGGTCGACCACATAAGAATCGGTGGTGAAGGCCAGTCTCCCCCTCTCAACGTCGATGATGGCCTGATCCCCAAGCTGGTTCAGCGTACTGTTCCCATAGGCGGGGAGAAAGTAGTCTCTAACCAGTTCGGCGGAAGCTGTTCCGCCCCCCCCATGCGCCTTGGTTATAAATTTGTTGTTCCCCATCATATTGGTCTTTCTCTCGAAAACTATTTTATTCGGAAGGATGAACGCCCGAAACGATAATATACGGAACAGCTCCCCTCATCAGACACCATACATGCCCCAACCGGGGTCTCCGGTGTACAGGTTTTCCGGAATAGGGGACAATCGGTCGGTTTCTTCCCCCCCCTCAATATCTGTCCGCAGATACACCCCTTTTGCTCTTTCTCTCCGGTAACCGGTTTTAGGCCAAACTCCCTCAGGGCATCAAAGCGGGCAAAATTTCCCTTGGGGCGCAGTCCGCTCCCGGGGACAAGTCCAATCCCTCTCCAATAGGCATCTATCGGTTCAAAGAGTTCGCCCATTAATTTGAGGGCATGAATATTTCCCTCCGGTTTAACCGCCCTGGTATACTCTATCTCCATATCGGCCCGCCCTTCGGCAACCTGTTTAACCAGTTGATATATGGCCTGTAGCATATCGAGCGGCTCAAAACCTGTTACCACACAAGGCTTTCCGGCATCTATTAGTATGTCATACATCGATATTCCGGTTATGGCGGTAACGTGACCGGGGCAGATAAATCCGTCCAGCGTAACCTCTCCCCCAAGGAGGGCGGCCAATATTCCGGGGATGGTCTTATGGGCAGAGAGGATATAAAAATTGTTGACCCCTTCACGTTCGGCTATCTTCATAGCCACGGCTGTTACCGGGACTGTGGTCTCGAAACCAACCGCAAAGAAGACCACCTTTTTGTTTGGATTTACTTTGGCTATCTGAACCGCATCGTTGGGGGAGTAGACGATCCTGACATCTGCCCCCAAGGCCTTGGCATCAGCCAAGCTTTTATCAGAACCGGGGACACGAATCATATCCCCGAAGGAGGTCATAATGATATCTGGGCGTGAGGCTAGTTCTATGGCATTATCAATTTCGGTATAAGATGTTACGCAGACGGGGCAGCCCGGCCCTGTAACCATCTCTATACCTTTGGGCAGCA
>Ga0180009_10004619_pt1 | contig 15116 bp, 14 predicted proteins | sample OS_PC_MetaG_FD_123537 | JGI IMG/M metagenome (GOLD analysis project Ga0180009, IMG submission 123537) | Groundwater microbial communities from the Aspo Hard Rock Laboratory (HRL) deep subsurface site, Sweden - OS_PC_MetaG | ecosystem: Environmental > Aquatic > Deep subsurface > Groundwater...
ACTGCGATCTCCATCCGTTCCTCCACCGTTAACATCGCCCCCTCCTTGGCAAGAGGGGCACACCATGAACGGTGGGTCAGATTCGATGTGCCGCCTGGGTCAGTTTCCCACTGCCGGTGACAACAGCACGTTTGTTCAACCTTTCCTGTCCTATGCAGCAGAGGGAGGCTGGACTTATACGCTGAATACCGAGTCGACCTACGATTGGACCGCAGACGCGTGGTCCGTTCCGATCAACCTCTCGGTGGCGAAGCTCACCAAGATCGGTGCGCAGCCCGTTAGTCTAACGGCAGGTGTCAAGTATTGGGCCACCGCACCCGATAACGCAGGGCCAGAGGGATGGGGCGCTCGCCTCGGCCTAACGTTCATTCTGCCTTAGTAAATTTGATTGTCTCATAATCCATCGCAGCTTGCCTACAGACTGTTCTGAGGCTGATCTCGGCGTCAGACCCCAATGGCTATCAGTTGGTCTCGACAGTAGTCCCAGATATTGTTGTTTGAGTTTCATTCCTGATACCCTGGCGGGGTCTTGTGCCAAGCGTATCCGGCCTTGCCCTTTTCGTAGCCGTACTGAAACAGCTTGCGCATGTAGGTTTTGTCGAATGGCCCTGTGTAGGGCGTCGCAAACTCATCGTCGATGTAGGCGAGGTTAAAGTCCACGTTGTCGCGCTTGGTCGTCAGGTAGATGCGGTAGGTGTCGTTGACGCCACTCGCTGCGGTCATCGTCGATATCGTCTGCCCGACAATCGCCAGCGTCTGCTTCTTTACGCTCTGCTCTGGCCTGAACAGACGACCGTTGCGGATCACGTAGGCCTTCCGACTGCCGGCCCGAGGGGCGAGAACTGCGGTCTTCTTGATGCTGAACGCCGGCGGGTACAGGAAGGCCTGAGCCACCGTCCCGCCATCGACGTGCATCTCCTCGTAATTCTTGCCCTCGATCTTGACGTTCAGCATGACGGGCGGGAACACGCCGGGAATCGAAGCCGAAGCACGCAGCACGTCAATGATGAGTTCGCGCGCGCGGGGGTCATTGCTCTTTGCAATTGCACCGATGTTCCAGATCACGGAACGCGCCTGATCGAGGTTCGTCGTGGCGATCAGGAGCAGACGGCCCTTGTCGTATTCTTCCGCAATGCGGGCCACCATCTTCTGGTCGATGTAGCCCGCGATCAAGTTGCGCAGCGGCGTGGTGTCGGTCATCGCATCGTCGGTCACGGCGGCCAACAAGATGCGCTTCATGAAGATATCTTCAGCGGAGGTGTCGGTGTAGACGGCTTTGAGTTTGGCATCGTACTCCGGGCCGAGGAAAGCGAATGGCGCGGACAGGGCACCGGTGCTTATCCCGGTGACGATACGGAAACTCGGTCGGTCGCCGCGCTCGGTCCAGCCGAGCAGGAGCCCGGCACCAAACGCTCCGTCGTCTCCGCCGCCAGATATTGCCAGGAAGTGGTTCGTTGCAAACTTGCCCTTGCCGAACGAGGCGCCCTCGAACTGCCGCCGCTTCTCGAGCACGTCGCGAGCGATGGCCTCAACGGCCTCGACATCGCCGTCGGCGTAGAACCGCGACTGAGTGACGCCGAGAGGGGCCGAGCCGTGTGCCATTGCCAGTGGAACTGCGGGAAGCCGGCTGAGCGTCGCGCAGGCCGAGAGAAACGGCACCAAACCCGCCACCGCTACGGCGCACACTATTCTGCGGAGATCGCGCGCGGTAATCCCACCGATCGCTCCGCGGAAGGTGTCGGAGGTCAAGACACAGCCGCCGATGGTTGTCATTGCTGCTTCAGCGTCAGGCCCGCGATGCCAACCGCCAGATTGAGGCCGGCTTGCCCTTGCACGCTCAGCGGCTGGAGGACGAGCGAGTTTTTCGATCCGCCGACAAGCGCGTTGGCACCGCCGCCGACGGCGACGGATGCATCAGCCGAAACGCCGCCGTAGTTTCCCGCGAGGGCCCCCGCCGGAAGCTCGTAGGTGGACGAAACGACCGTCCAGACCATGACACTTGGACCCTTTATGCCGATGTCGAGACCGATCTTCGTGATGGTGGCCGAGTAGGCGTGTGGCGGCATATCGCCAGCCGGGTCGAACGAACACGAGAGGGTCTGCTTCGAGCCAATCACGAGGCCGATGCTGCCCTGCCCCTTGCAAGTCAGCGTGCCTGCGACAACTTTCGCATCTTTGCCGAGCGCGGGTGCCTGCACCGGGACAGCCGCCAAAACGGCAGCACCGACCGTCGCCGTGAACCGCCTAATAGCGTGATTGAAATTCATTTTCATCCCCCCCACCTGCTCTCGCCGAGGGACCAGAACGTCGGCCAGTCCCATGAACGGAATGGAAGTCATACGCAGCCCCGCAGGCCGATGATATGCACTTTCCGACAAGTAGATGTGACCGTGACCAGCCATGGTGCCAATTTTCTCGGAATTTCCGGGCCTTGCCTAAGCTTGAACTCCCAGTATCGTCCGACCTGTAACTTCCTCGCGTTGGGCAATCTATCAGTGGCGAGCGCAAGTAACCAGCTAATGTCGGCTGCCTTTTCGCAGTAACAGCAACTTGAGACGAAGTCTGTCAACAAATGATTTGAGTGGCCATTGTGCAGGTCAGAATAGAAAAAGCATACTGCGAAATGCACCTGCAAATCCCTTTGAGACCGCCGCCGTTTGATCACCTTCTGATGGCTGTCGTTTGACCAAGCGCAAGTGGTTCCGGCGAGAGCAATGATAATTCACTGGCATCTAGGGGGTTATGGGCCGACTCCCCGCAGAAATGCCGAAAGCCCGACGTGCCTTTCATGGGCGTTTTCGTTTGGCAACATCGTTCGCGAGGAGAGAATCGTGGATTTCGACGGATATTCACGCGCGGTGAGGGATGCCGATGTGGGGTTCGTTCTCACCCATCCGGAGACCCAGAAATGGCGACTCGAGCGCACGGAGTTCCGCAATACCTGCTTGCAATTGGGCTGCGATGGCGGCGGCAGCATTGCTGACGGAATCAGCCGTAGCGACACCGCCATTCTGATCTGGAGGGTGGGCTCGTCACCCGAAGACATCTATTTGAATGGCGAATTGATTGGTGATGATGACCTGATCCTCCTTGAGCCGGGCTCGCATTTCATTTTTGCTTCGAGAGGGCCGCGCCGATGGAACTCCGTTGCTCTTCCAGTTTGCACCTTCGGCGAGAGGGTGGGCATGTCTCGTTGCGGTTCTCGGGCCGTCGTGCTGTCTTCGCCTGGAAGTGCCGAGTGGCTTTCTCTGCTTTCCGCAAACATCTATCGAGCTGCCGTCTCAGGGCTCCCGACTGAGGAACTGGAGCAGGCTCTTATCGACGGATGCCTCGAAGCTCTATCAGCTTCAGCGCATTGCGAAACCGGACGTAGCGACTGTTTCTCGAAGGTCGGCACCGCCCTCCGGGCTCTTCACCGCCAAGACCGGCTCAATTGCCGCATCGATGAACTGTGCGATGAACTCGGGCTTAGAGAGCGGACACTGCTGCGGGCGTTTCATCGTGTCGTCGGCATGGGACCGAAGCACTATCTGCTGTTACGCCAATTAAATATCATCCGCCGCGCCCTCCTCGATCCAGCTCATAGTGAGCGGCACGTGACCGACGTGCTAACCGATTGCGGCGTCAGCGAACTCGGCAGGGTGGCGGGGCAATACAAGAACCTCTTCGGCGAATTGCCGTCCAAGACGCTTCGCTGCGTCCGACACACACACCACCGCGGACGGATCCGCTCTATATCGGACTTGAGCCTGCACGCGGCATCGGGGGACAGCGGGAAGTTGTGAGAACTTCATTCAGAACGCGCTCACCCTGGATATCAACCACACCAAAGATATCGTGCCGATCAGATAGGCGGTCGCCAAGCGGGTCGGACGTAGCGCAATTGTGAACAGTTGCGCCGCTGCCTGACCGCCCATCACCACCCCGACGACGAAGATGAATTGGCCGACTTCTACGCCGAGATTGAACGTTAAAAGCGCTAGCGGCACATCGGCCTGCGGCAAGCCGATCTCCTTGAGCGCACCGGCAAACCCGAAGCCGTGCAGAAGTCCGAACGCGAACGCGACGATCCAGGGATAAGTCTGAGACAGACGCTTCGGCCCGTCGCCCATCTTGACGAGTTCGACTGCCAGAAATGCGATGCTTAGCGCGATCGTCGCTTCGACCGGTTTCTGCGGCAGGCTCAAATAGCCAAGCGCAGCACCAGCGAGTGTTATGCTATGCGCCACCGTAAAGGCGGTGATCGTCTTCACGAGAACCCAGCTATTATCGATCAGGAGTATCAGCGCCAGCACGAACAGCAGGTGATCAAGGCTTGTCAGAATGTGCTCGATACCGAGCTGCATGTAAGTGGTCGCGACGTCGAGCCCGGTTTGAGCACCGGTAACGACGAACGACGGCGAGGCGGCGCCGAGACGCACAACTTGGGTGGAGCCGCCGCGATACTCGACCCGCGCAAGCACATCTGTGAAGCTTGTGCGCAGCCCGTCGATCCTAATCGCCTTACCCTTCAAACCACCTGGACACACGACACTCCAGCGCTCGAAGAAGGCACCCCCTGCCATGCCACGGACTGGCTCGGATTTCGAAGCGCAGGCCTCTGGTAGCGCGACGGAGAGCCCGAGTCGAAGGTTCCCCGCCGCAGGCACCTTCCAGTGAACCGAGAACTCGTCCGTCGCGACTTCACGCAGGGCGAGGTAAGCGGGACGCAATTCGTCGGCGCCAGCACGCGCGGCTGAAAAGAACTGCAGCACCACAATGACGATGAAAAAGAGGCGTGTCATCGAGGAGCCTGCTGCTGAGGTGAGCTTTCAATGCGAACCTCGTAGTTACTAAGCAGCGCGCGATAGCGGGTGTCCTCGATTTCCATGCGCTTCTCGTTGGCCCATTCGCGAATGACCGCGTCGCGAACCTCATCGAGTACCGGAGTCCGTGCGGGCTGCTTCTCAGATATGCGCACGATGTGCAGCCCGAAAGACGAGCGGACGGGGCCCGACCATTCTCGCGGCGTCAGCGTGTCGAGCCTGGTGGCGAAATCAGGTCCGAACACGCGGCCGATGGCGGCCTTGCCGGTCATCGGCAGTTCGAAAGGCAGAAGCGTTCGGTCCCCGAGTGTGCCAGGATCGACATCCGGGCTCCTATTCAAAGTCCCGAGCAGTTCCCTAGCATCCGCTGTCAGCGTGTCGCCGCGCGTCTCCTGGCTCAAAAACACTTGCTGAAAGGCATACGCCGGTTCGACCTCGAACTTGTCCGGCTTGGCCTGCAGATAGGCCCGAAGCTCGGCATCTGTCGGGATCATTCCTTCCGCCTCTGCTTGGCTTAGGAATTCCATCTTGTTGCGAAGCCTGCGGCGCACAACGCTGTCGTCCTTATCGAGGCCCAGGACCTGAGCTTCGCGATAATAGATCTCCTCCTTGACGAAGTCGTCGATCAGCGCCCGCAGTTCTTCGGCCGTGGGAGGGCGACGCCACGTCCGCGCATACAGTGCGGCAAGCTGCTCGAGCTTGGCCTCGGTAACGATAATCCGATCCGCTCTTAGACTCTCAGCCGGATTGAGCAGCGCATAGGTCGCAAAGATGACCAGGGCAAGGGCAAGGAACTGAGCGAGCGGCTCGCTGGCGAGGCGTCTGAGCATGCCAATCATCCAAACAGAAATCCGACTGCAGCGGCAGCGACGCGCTTGGCCGGGCCCGCGATCGTCTGCGCCAAGACCAGCATCGAAACCGCAAAAATCCATGAGCCGACGACCCTGACGGCGATTTTCTGCCAGTGCTTCTGGAGCGATATCGTAAACCCTGTGATGACGATGGTCAGATACAATACGCCCGTCGCAACGCCGCCAATCCCCAATGCTTTATCGCGCATACCTGTCGTGGCGGGAGCTGGTCCTAATCCGATGATGAGGCCGGTGGCCACTGATACCGACACAACCACAGCCGCCGCCACGCGCAGGTCGAGAACCACGGCACCGCCGACGACGAGTGCACCGAGCAAAAACATCGGCTCGCTGACGCTGAAGGTGCCGCTTGCTCCAGTCGTCGCTGCCGCAAGGCCTCCCGCAAACGCAAGGCCGAGCGCAATCACCCCAGCTCTCGCCTTACTGCGCCCTTGCTGGCCGAACATTAACGCTACGGCCGTCAGCAGCATGGCATGCGATTGAACCGTCACCGGATGCAGGAGGTGGCCGTAGAACGCGCCAAGGCCTTCGATCGGACTGTGCGCCGAAGCTTGCAAGGGCCAAGCGACCAGTGCCAGAGAAACCATCGCGATCGGCGCTGCTCGGCTCGCGACTCTCATACAGATCCGGTGAGAAAGGTGAGGCCGACGACCGCGATGGCGACGCCGAGTCCCCGCACACCGTATTCGCCCGCACGGTATCGCGACAGCAATCCCAAGCCGATTCCGGAGACGTGGAGCAAGCCAGTGGCGATCACGAATCCGAATGCATACGCGAGCGGATCGGCAGCCTGGGGCAACTCCGACCCATGCGCATGTCCGTGAAAGATTGCGAACGCTCCAACCAGAAGTGCAGCAATCCAGATTGGCGCCCGCAGTGCCAGAGCTATGCATGCGCCGAGCACGACGGCCGAGCCGGCCACTAAAAGATCGACGGCGGGCATCGGGATACCGAGGATTCCAATCGCCCCGCCAATCGCCATGACAGTCGGGAAAACTATCGGAAGGAGCCATATGGCTGGAGTGCCGAGAAAAGCGCCCCACAGCCCCACTGCGACCATGGCGACGAGATGATCGTAGCCAAGTATCGGATGCAGGAAGCCGCTGAGGAACCCGCCTGCGACGCCTTCGCTCGTGTGGGCCTGAGCAGGGACGGCGAGCAATATTAAGCAGCCCGCTAGAACGATTGCGATAACCCAATGCCTGGCCAACATCATTCCGAAGTTTAGCCATTTGAGAGAGCCACGCTCAAGCGTAGCGCTGTTGGGATTCTCGCAGCTGCAAAGGCCGGCGGTGGAGCCGGCGATCAGGTTCACCAGCAAGATCAACGCTCGAATCCGGCCCCCGCCAACGATCATGGCGTGTACCAGATCGGCGACGTATAGCCCCGCTCGGTGATCGTCATCTGCGTGTTCGGCAATGGCTTCGAGCCGAGCCGCTTCACGTCGTATGATGTCCACCGGGGCGTCGGAATCTCGATGACGCGCACGTAGTAGAAGGCACGCGCGGCGGGATCGAACTCGGGGTCCTTCCAGACGTTGATCAACTCCGAGGCGCCGATTGTATTAGTCCACGTAGCATTCTCGACATCCACAGTACTGCCGACCGACGGCAACTTGCCATTCTCGCCCGGCTTGCGGTCACCGCCCCAAACGACGTCGCAAATTTTCTCCTGCGCGTTGCCCTCTTTGTCGACCCAGCCCTTTACGATCTGTATCCGATCGAGGTTGCCGCCGAGCGGGTCCTTCAGCGCGGCTACAAGGAATGTCGGTGCCTTACCCGACGGCGCCGTCTTCAAGTCGCCGCCCATCGGCACGCCCTTGGTGTAACCGACATGGGCGGGCAGCCTCTCCCGTGCATCGGCCTCGGTAAAGTCCCAGCCGCCGAAGAACCGCACCGCCATCCGCGAGCCTGTGGTCGCATACGTTTCCTTGCGCTGCATGGCGTCCCAGATCGCCTCGCGCGTGTTCTCGGTGGCCCAGACGCCTGCATAGCCCGACGAGGAAACCTGCCAGTCCATCAGCTTTACGCCGGTCTTCGGGTTGTCGACGAAGACCTTTGTCATGCGCTCCTGGCTCGGCTCTTGCGGGGTCGTCTTGCCGAAAAAGTTGTCCTCTTCCATCGCCGCGAGACCATTGTGCGCATCGGAGCTTCCGATCATGCCGAATTTGTAGGGATTGGTCCCCAACTGCTGCTCGACGAGCATTCCTGCCTTCAGCGCCGAGCGGGCATACTCGAATGGCAGCATGTCCTTGGTCTTGGCGGCCGAGCCATCGAGGTTTCCAACATCCCAGCGCTCGAAGTTGGCGAATTCGTCATTCGGTGAGAGGAACGGATGAGCCTCGCCGTCACCCTTCGTCTGCGTCGCTTCATACAGCGGCTCCCACCGCGAACGTTGCTCGACATACTCCTTGTCGATCATCTTGCCGGTAAACGACTCGATGATCGGGAACATCCGTCCGTTGCTGAGATTGCCGTTGTGAGCGATGGCCAGCACGCGCCCGCCGGTCTTCTGCTCGTATCCCGCCATCCACTTCCAAAGGTCACGTGGATTGTCGCTGCCCAACGGCTTGGCCGTAATGAATGGCTCGACTTGGCTGGCGCGACGCGCATCGTCGCGGAAGATCACGTTGCGGTGCAAGTTGTTGCCACCGGTATTGGAGGTCCACTCGTAGCCGATGAAGGCCGTGAACTGGCCCGGCTTGTTGAAGTCCTCGGCCGCCTTGATCGTCTGCTGCCAGGCGGTCTGATAGGGCACCGTGCCCGGCACCGGCATGATGGAGGGGTCGATCGTGCCCTTACCGAAACTCGTGATGATGTCGATGGCTGCTTCCGCACCCTGGCCGCCATGGATCATCTTATTCCATTTGCGGCCCTGCTCGCTTTTCATGATCGCCGGGTCGCCGCCGAAGATCAGCGGGAAGAAACCCATGCCGTCCGAGTGATCCGCGACCACAAGGAAATCGAGCGGTCGCGACAGCTTTACCCTTTGACCGGTCGAGGAAACGACTTCCTCGCCACGCGCGAAGCGGTAGGCCTCAACGGGTCCGAGTCTGGCGCCGAAGGCACCTGCGTCCATCGAGTACGAGGTGTGGAGATGGGTATCACCAAACAGCGACCGCGTCGGGAACGTCCGACCGGCGTAGGGCGAATAGGAAGGTTTCTGCGCCACGCGCTCGGCCGACTCCTTACTGAGCGCATTCGCTCCGAGACCTGCAGCATCCTCGGCCATGACACTCGACCAGCCGGAGCCAAGGAAAAAGGTAAGCGCGAGCAAGAATATAGAATCGGCACGGGGCTTCATTCGAACCTCCAAAAAAATTGCTGCACTTGTGCCTGAACCGCTGTCCAGAGTGCCGTCTAAATTCGAAGTATCAGCGAAGAGCGTCCAGAATGCCATGCATTTTCGGCCAGGAGTCAGCCTGTAATGCTCAAGTCCGGCGGCAAGGCTCCATGCACCAAGTCCGGCAGGAGTTGTCTGAAACTGCATAGCGTAGGAAGCCCAATGGCTATTCTATCAAGACCCGAGATCAATGCCCGTTCGAGACTGGGGAAGCGCTTCCGCTTCTCCAGCCGATATCTGCTCTGCTGAGGTGTTAAATGACAATACGACGGCTATTTTCTCTCGTCAGCCTTCCGCTTGTCGCCAGCTTCGCGTGTTCGGCCGCCCTTGCGCAAGGCGGGGCTGAACAGATGGACCGGACGAGATTGCCGATCGCTGATCCAAAGCCGCAGACCTATACGGAAATTGATGCGCGTAAGGTGAAGCCGCCGCCACGCTTGGAGGTTAAGGCACCCAAGGGCGCACCGAACGTCGTGATCGTGCTGATCGATGATCTGGGTTTTGGCGCACCGAGCACGTTTGGCGGTCCAATATCGATGCCGACGCTTGATCAGCTGGCGAACAACGGGCTCAGGTACAATAATTTCCATACGACGGCGCTGTGCTCACCGACACGTGCCGCACTCAAATCGGGCCGCAACCATCACTCCGTCAACATGGCGTTCATCACGGAGCTGGCGACTTCAATGCCGGGCGCCACGGGGCAAGTTCCCAATACGGCAGTCCCGCTTGCAGAGATCCTGCGTCTCAACGGCTATGCCACGGCCCGCGTTCGGCAAGTGGCATGAGACGGCTGCTTGGGAGGCCAGCATTGCTGGTCCGTTCGACCGCTGGCCGACGCGGCAGGGCTTCGACAAATTCTACGGCTTCCTGGGCGGCGAGACCAACCCGTGGGCGCCGTTCATTTATGACGGTGTAGCTCAGGTCGAGTTGCCGAACGATCCCAATTATCACTTCATGACCGACATGACGGACAAGGCACGAGCCTGGATCAAGTATCAAAAGGCTCTCACGCCAGACAAGCCCTCGTTCATATATTTCGCGCCCGGAGCCGTCCACGCTCCGCATCACGTCCCAAAGGAGTGGATCGCGCGCTGGAAGGGCAAGTTCGACCAGGGTTGGGACAAGTTGCGCGAGGCGTCTTTGGCGCGACAAATCGAAATGGGGGTCGTACCCAAGGGCACGAAGCTCGCGCCCAAGCCGCCGGCGATCAAGGACTGGGATGCGCTCACTGAAGACGAGAAGCGTCTGTTCACGCGCCAAGCAGAGGTTTTTGCGGCCTTTACCGAGCAGACCGACTACGAGATCGGTCGCATGCTCAAGGCCTTCAAAGAAGTGGGCGAGGCCGACAACACGCTGGTTATCTATATCGCCGGTGACAACGGAACCAGCGGTGAGGGAGGCCAGTACGGTTTGTTCAACGAGATGACCTACTTCAATGGCGTCCAGGAAACCGTCGCCGACATGCTCAAGAGCGTGGACAAGTGGGGCGGGCCCGAGACTTACCCGCACATGGCGGCAGGTTGGGCCTTGGCGTTGGACTCTCCGTTCGGCTGGATGAAGCAGGTGCCCTCTGACTTTGGCGGCACCCGCAACGGCATGGTCGTGCATTGGCCGAAAGGCATTAAGTCGAAAGGCGGCGTCCGTAGCCAATTCAGCCACGTCATCGACATCGCTCCGACCGTGCTGCAGGCAATTGGTTTGCCAGAGCCTAAGGTGGTTGTTGGCTATTCCTTCGACGATGCCAACGCAAAGGAACGCCATACCACGCAGTACTTTGAGATAGCCGGCAATCGGGCGATCTATGATAAAGGGTGGTTCGCTCGCACCATTCACAAGGCGCCTTGGGAAGACAAGCCGCGTCGCCCACTGCAAGACAACTCGGCTTGGCAGCTTTACGACGTTCGCAAGGATTTCAGCTTGGCTAACGACTTGGCCAAAAAGGACCCAAAGAAGCTTGCGGAGCTACAAGCTCTCTTCTTGAAGGAGGCAAGCAAGTACGGGGCGCTGCCAATGGACGACCGCGTTTTTGAGCGGCTGGATCCTAAGGTCGCGGGCCGCCCGGATATCATGGGCGGGCGGACCAAGCTTACGCTCGCCGAGGGAATGACCGGCATGATGGAAGGCGTCTTCATCAACGTGAAGAATCGATCAATGTCCATCACAGCCGAAATAGAGGTGCCCGCCAGTGGGGCGAACGGGACGGTTCTAGCCCAAGGCGGCCGCTTCGGTGGCTGGTCGCTTTACGTGAAGGATGGTGTGCCTGCCTACGACTACAATTTTCTCGGTCTGCAACGCACGTCCATCAGCGCAACGAAGCCGCTGGCCCCCGGCAAAGCCACGATCCGCTTCGAATTCGCTTACGATGGCGGCGGTCCGGGCAAGGGAGGCAAAGGCACGCTGCTCGTCAACGACGAGAAGGTCGCCGAAGGAACGATCCAGCATACGCAAGCGGGCATCTTCTCGGCTGACGAGACAGCGGATGTCGGCATCGATCTTGGAACCCCGGTCGTCGAAGCAATCGGAGCTGAGGCGAAATCCCGCTTCACGGGGCGCATTCCGAGCGTTACGGTCGAGGTGAAGGCACCGTAGCGCAAAGTCAGGCCGCCGTATGGCAGTGTCGGGCACCTTATACGACAGTGGATGGCGCCGGCCTATCGGTCGATACTGTTCGCCTTTGGCGGGTGGGCTCGATAACTCGTTACGGGACTCGGTCCCGCGGGTCGCTAAGTGCGAAGTGAGTACTGGTGTTCGAGAGGATTCAGATGCACGCGTTGGCCCGTATGTTGCTCGGGGCTATGTGCATCGTATTCACCGCGGCGATCGTTCAATGGGGCGGGATTTCGAGCGCCGCAGATCGCGTAATGGACGGGAGCGCGAGCGGAGCCGCGCCGGCTCACTTCGTCGGTTCTGCAACCTGTTCACGATGCCATGCCGTCGAGCACACGGCATGGGCCGGATCGCACCACCACGCGGCGATGCAACAAGCCAGCGATGAGACGGTCCTCGGCAACTTCAACGGCGCGATCTTCACGAAGGATGGTGTCGAAAGCACCTTCTTCAAGCGAGATGGAAAATTCTGGGTCCGCACCGACGGCCCCGGCGGCAAGCTGGCCGACTTCGAAATCCGGTACACATTCGGCATCAAGCCTCTGCAACAGTATCTAATCGAGGCGCCAGGCGGACGGCTCCAGGCACTCGGAATAGCGTGGGACGCGCGCGCTAAGGCGGTTGGTGGGCAGCGCTGGTATCATCTTTATCCCGACCAAAAACTCAAAGCTGGCGATCCGATGCACTGGACCGGACTCGACCAGAACTGGAATTACCAGTGTGCGTGGTGCCACTCGACTAACTTGCAGAAAAACTATGACGCCGCCAGCAAGACCTATCAAACGACCTGGTCGGAGATCAGCGTCGGCTGCGAAGCCTGTCATGGCCCTGCCTCCAAACATGTGACCTGGGCCACGAGCCCCTTGGGTTCGGATCAATCGGTACGAACCGCCAAGGGGTTTGCGCTCAGCCTTGACGAGCGCCGCAATGCGACTTGGCAAATGGGCCCGCAGGGGCACGCGGTGCGCTCGGTGCCTCGCACGACGTCAAAAGAGATCGACGCGTGCGCTTCTTGTCATGCGCACCGCGAGCAGTTCTCATCCGATCCCGGCGCTGTGCAACGTCTGTTCGACGCTTTTCGGCCGTCACAGCTGGTGTCCAGGCTCTATTATTCCGATGGCCAGCAGCGCGATGAGGTCTACACGTACGGCTCCTTCGCGCAGAGTAAGATGCACGCGTCCGGGGTTACCTGCTCCGACTGCCACGATCCGCACTCAGGCAAATTGCGATTTTCCGGGAACCGCGTCTGTACCCAATGCCATGAGCAGGAAAAATACGATGTGTCGGTGCATCACCGTCATCCGCTCGCGAGCAACGGTTCGCAGTGCGCTGCGTGTCATATGCCCACTTCGACCTACATGGGCGTGGACGAGCGGCACGACCACTCGATGCGCATTCCCCGCCCAGATCGGTCCGTCTTGCTGGGTACTCCCAATGCCTGCAACGCATGTCACAAGGATCAGCCGGTCACGTGGGCGCGCGATGCAGTTAAGAGCTGGTATCCATCGCTCAAGGCCGGCGCTCAGGATTTTGCCGAGGCCTTCGATCTCGGAGACCGCCAAGCCCCCGGGGCTCAAGCGGCCTTACTCGAGATTGCGATGGCAAACTCAAGTTCTCCCATCGCGCGCGCGAGCGCGATCTCGCGGTTAGAACGATTTCCCTCACCCGAGATTCTCAGGATTGCCGGCCGACACCTGAGGGACGACGACTCTGTGGTGCGTGCCGCAGCGATCCCCGTCTTGGCAAGTGCGGACGCTGCGACCCAGCGCTCCCTCCTCATTCCGCTCCTCCGTGATGCCTCGCGGCTAGTGCGCATGGATGCGGCGCGATCACTTGTTGGAGAAGCGGAAATAGGTCTTGAGGGCGAGGATCGCACGGCGTTCGACAAGGCGCTCGCCGAATACGTCGAGGGTCAGCTCTTCAATGCCGAGCGTCCCGAGGCCCATTCTAACCTGGGCAGTCTCTACTTGGAGCAGGGCAAGCTGGACCAGGGACGGACGGCTTTTCGAACGGCAATCGACGTCGATCCAACGTTCATGCCGGCGGCCGTTTTGCTCGCAGATCTTGAACGCACAGCTGGAGACGAATTGGCGGCGGAAGCTGTCTTGCTCGCGGCTCTCGACCGCAATCCGAACTCCGGGCCGGTCCAGCACGCCCTCGGTTTCAGCCTGATCCGCCGGCAACGCCTCGACGAGGCGATAAGCTACCTGACCAAGGCAGCGGAAAACGAGCCAGGCGACCCGCGCTTCGTTTACGTGCTTGCCGTGGCTCTACGCCAGACGGGCAAGCGGGCCGAGGCGATGCAACTCTTGAAAAGCATACGCGCGCGCCACCCATACGACCGCGAGGTTCTTGTGGCACTGGTGTCTTACGAGATCGAAGCCCAGGACTTCTCATCGGCGTTCGATGGCACGAAGTTGTTGACTGAACTCGAGCCGAACCGCCTCGATTTCAAACAGCTACTGGCGCAGCTGCAGAAGCGCTTACGATAATCCTTTGCAGCAGCGTCCCAGACAACGGCCGTCAATTGGCTATCTGGGCGGAGTGGCGAAAATTGAATCAGCACAACCGGCCGAGATACGTGTCACTCGCGAAGTCGAACAGGAAAATGTCGACCTGATGGTGAGCCACGCCTGGGCCAGCAGCCGGGGCGACTTGGGACACGGCTTGATTGCGCGCCCGACCGAGATCACTAAGACAAGCTAAGTCTGTGATCCAGACCGCAAGATCGACATCCTTGCACTCGTGCAACTGCTCGATTCCGAGGCGCCTGTAGGGTTGGAAGCGCGGGACCTCGCGTGTCAAAGGCCGAGCAACGCTGCCGAATAGCGCCACGCGTTGGCACCTCGCCGAACGGGACGAACCTTGAGGTCACGGCGTCAGCAGCGGCCCGGAAGGACTGTTGACGCTGCAGCTGGCAGCGATTCCGCTCGGCGATCTCGCATTCTAACGGCCGGTGCGCCATGTGGACGATCCATTCTCCCCCGTCCCGGCTGCCGGCAAAAGAGTTTCGTCAGCCTAGCTGCGCGGGCGTGCCGAGGATAGCGCCGACGGAACAGCGTTCCACGCGGGGTTGGGAGCCGCCAGTGCCCTGTGGCTAACATCGCTTACGTGGCGTCCGCTCATTGGAGTCCAGCCGCCGTCCTACATTGCGAATCCCAACACGGATCATTGGAAGGGGCCGATGACCGCTTCCTCCGCATAACGGCCTTGCACCATATTAACACTCCACCTCAGCCCCACAGACATGTGTGGCCCACGCATTCATCAACGGCCTGCGTTCTTCAAAAAACTGGGTCCGCAGATAGGCTGCCCGTACCTTTTCAGGCACCTTGTGAGCCAGAGCGGCTTCGCTAACCTCATCGTGCGCGACGTCATTTAGGATGAACGCCTGACGACAACTAGGATGACAGGTTGGGATGGCGAGTGATTCGCTTGTGCCCCCCGCGGGGGGCACAAGCGAATGTCAGGTCGCCACATCACCGAT
>Ga0180009_10004620_pt1 | contig 15115 bp, 14 predicted proteins | sample OS_PC_MetaG_FD_123537 | JGI IMG/M metagenome (GOLD analysis project Ga0180009, IMG submission 123537) | Groundwater microbial communities from the Aspo Hard Rock Laboratory (HRL) deep subsurface site, Sweden - OS_PC_MetaG | ecosystem: Environmental > Aquatic > Deep subsurface > Groundwater...
ATTTATCTCTAGGATTTCATTCAACCGAAACCCTCTATAATTAATCATTTTGACACGGTTGACTATAGATCCATATTCAATTTGTCAAAATATAATCACAAATCAAGGTTTGACCCCATTCCCATTGTCTGCCAAGGGCATATTGAGTTTGAGTTTGCCCAGTTGGAGCTTGATCTGCATCTCCCAAAGACTTGCCACGCTTACAAGTAGCACATTCTCCGGATCTTGGCACATGTTCAGAACTTGTGGGCTAAGCATGAGAGGTTCGCTATCCCACCAAATGAAAGTGTGAGTATCCAGGAGGAGCTTCATGCGTTTCCCGTCCAAAACTCATCTGGCAGAGGTTCATCGAAATCCTCGCTCGTCCATACTGCTCCAGCATGTAGCCCCGATACTCTCTTTGAAATTGGCACCAGCCGTGCTATCGGGGTATTGCCTTCTGTAAGCACCACTTCCTTTCCGTCCGCCACAAGAGACAATAGACCCTTCAGATCTGGCAGCTTCTTTTTTATATCAATAGTTTTTGTCAACATCGTTTTTCTCCTGATTCTTAGATTTGCCTTTCCTTCCTTATAATGCAGAAACCAGAACCTGTAAACGAACATTTTGAGTCATTTGATCGCTAACCTGCTTAGAGGCGGCGCGCTTTTTGCGCCGTCCACTGAAGCAGCAATGTTAACCGTATTTTCAATCAATTAATCCTTTTTCAAAGACCTTTCGGCAAAGAAATAAATTGCAAAGTTTTCCTAGTTTCATATCCTATTATAATTCAGGTAGATACTGTTTAAACTAAATTTTAAAAGAGCGTCCCGATTTCATTCCATTTCCAAAAATCATTTTAAATATGTCCCATGTCAAGGGCTGACCGCAGGTAAGGATGTGACCCAACTTACTCCTCCACCTTGATCCCGAGTTGGGTGAATGTCTCTTCAATCTTTTCCTCGTAATCCTGCTGGGAGATGGTTCCGTCCCTGGCAGTGATCCCGATTTCCAGTGTGTCGAACTTGCTCTGGAGCAGATTCATGAGCCCCATGATGTTGGATACCTTGCCCTTAGGTACGCGGAATCTCAATTCGACTTTATCCCTCATGTTTTCCTGGTAAGCTGATTGGCCCCCACCCTCAGAGACGGCACCCCTTGTCCGTGTTTCGACGTCTGCGTCTTTCTTGAACCCCCCAAGTCCAGGCTTCGAACTCTCCTCCTCCTTCATCTGCTCCCGGCAGACGGATTCGCTGATGATGACTTCCTTGCCGGACAATGCCACGGATGTGTGCTCCTTGAAGCTCCGGCACACCGGGCTTTCTTTTTCCAGTTCACCTAGGCCGAAGAGCCCCATGCGCACGCCTTCTACGATGCCGTCTTCAAACACGGATTGACTGATGGGACGTGATTCTCCCGGGGTCCTGAGGGCGGACTGGTAGAGCTGCTCGGTTGAGACATATTCACGATCGGACAGGTACTTTTCCTTAAGTACCAGCGGCGCGATCTTTTCCAGCACCTCGCCGTCTGAGCGCAGTTTTTCATACACCTCCTGGGCAAGGCTCTTTTCCTCCCCATAGGTCGGTATCCCCAGATCGTCAAACTTAAACCCCTCCTTGCCGGGAATGGCAACCATCCGGTAGAACCTGCGGATGGCTTCCTTCAGATTGGACTCGGCATTTTTGAGGTCCTTCCTGATCTGCTTTTTCTGCTCCTCGGTAAGGGCCAGGTGTTTGTCTGACTGGATGCGCTCATCTGCCATCTTTCCCTTGAGTGTCTTTATGAATCCGGGCCTCTCCGACTCTATGGGGTAGAGGAAAAAGAGGGTGTTCTTGTTCACCCGTGGGGTCTGCCCTTTGGTCTCCACCATCTCTTTCATCAGTTCCCTGTCTTCCTTTTTCAGGATCACGAGTTTCAGGTCTTCGGAATCAGGTATATCGTGCGAATTTTCCTGCCATAGAAAGACCTTTAGTTTGGCGCCCTTGATCCCCTCTTTCAGGAGATTGCCCTCCTCTTCAGTCAGTTCAGGCCCCTGGATGTTTTCCATCTTGACGAGCCTGATGCGGTTCAGGTTGGGCTGGTTGCTGAAGAAATACCGATTTCCCTCTTTTTGCATGAAAAAGAGCATGTCCCTTAGCTGTTCCACGGACTCCGCCACCACGCTTGCCGGGTTATCCGGGGTGGTAGCACACCGCTTGACCTCACCCTGGGTCAACCCCTGCTCCTGTGCCCCTGAAAAGGAGTAGAGGAATATGGTGGTGGCCGACCGGGTGCCCAGGTTCAGGCCCCGGTAGGCATTCCCCAATGAGCCGTCCACGCGTTTTGCGCCGGCCCCTGGATCAGTGATATCAGACGCGATGATGCCGTTAAATTCCAGCCCGATATGCTTCAAGAGTTCCTGCCGGATCTCCTGATTGGCAAGATCAAAGTCTGCCAGGCTGATATAGGGAATGTTTGACCCCTTCAGCGAATGGATAACCAGGGAGAGGAGCCTCAGCACACCGCGGGTCCTCTGGAATGTGGGGAAGCTTCCCCAGCGGTGATAAAGGACATCCACCACCTCGGGCATAAAGGGGTACGAGTCAAGGAACCTGTCTCTATATTGGCTCGGTTCGGTGCCTTCCGGTATGATGCCCTCTTTTTCCGCATATCCCACGAATCCCGCCACAATTTCTTTTGCATCTCTTTCATTTAGGTCTGAAAAGAGCCTCCTCCTAATGATCCGAGTGATCTCGTCTTCCTGAACAGGCGTGTAGATCTTCTCCACCCTTCCAGCCACCTTCTGTAACTGCTGGAACAGTCTTTCCGCCCTTTCATCATAGTGCTCGGTAATGCTTGACGGCAGGGTTACTCCGAGGCAGACCTTCTCAAGTGTGCCTGCCACCTCTGTAATCTCATGCATAAAGGCCATGGTCTGGCCGGCCAGGGTGCTCTCCTCCACCTTCACCCCGGCCGCCTTGGTCACATACTCCAGGACCTCATCCATCAGGATGATGACAGGCTGGTTATTGTAGAGCAAGCCCCTTATGGCCTCTTTTCCAGGGGCCACCTGGCCGGAGAGATGCTCGATTTTTCCTGTGAGCTGATTTTCCATGGCACCCCACAGGGTCTCCTTTGCACTCAGGGCCGTACCGGCGATGACAACCCTGTTGGCCTTCCATTCCTCTGCCTTGTGATACATGGCAATCAGGGCATGTGTCTTTCCCCCGCCAAAAGGGGTCTGAATCTGAATCACCGGATCTCCGCCTCCCCCGCGCAGGCGTCTTTCCACCACACGGAGGAGCTTTTCAAGCCCCTTGGTCAGATAGGTCTTTCTGAAGAAGGTCTCGTGGTCCCTATACTCATCAGGACCCCTTTTCAGGCTGACCTCCCAGAGATCCGCGGCAAAGACATCCATGGTGAGCCTGCCTTCGAGTATATCCCTGTGTGGAATCGCAATGGTATGGAATGCTTTCATTTGAACATCTCCCTTTGCTCCTGTGTTCGCAGATCCTGCTTCAGACGCTCCCTGCCGGCCAGGAACCCGTCAAGCAGCTTTTTCTCCTTGTTATCTCCGGGCAGGGTCTCTGAGACTGCCTGGGCAACCCGGTAGAAGGCCTCCTTTTCACCGAAACCGGTATCCCTGAGCAGCCTGACCATTTCATTCCGTTTGCCCTTCTCCCAAAGAAGGAGTATACGGTGCAGGACCTCTATCAGTTCTGGTGAACCTTTATGTTCTGACAGGGCTCTTTCCTGGGGCCCCAGGACCCTGATGAACTCCTTTTCCTTCTTGATAAATCCCGGACGATTCCACTCATTTGAAAGGTCAATGCTGCAGCTCTGGGCCAGCTTGCGGGCCTCGTCAAACTCGATCTTGGCGCCGCCGTAGTTCCATCGGTACAAGACATAGAAGCGCGTCAGATCCGAGATGTCTTCTGAGAAACCATTTCGGAGTATCTGGCGCACGGCATAATCCGTGGCAATCTCCCTCACATCCTGGAGCATGCGATCGGCCCGGATGATATTCCCTTCATAGTCCATAACCTTCTCGTATCTGCCGAATACCTCGATGGCAGACCCAATGGCCGCAATGAAAAAGTCAGCTCCCCCGATCCCCTCCTGCCACAGCCTCTCGAGTTTCTTATTGAGATGCTGTTTCAGCGCGTCTTTCACCTCGTTATAAAAGCCGGTGGACTCCCGCTTCATCTTGCGCGCCACGATGTAAATGGACGAGGCAAGGGCCGCAGTTTCCCTTGCATTCAGTCTTGCTCCCATCTCAGTATGGAGTGGCCAGGCACCTGTCATGATCAGGCCCGAATCCAGCAGGGAGTTGATGAGGGTCTCCCACCCCTCGGTGGATTTATGGGCATACACGATTACCGCAATGCCCTGGGGTTTCAGCACGCGCTGGATTTCCTGGAAGGACTTCTTGAGCATATTTTCAAAAAATTGCTTTGCCGCTTCTTTTCCACCTTGTCTATTAAGATCTGACACAATTTCGTTTGACTTAGGTGTTAGCGGCGTTGAAAAGAGCTCCGGATACAGATCCCCGACGGTCCGCTTCAGCCACACATAAAAGAAATCTGATAGATTCGCATATCCTACATTGTCATAGTATGGGGGGTCGGTGAGGATTGCGTCGAAGTGGTTGTCGGGGTGAGGGAGGGAGGTGGCGGAGGATTGGGTGATGGTGGCAGCTGCGATGGAGGCTTGGGAGCAGTGATCTATATTTCTTAATACCCAGTGGGTGTTTGACATCCAGTCACCATTTCCACCGGAAAACGGATTAAGTTCCACATAGTCCCAGGAATTGGGGTCAAACCTTGATTTGTGATTTAAGCATCTGGTATTTATCTCTAGGATTCCATTCAACCGAAACCCTCCATTTAATCATTTTGGCACCTTGACTATAGATCCATATTCAATTTGTCAAAATATAATCACAAATCAAGGTTTGACCCCAATTCCTACTTTTGAAAGATTTACAATGTAAAGGGTGTTGGTATGATTCGAAATTTTAACAGCCAGTCAACTTGAGTGGCAGATTCGCTTTTTATCTATTTTTTAAATAGCTTTTAAGATACCTGTAATAATTTTCATGAGGTCCGATCATAATAAGTTCTAGATTTTCTCGTGTAAACCTATAGGCAAGAAGATATTGCAGCGTATGAATCTTGAATTTATGAACGAAGACTCCACGAAGGTCGCCCTTTTTCTCAGAACCAATTGAAGGGTTGTCTTCAATTTTACGTATTTCTTCGTCTAACTTCTTCTTTTGAGCTTTCGTAAACTTCCTAACTTTTCGTTCAAAGGATCGAGATTGTATTATTTGCATGAGCAATTATCCGAATTTATATTCTGAAGATTCACCCTTTTCCAGTTCTACAAGTCCGATCAAAATTTCCTTTATCAAACTGTAAGTCAAATCAGGGTTTTCTTCCGCGCATTTGCCAATACGTGCCCAATGCTCAATCTGACCGGTTACGGATCTCTTATCAATCTTGCTGAATATTTTGGCTTCCCTGACCAAGTCTTCGGATACCCTAACAGCGGTAGTCATTTTTTTAAATCCTCCTTGAATACTTAATTGTATTGAATATACAACAAAATGCTGCATTTTGCAACAAATTATTTTATTTTGGCGTTGGTTTTGGTCTGGATACGTTCCAAGAGGTCGCCCGGGAAGTCGGCGACCAGGCCGAGCCATGGAGTATTGAAGTCTGTGGAAGAGCCAGAGGGATAGTAATGCAGCAATAGCAAGGAATACGGGAAAGTGTTGTCTGAGGCATGGTTACTTGTCTTGAAGATTATTATTACTTCTATATTCTTCAATGGAGAGGTCCGGGGACCAAGCCAACTTATTGATATCCATAGATTAACGTCCCGGAAATAGGTGCTTTCAAGGCCTATATCCTCGTTTTCAACTTCGAAAAGAGCCTTATAGTGAGCAGCGCCATCCCGGAGCTGATAACCCTCGAATCGGAAGCACCGGGGTCAGCCCTTGACAATTGACATTTTGTCGTCTACAGATTTATGAAAAACTAAAAACATTGCCATTTTTCAAATGTCAAGGCCTGACCCCTTTTATGGATTATCAGAGGAGAAAGGTTCGACTTCAGGAGGAACCCTGTCCCATAATATCTTGGCATTAGTACCTTTGGCTCCCAGATAGGTTTCATTTGATTTGCGATCACCTTCTCTTCTCTCGAAATTCCCTTGGGATAAATCTATGTATAAATTAGTACCTGCCCATCCGTAATTCATTTTTTTCTCCTTTCACCAATTTTAATCTCCTACCTGTTTCGACTATTTTTGAGAGAATTTGATAAAAAAAACCAAACACAAGATCCGGGGAATAATCCGCATCCGTAATTTCAAGCGTGAAAACATAAGGCTATTTGAGAATTGATCCGGGACCAATTCGATGTTCCGTGCTATAAAATTTCGGTTGGGAATTTACCTGTAAAATAATACTTCGCTCCCAAAAGGGAGTGCGGCTTTCATATCAGAGAGACGAAATACTTAGGGAGTATTGGTCATAGAAAGCATTTCCAAAATCCTTCTGCAGTCCCGTTGAGAATACTGTATTCTCTGTTTTCATGAGGAAGCCAGTATTTGTTCAGGCTTTCCCAGAGTAACAACATAACGGAATCATCTAAAAAGGAAAAAGCTGTTGTGGGTATGTAGAATACCATTCAGTTCTTTTGAATTACCTTAGACAATGAACTACCCCGCCGCAGAGCAGCGGGGTATCTACAAAAATATTGTAACGCCGCAAGCGGCGGGGAATTAAACCCTTGTCCGGGGGAGTTAAAAGTCAACCACTGCTATAGCCTCGATCTCAAGCATCATACCATCCACGAAGAGCTTGTTTATCTCTACCAAAGTCATAGCCGGATAGTAGTCACCAAAATACTTGCGATAAATCTGAGCGCATTCTTTGCCAGACTTAAAAAATGCGTCTCGATCAGTACAATAAATAGTCATACGCACGATATCAGTTAGCTTACCTCCTCCTGCCGATACGACCTCCTGGACGTTATTTAACGTCTGTTCGTATTGCTTAGGGAAGTCTCCTTCCCCAACTAACTTGCCTTGGGCGTCGAATGAAGCTTGGCCAGCAAGATATAGAGTCGTTCCCCCTGTGGTTTTAACCAGATTGGAATATCCACGAGGTTTACTCCAGTGAGATGGATTCAAAACTTCTTTCTTAATCTTGTCGTTCATATTTATGCCTCCTTTCAAAGATGTTTTTAGTTATCTTCTTGTCCCATTTCTTTAAGATCTCAAAAATATTTTTTTCTCATCAACTGTTTCACCAAAATAGAGGAGCACACCGAAAGTTTCTCTTGGGTCTGTAACAGCAACTTTTTTCCAGATTGTACCTGTCATAGTTTTTACGGGTTGTTCCACCACCTGTCTGTAAGGGACTTTAAGACCTTGAGCTTCTAACTCGGCAATTGTGATGTCAAGATCATCCACCTGAATCGATAAGCAATAGACGCCTTCCCCTTTACGCTTGATAAATTTATCAATGGGTCCATCTTGTAATAAAGGCTCTGCAAGCTCAAGATAGGTCTCGCCTAGCATAAAAGGCGCAAGAATGTGATCATCTTCTTCAAACTTAGGGTTAAATTTAGCGCCAAGTACTTTAGTGAAAAATTCAACGGCTTTATCAATCTCCTTTACCGCTATTAGAACAGGCTCAACTCTTTTAACTTTGATCATTGGCACCCTCCTTGATGAATTCATACATAATTGGTGTTAAAAATTGGTAATTATTACCCTTATCAAAACAACCGTCGCTATTTAAAACATCGAATCTGATCAATCAAGAAAAAACCATTAAAACGAGAAATCTTGCAATGTTATGTCTTCGAGGATAACTTGATTTAAAATTCTTTTAAATAATTTATCGCAAATATGGGGCCAGGAATTTTTTAGCGTCTTAGTTTTGCTTCAAATATCAATAGATTTCCTTTTTAAAGAGCGGAGATGAGTGAAGCAACCGAATCCCCTTATAACACACTCAGGGAGTGTTTTAACATTTTATTCGATCCGTTAGGGGATGAATTATTTCCTTGACATGATCACCCTTTTTGATAGGTCTTACAGAACGTAAAAGAAGGAACCGTAAAGAGATTGTAGCCGTTCAATGGTTCCGGGTTGAGAGTTCATGGGTTCATGGTTCAGGGGCCTGCGTTCGGGATTCGCGTTCAATATAAATCTGTATGAAATATGTCCATACTATGGTAAATATGATGAGGATGTATTTTAATAGACCATGTTAAGGTGAGAAAGGAGAATACAAATGAGTGATAACAGTCCATTTAAAATTGAGAAGGATGGGTATGTAACCTGGTTGATCCTTAATCGGCCTGAAAAACGTAATAGCATGAACAATGCATTTTTTCAGGGACTCGTTGAAAACTTTCAGAAGTTTGACAGAGATCCGGATGTGCGGGTTGTCATTATCAAAGGCGAGGGAAAGAGCTTTACGGCCGGTCTGGATCTGAAAGAGGCAGGAACAACTCTCCAGGGGGGTGACGCCGGAAAGCGGGAGGAGTTAAGAAAAGAGATACTCCGGGCGCAGGAGAGTATGAACGTCATAGAGAGATGCACCAAACCGGTTATTGCCGCCGCCCACAGCCATTGTATCGGCGGTGGGGTGGACCTTCTCAGCGCATCTGACATACGCATGGCCAGCAGGGATGCTATCTTTTCCATCCGAGAGACCAGGATAGCCATCATTGCTGACCTCGGAACCTTGCAGCGTCTTCCTTACATTATCGGTCATGGGTGGTTTCGCGAACTGGCATTGACCGGAAGAGATTTTACGGCAGAGGAGGCCCTTAAGATGGGTTTCATCACGCACCTTTGTGAAACCCGTGAGGAGCTTTATGAAGAGGCTAAGAAGATCGCCGATGAGATCGCAGCCTGTTCCCCTCTTGCTGTACAAGGTGTAAAAGACGTTTCCCTTTTCAGCCGCGATCGTGGTGTGTACCCAGGTCTAGAGTATGTAGCCCAGAAGAATGCCGCCCTCCTACCTTCCGAGGACATGATGGAGGCCTTCACAGCTTTTATGGAGAAACGCGCTCCAGATTTTAAGGGTAGATAGATCCTTAATTGTGGATTTTGTGTTTTTTATGGCAAAAAATTTAAAATAATCACGAAAACACGAAAAGAAGAAAGCACGAAATTAAATAAAATTATCTTTTTCGTGTTTTTGAAATTTCGTGCTTTCGTGATAAATAAGTCCTGTTTGGTTCCGGTTTATCCGGGTTAGGGATTACAGAATAGATATCCATGTGTCTGATAGTCTTAGCAGTTAAAAAACATCCGAATTACAAATTAATCATTGCAGCCAACCGTGATGAGTATTATGACCGAGCCACGGCAGCAGCGGATTTCTGGAAAGATAAACCCGAGCTCCTCGCCGGTCGGGACTTGCAGGCCGGAGGAACATGGCTCGGCATTACAAAGGGAGGTAGAATAGCCGCGATCACCAATTACAGGGATCCAGCCTCATTAAAAGTCCAGGCACCTTCACGGGGAAAACTTGTCAGTGATTTCTTGATGAGCACGGAGAGCACGGATGCTTATTTGAACGATGTGATTCAGAAGGCAGACCAGTATAACGGTTTCAATCTCATATTGGGAGAGATGGATAATCTCTATTGGTATTCAAACCATGGTGAGAAAGCACGTAAATTGTCACCAGGGATATATGGATTAAGCAATCAGTTTCTGGATACTCCTTGGCCAAAAGTAATAAGGGCCAAGGAGGCTATGGGACGAGTTGTTTCAAAGGGAAAGGAACTCATTCCAGAAGAGATTTTTCACGTGCTCCGTGATGGTCTCATCCCTGATGATAAAAGGCTCCCTGATACCGGTGTAGGTCTTGAATGGGAACGCGTTCTCTCCCCTATTTTTATTTCCAGTCCGGTTTATGGTACCCGCTCTTCCACACTCATCTTTATTGACATGAAAGATCACGTAACGTTCATTGAAAGGACTTATAATTCGGACCCGGATCATCCCACATCAGTCAAATACGAATTCCAGATCGAACCCTGATCAGAAATTTACAACGGGCTTTAGCTCTTTTGTGGGGTAGATCTGCCCATGAATTGGGGGCATGGAGTTATACACCCATTCTATATCAATGATGCCAAGCTGTATTGAAAAGTAGCTCTTAAAGCCCTGAAAAGTACCCCGTATTAGAATGTCTTCCATATCCATGGTGAGACCGAACACGGCCACTTTTCCCCCCTTCTTTAAACGATAAAGCTCTTCTCTATATGCAAGGGGTGAAAATACCAGTCTCCTGCTGTCAGATGCCTGGCACTGGATGAGAGGTGTGATAATCGGGAAGTCGTTGTCAACATGGGATATAAATTTTAGGGCGTTCAGCCTGTTGAACAGATCCTGGGCCCATGGTTTTAGTATGGGGTCCTTTGAGGCTGTCTTGGCACCGGATTTGACAAACTTCGTAAAAAGTGCGGCTAGGCCAATACGACCAGTGGGAATATTTTCCCTGCCAAATGTCTCTATCAGATCCATGTAATGAACGGTATGTATGCCAAAGTAGGCGTTATACCTGAACATGGGTTTGTTGTTGTACATCTCGTATTCCGCACCCTGTTTCTCCTCATGGGTCCACCTGGCCTTACCCCTCCACATCTTTTTGTCCAAAGTCAAGATCAAGAAACCTGTATTTGGGTTCTTCTTTACATTCTCTTTACTTAAACCCTCGGAGAACTGTCCCCATATGAGCTTTGTGGGAGCCAATGCCTGGATAGAGGTTATCATTGTAATATGGGGTAGGCCATCAGGGTTTATGGTGGAGATGAGACCCACCTTGGCTTCCGGCTCGAATGCCTCCATATCCATCTGTTCAAAAGAAATTCTTTTCTCCATTTTATCCCCTATGTTAGATCTTGCTATGGGGTGCTGCGGCCTTCTATTAAATGTAGTTCGGGCCCAACACTTCTATCCGGTTCATGAGTCTCCATAGTCCTGATTGAACCGCTCCAGTGGACAATGTGGGGATCAACTCCGGAGTTCTTCGCCACGTCTGTTATATGTTCCATGACCGATTCAGTCAGGAGCTCATAATCCTGAAAATGCCATGTCAATCCCAGACGCATATATTTATCTCTGCAAAGATTGTTGAAGGAGCAGAGTTCCCAGCGATCGACCACGTCTCCCAGGTTCTTAGCAATGAAATGGCCAATGCCCATGATGCTTTCATCCCTTGTCGTGGCATCAGGGATAATGGGTGTTCTTATCCAGAAAGCTTTTTGGGTTCCATATGTATTCATGTAGTCGCGAATATGAATGAGGTTTTCCAGGATTCTGTCATTTGAGCTTCCTGTAAATCTTTTATGTCTATGAGGATCGATCTCCTTAACATCGTAGAGCAGAATGTCAACATAGGGCAGGAGCATATGGAGGGTCTCCTTTGTACATTGCCCGCATGTATCCATTGACGTTTGCAAACCCCTCTGTTTGCAACCCTTCAGAAAGGGTGCGACAAAGTTGGCCTGCATAGTAGGGTCTCCGCCTGATACGGTTATGCCGCCTCCAGATTGATCATAGTATGCCCTGTCCTTTTCCACCTCTGCTATCAGGGCATCCAGTCCCCACTTCTTGCCCAGTAGATCCATGGCAGTGGAAGGGCACTCTGAAGCACAAGTGCCGCATCCCTTGCATAGAGCCCTGTCAATGGAGATCCCATCCGGTGTGGCTGACAACGCCCCATTGGGACACACATCCAGGCATGTCCGGCATCCGATGCATCTGGAGCCTATCCACTGGATTTGAGGCTGTGGAGATATGCTCTCCGGATTGTGACACCAGATACATCTTAAACTACAGCCTTGAATTTCTCTTTGTGTTCAGGATCTTTTAAAATGGTTGGGTTGAAGGTGATGGTATGACTGGCCCCGTTGGGGAGGCTGTTGAGATAGGTACCCCAATCTCCATCCTCTGCTTTGCCCCCTAGAGCCTTTCCCACGGAATTGGCATTTGCCGTGGGTCCTTTTATATCAGCTCCGTTTGAAGGGCATATGGCGTTTGAGAGGAACTGGCCTTTGGGCCTTCCATCGGGGCTCGCAGGTAGAATATATCCGTCTGATACCCAGTAGTTCCAGCTGAGCATCCCAGGCCTGAATTGTCTGTTGGTGGATCTCGTCTTGTACTTCCAGGTATCTTCGCTCCATAGATCCATGACCTTTTGTGCCATTAGATCGGCTTTGTCGTCATCCCTTCCGTACTTGGGTGCCCTGAACTTGGCTTTGGTCTGGAGCACTTCGTAGCCAACCCAATTTGCCTTCAATGCATTGATGAGCTCCTCCATGGTACATTCCTGTTTGTCATAGACCAGGTATTTGATTGCCAACAGAGAATCCACTGTTGTGGCAAATGTGACTGTTTCAAGGGTTGTAAAATTAAGCTCTGCTCCTCCTTGTGTGATATCGAGGGCTTTATCTGCACACCCCTTTACAAGACAGGACAGGTAAGGGGTTGGACAGAAATCTGCTCTGATGGATTCTGAGATTTCGTAGGTATCGACACACTTGCGTATGATGTAACGGGTCTGCTCCTCATAGGCCCGCCAGAAATCATCCCATCTTTTGAATCCGTTGGGATCTCCCGTTATTGGACCGTCTTGTGTGATCTTCTCCTTATTGCCTGTTATGGGATCTACAAATGGCTGTAGATCCTTTCCATTATTTAGCGTCAGCTCCACAGCCTTGAGGAGGTTGAGATTGTTGTCCACCGTGCCTGAGCGGTCATTCCCAACCATGGTGTTTTCAAGACAACCTACGGAAGCGTAGTCATGGACGTTTCTTTCATTGATCAGGTGCCCACAGTTTGCCCTATTTGCCTGGCGCATCATACCTGCCATGGAACGTTCATCGAAATTAAGAATGAAGGGAGCTCCCTGGCTGGAGGATATCATGTTCACCAATTTGTCCAGGAGTCTGTCAGGACTGTTTTTATGGAGCCTCACATTGGGCTTGGGCTCAAGGATAGGTGACATCTCATCTATCACCTCTAAAATGGCATAGGTGAGATCATTGGTCATATCCTTCCCATCTTCACCCATTCCTGACAGGGTGATGAGTTGACCGTATCCAGAAGTGATCCCCTGGTTTCCGCCGATGCGTATCATGGCATCATAGGCTGTATTGGCATGGATCCAGAAGCACTTGAGGATCTCTTTTCCGAATTCTCTTTTCATGCCTTGGGATAGGGAGGATTCCCAGTAGAGAAGGAGGTATTGGTCAATCCTGCCGAAAGAGACGCCTGGACCGGGGTAGTTCTCATCGCTCATGATGAGCATGTGGTTCAGCCATAGGGCCTGAACAGCCTCCCAGAATGTCCGGGCAGGCTCCCACGGAACCCTGTCCAGGTTTTGGGCCATCTGGAGAAGTTCCTGCTGCCGATCGGCATCTTCTTCCTTTGAGGCCAAGTCCCTACAGACTTTTGCATAACTGTCTGCCAAGTCCCTTGGCATGGTGGCGGCCATCATCATGGCCTTTAGCTGGGCCCCCTTGGGTCCTTGCTGTTCACTTTTTCCCAGATCATGGAACCTGGTTTCAAGATCGTCATATATCCCTTTCCACCCTAGTTTAAGGGCCCTTTCGTGGCCAGGGATGATATGACCGCTGGTGGCTCCTGCATTCCCATAACCATGGTCGTGGAACCACTTCATCCTTGCCTTCGCACCGTTCTTGCCATAGACGAATCTCCCTCGCTTTTTGGCTTCATTTTTTGTCCAGCACATGGATGTCTGTATATTAAAGCGGGAACCTGCGATGAGATCCCCGGGGAGTATCTCCTGGGGCACGTAGTTCAACATAACCTCTTTTGTGAACCATGCCTTTCTTTCCGGCAGACTCCATGACCAGAAGTCCTTGTGTAGCTTCACAGTCTGGGCAGCCTGACGAAATGACGACGTAAAAGTCTGAAGAAATGCATAGGTCTCAGGCACGATATAGAAGGGCATCTCATCAAAGACCACATCCCATGGTTCACCAGTGGTCCAGGCGGTAAATTCGTTGTTCCATGCCCTCTTGACTCCCTTAAAGTAATAGTCCCTCAGCCACGCAATCCTAGGGGAAAGGCCCTGAGGTTCCTTGATACTTTGCTGAAATCTTCTAGCTGCGGATACGTTCATAATGTCTCCTTGGTTAGCCTTTCATCTGATTTTTTATATCTAAGCTCATTGTAGCCTTATCATATATAAAGTAACACCTCAATCGAGTCAAAACTCGATTGGGTGTTATCCGTTATTGGTTATCGGTTAATCGTTTTGGAAAAATAATCATGGAAATTATATCTCACTTAATTTAAGGGATATGAAATAATGGTTACGTCAACACCAATAACTATTAACGAATAACTAATAACGACCAATTGAGCATTTTTCGCTCAATTGAGGTAACATTCACATTATATCCCATCTCTTTGTTCCTCGCAAGGTGGTAGTGGAGACACTTTATCTCTTGACAAATGATGTTTTTTTAAACTAAAGGCTGAACTATTCAGTCGGAAAGCGGTCCTTTAATTAAAAAAGACAGGAGGATATCTATTGTGAGTGAAGAAGAGATAAAAAAAAGAACTCGGGAAACAGCGGACAAACTCTTCGGTAAAGGCATAAAGATGGACCCCCCTTATCTCACATGGAGGGATTTTGATAAGGCATTGGCCAATGATTTTTCCAAATTCATAACAGGAAACCTCTATTCTCGAACTGTTCTTACATTGCCGGAACGCCAGATGGTGGCATGTGCCATGCTGGCAGCGATCCGGGCAAGGGATGAATTAAGGCTGCATGTAAACGCGGCTTTGAATGTTGGTTGTGATCCTGCTAAACTGGCGGAAGTCTTCTTTCAGGTGGCCACCTATGCAGGTATGCCCGCCGTCAACGAAGCACTTGAAGTCTACCGTGACGTTCTCAAGGAGAGGGGAGAATGGCCCATTAAGTAACTGTTGATAGGAATCTTTAAAATATTCTTATAAAATTGTAACTACTCAGGTGGATAGACTGAAGGTAGAAGGCTAATAGGGAAAAATGATGCGTAATCACACAAAACTCCAGGCATTTGAGTTAGCTAACGAGGTAGCAGTATTAGTTTATCGGAGC
>Ga0180009_10004621_pt1 | contig 15114 bp, 15 predicted proteins | sample OS_PC_MetaG_FD_123537 | JGI IMG/M metagenome (GOLD analysis project Ga0180009, IMG submission 123537) | Groundwater microbial communities from the Aspo Hard Rock Laboratory (HRL) deep subsurface site, Sweden - OS_PC_MetaG | ecosystem: Environmental > Aquatic > Deep subsurface > Groundwater...
ACATCAGGATGTGTAACCATAAGCTTCGTTTTTCTCATATCTGTTCCACCTCCTTCTCTCAGGTGGAAACATGATACTCTGGAAAGGATATTTTGTCAAGTTATTTATTGGCTCGCATATAGAACCCATCCGGATCCCAGTTATAATAGTACGGAACACCAAATACGGACACGGTCCAACTACCGAAAAGCCCGAAATAACTGACGAGGATGGATATACACAAAAAGACTCCCGGAAATAACACCCAGAAATACGGAAAATTCAATCTATCTCCCCGCGACATCACCAACATACCTTGCCCTCTAACAAGCTAATACCCTGTTAATTTTACCTATTTTTCTCATCAGACATCTTTTTTAGTCTTGATTCAACAACCTGAGGCAACATTTCCTTTACAATGGTTTCGACCTTGCTTTCGATGGTCTTTGATAATTTCTCGTCAGCTACTTTCATCAAATCCTTTGTCATATTTGGAATCTCATCCTGAACCTTTTTCGCTAAAATAGGTATTTGATCTCTCACATCAGAGGTTAATTTGGGAAGTTCTGTCCTGACCGTCTCCTGGAGGCTACTCACAAACATTTCCATAGGCTTCTTTATGAGGGATTGAAACTGTAGGACAACAATCGAAGTTGTAAGCATGATAAAAAAGGAGATGATTCCTGAGACAATTACTGTTTGTAGAATCGTTTTTCGATAGGGATGCTTTTCCCCCTCGATCTTCGTCCTGAAGGCAAGGTACTTCTGTGTCAGGGCTGTTTCAATGGCGCAGCGTGTTTCGTTATCCTCAGGGGTGTTGAACGGTTCTGTTTCTTTTTCAAGGTTTAACTTTTCAAGGGCTCGGCTGGTTACCTCGAGGGCCAATTCGTAATGCCCTTCTGAGGCTAAAAAACCGGCTGTCTTCAATGCTGCCTCATATCTTTCTTTTCCCATTTCTCTTTCTTGCTTTTCCATTTTCTCATTCCCTCTATTTTATTGGATTTCCAGAAGTCTTCAGTGTTAAAGAAGCTTTCCCCATATAGTCGGTAAAGATAATCAAAACCGGGGGGAATAGGGATCAGAGTAACATTAACATAGGCATGAACCACACATTCATATTTCACCGATGCTTTGTTCAAGCATTCAAGATAGAATGTTTACCCATAACCTTTATGACGGCGGCAATCATCATCCAGCCTTTGTTGTAGGCGAATTTTTCTACAACACAACTATTTTTCTGCGCATAATTTCTTATTTTCGATTTGGAGAAAAGATCGGCCCTTGGCGTTATAACCTGATCCATGAACATGGTTTTTCCTGTTTTGTCGTCAAGAAATTGTCGAAAGGTGAGGTAGGCCAATGGCTGGAAAAATAGCTTGGCTGGGGGATAGACAATATCCAAGATTTTCTTATTCACGTTCCAATAATACCAGCGGATGGGAAAAGTTGCTTTGTGGACGATCAGATAGTAGAAGTTCCAGATATTATAGACGTTCAAATAGATATATCCCCCCGGTTTCGTGATCCTGACCAGTTCAGTAAAGGCTTTGTAGGGATCGGCGGTGTGATGGATCACACCGTTACAAATGGTGTAATCAGCTACATTATTTTCGAAGGGTAGCGCAAGAACACTCCCGCATGATGCCTTGAATCCTTTTCGGATTAATTCATCCGCGTTTTCAGGCGCGAGATCTATTAGGGTCATCTGATTCGCAATAATCCCTTTTGCAAGATAAACCTGAATCCAGAAACCTTCACCGCATCCGATATCGAAAAGGGCGTTTCCCGGCTTCACCATGCTGAGGAATTCAAGCAGCAAAGGCTCTGTATCAATACGCTTTTGTCCGTAGTTGAAACGACCAAAACGGTACTCGTTATACATCTCCCTTGCCTGAAGTGTAACCTTATCCACCTTTACGAAACCTCTTTATTCTTGACCAGGCAGTTCCCCATAGCCAGATAGTCTAAATGGCCCCGCTGGAAGGCCCTTATGGCATCGTACGGCGAGCAGACGATCGGTTCCTCATGCATATTGAAGCTGGTGTTCAGGATCACACCGATCCCGGTCAGTCCTTTGTATTCTTTTATGATCTTGTAATAGCTCCTGTTCGCTTCCTCCCTAACGAAGTTGGGACGAGCCGTGCCATCGATGTGAACCACGGCGGGACATTCCCTGATCATTCTCTCCTTGCAATTGAAGGTTATCGTCATGAACTCAGCGGTATATTCCGCTCCGTTGACGTGATGAAAATAGTCGTTCCGGTCTTCCTTTAGGACGGAAGGCGCGAAGGGCATGAATTCCGTCCTTCCCAAGCGTTTGTTGAGCCAGTCATTGACCGTCCTGTCGCCGGCATGAAAAAGGATCGACCGATTACCCAGCGCTCGCGGACCGTATTCCATCCGGCCATTGAAACGCGCCACCACCTTTTTATCGGCCAGTAACCGTGCAATTTCCTTTTCAATATCTATACAGCGTTGGTAGCTTAGGCGGGCTTCACGAATTGCGTCTTCGATCTCCTCATCTGAATAACCGGACCCCAGATATACATTCTCCAGCTTTTTAGAAGGAAAGTGGCGTCCCTGCAATTTCTGGCGGTATGCATACAGGGCCGCTCCCAGAGCCTGCCCGGCATCGCTCATAGCGGGATGGACGTAAATGCCTTCGACGCCTTTGATATCGTGGATTCGCTGATTCATCAGGACATTCCCGGCCACCCCCCCGGAGAGAACCACATTTTTCTTCCCGGTCATCTTCAGTGTTTTTTGAACAATTTCGACCGTCACTTCTTCGAGTCGCCTTTGAAAAGCTGCGGCGATATCTTCCCTTGAATAACCTTCAAAATAGCCGGGCAATTTTCCCGTAAATAGATATTCCTGGTTCAGTGTGTAAGTCAGAGGACTTGATTTCAGAGTCAGGCCGTCAACCCAAAGGAGATCCGACACCTTTTGATAAACTGTTTTGGGATTACCGTAGGCCGCCAGACCCGTAATCTTCCCGGCGTGTCTGAGGTAATCAAATCCGAGTATCGTTGTGACCAGACGGTAAAACGCGCCAGGAGAATGAGGCCAGTATGTTTTGGCAAGGGATCTGAAATTCCCACGCTCATAATCGTCGAGGACAAAACTGCATTCCCAGTCGTAACCTTCCGTCACAAGGGAAAGGGCCTCGTCGAAACCCGAAGTGAAGCAGGCCGTAGCCACATGGCAATCGTGATGCGATACGTAGACAATCCTTCCTTTGAAGCCATTCAATAAGTACTTGAGACGGAGCCGATTGACCACATACAGCAGTAAAAATTGGGGCAAACCGGTGCAAAAGGCAACGTTTGAAAGGAGAGCCGGCACCCCTTTCAGAACCAGTTTCTTCTGGCCAAAATGACGTTCGTAGGAAAATAAGGTCTTTCCCTTTGTGAAGCGCTTTGTCTGCAGGGCGCTCTTCGCATAAAAGTACCAGTTTTTAGGGGGTTCAACCCCTGAGACGGCGACGATATCAATTTCCCCCGGCGTCGTTCCGGTTTGCCTGAGACATTCCCGGAGCGCCAAAGCCGGAAAGGCGTCATCCATCTTTACCTTGGAATAGCGTTCTTCAGCGGCAGCGAACAGAATCGCGCCGTCTTCAATCAAGGCCACGGAGCTCTCATGCGTATCAAAATTAATTCCCAAAATTTTCATTCATGAACCTTTACCGAAGAAATAGATGGCTTAGCTTTTCAATAGCTTTCGCAAGAATCCAAATCCGTAAAAGGCACTTTTCATCTGACTGACGGTTCTGAATTTGGAAAGGAAACGCAGGGCGTTGATGGGATTGAAGTAGAACTCATTGTATATATGAATCCTCTGTTGACGAAGAATCTCCTTTGTCATGTTCTCAAGGAGACGGTCATAGCTGTCAAATTTAAACGTTTCCCATTCGATGTTCGCCACGGCATCATATCTTTTTCGGATGTAGTAATCGAAGAGTTCCGACCCGGGCAAAGGAAAAGGAAGGGTCAGCAAAATTCTGTCCAAAGGGACGGATTTAATAAACGCCCTTGTCATTTCAATATCCTCAGGTCTTTCTTGCGGGTGACCTAACAGAAAAAAGCCCTGGGTCATAAAGCCAAGTTTGTTTGCCACCCGGATACTCTCTCTTGCCTGATCCAGATCCAGTGATTTCCTGCAGAGCTTCAGCATTCGCGGAGAGCCGAATTCGATCCCAAACGATAGATAATAAAAACCAGCTTTTTTCATTATGCTGAGCAGCTTTTCATTCAAACGATCAGCCCGAACGCCATTCGGCAGACTGAGGGAAATATTCATTTCCCGACTTATGATTTGATGACAGATTTCAGCGGCATGATCCTGATAAAAGGTAAAATTATCGTCAACGATCTGAACTTCCCTAATGCCATATTCTCTTTTCAGGTAAATCAGTTCATCAAGAAAGGCATCCGGGCGGCGCATCCGAATTTTTGAGCCCAGAACGCTTCGACCCGCACAAAAGGTGCAGTGATAAGGGCAACCGCGGGAACTCAACACTTGCGCAACGGGTTGCTGTCGGCGAGCAAATCCATGCACCCTACCCCCCTGGTAATCGAGCGGATTGATGATTTTCCATGGGTATTCCAGCTCGTTTAAGTCTTCTATGTATGATGGTGAATTGGCCCTGATGGCTACACCGTCGCGATAGACCAGCCCCGCGATCAGGGATAGATCATCCCCCTGGAAAAGGTTCTGTAATAAAGCGGACAGAGCTTTTTCCCCTTCTCCTCTAATGATGAAATCGACCTTTGGTTCGGTTCCTAAAATAAATTCAGCCAGGGCACTGGCGTGGGGTCCACCGAAAATCGTAATGATCCCAGGATCAATCCCCTTGACGTGAGCGATGATTTTTAGCGCGGAGGGGTAATGAAAAGTGGATCCCGTCACCCCAATGACCTCGGGTTTAAAGTCCTTGACCAGATCAGCAAGGCGGTTCAGGTCATTATAAACATTGGCCATATCCAGGAGCTTCACCCTGTGCCCTCTGGCAAGCAGGGAAGCGCCGAGATACCCGACGCCAAGATTGGCGGCTGAATTTAAAAAAGGGTCGCCCTCGACCGCCGGTACGATAAGCAATACCCGATTGGGGTAAGATGCAAGCCGATAATCACGAGGCTGTCTCGTTGATATTTCCTTGCCTTGCTTCATTGCTGGGTTATCATTTCTTAATAATGGCAATCAGAGACATTCCAAACGGCGGTCGAAAGACCCTTTCCATTTTTGAGAAAATTGGGATAAGCAAATTCATGACTTCGTAATTTGCATCAGCTTGGGTCTTTTCACGGAGGATTTTCCCCTTGAGAAACCAACCAAGACTACCGATCATATTAAAATAATATTGACGAACCACCCTGCCGGGCAGGTCCTTGAGCTTATCGGAAAGTAAGCGCTTGTTGTATCGCCTGAAATGATCGTCCAGCGAATCCAGCGTCCCGTAGAGGAACTGAAACGCAGGGACCAACAGACACAGATGTCCGTCGGGGGGTAAAATCGCCAACATATTATTCAGGGCAACCACATCCTCTTGAATATGTTCCAGAACATTCACGCACAGGATGCTGTCCGGCTTCCTATCCTTCAAAGGATCCATCTGTTCTTGGCTTGTAACGTCCACCTGAAAGAATTCGACATTCTTGTTTCCGACATATTGAACCTTCATTTCTTTAATCATCTCGTGATCCGAGTCGATTCCAACGTATCGCTTTTTATCCAGTAATATTTCTGTAAAATTACCGAGCCCACACCCGATATCGACTATGGAGTCGCCAAGATAGGGTTTGAATTGCTCCAACTGCCATAAAAAATAAAGCTTCGCCCGGTCATGCCATCGGGCATATAAATCCAGGCGATCCTCTTTCTCGGGGGGTTTTGTTTTCAGATATGACATTGATACTGGAATGCTTTCGTAGGTTTATTTTTGTTTCATTCCCAAAATACTTAGGAAGAAACTCGAAAAGATGATTTCGATTCCCATGATGAAGGCAGTGATCCCGGGTATGGTCATCCTCAGGCTATCTGGATAAGATATTGGACCGTATCCGTGGGCCTTCCAATACATAAAGGCAGATAAGATAAATCCGAATCCCGTCAGGGTAACCAGAAGACCGGCAAGCAAACCCACTTCCAGGTTGATGTACCTGTTCAGTTTTATCAGCCGCGTATCTTCCGGCAAGAGCCCCTCGGAAATCGCGAAGATTTTTGTAAAGACCGCAAAAAGGATGAGTTGAAAGCCGACAAGCACCGACATGGCGGCAACGAGCAGTGTATTGGTTCCGAGAATAATATCGCCAATTTGGACCCCTCTCAACAGAAGGGCTCCACCCAGAAGCCCTCCGAAGAGGAACAGGGTGATTCCAGGGATCAAGAAGAGCCAGCGCGGACTGTATAGCAGCATGAATCGGAGGTGACGCCAGCCATCCCGCCAGCTTCTGAGGTGGGGCGGCCGTGAACGACCGTCTTTATAGAGTGTGACGGGCACCTGGGCGATTTTCATCCCTTTCATGGCGGATTTGACGACCATCTCCGAAGCGAACTCCATGCCCGTCGTGTGGAGATCCATTTGCTCATAAGCGTCCCTGCGAAAGGCCCGCAAACCGCAGTGAAAATCGGATACCGGCGTCCTGAAGAAAAGCTTACCAATCGCGGTGAGCACGGGATTACCAATCCACTTGTGTTTCCAAGGCATCGCACCGGGCATCAGCCTGCCACCTCCGCGCGGGAAGCGACACCCCATAACGAGATCGTATCCCTCCCTCAGTTTTTCGAGAAAAGGTATGATCTCGGCGAAATTATAGCTGTCGTCCGCATCGCCCATAATGACATACTTCCCCCGGACCTCTGCGATACCGCCCATCAAGGCGGCGCCGTAACCCTTTTCCTTGACACTGACGAGACGGGCACAACATTTCCTCGTGATTTCCTGGGAGCCGTCACTGCTTCCGTTATCGGCGATGATGATTTCGCCAGCTATATTATGATCATCAAATGATTTTTGAGCCTTCTTTATACAGATTTCAAGCGTCTCCGCCTCATTGAGACAAGGCATCACGATGGAAACTTCCACCGGCCTATTCTGTTGATCAGCCATCATCCTCTCTATTACAGGTGAGTCGGTGTTAATCAAGGCTTTCAACGCCCTTCGAAATCAAAGCGGCTAAGAACACCATTAGCACGGTGGAAGTGTAGAACGTGTAACGATCCAAACAAAGTGAGACCAAAGCCACCTCGGCTACGTTGGCCAAATGGAGCAAGAGCATGAAAAGCATCATGACAGCAGCTGGCCTTTTTCGTGGGTATGGGATTGCATATATGCACAGAAGCAACAGAGCAACGAATTGGAGTAGCGCTAAATAGTTGCCGCGCATCCCATAACCATCAGCAACATCACGCCCCCCCAATCCATAAGAAATATTCAATAAATACATCATTGCATACCCGAGGGGATTTTCTCGAATTAGGGTAAGAGCCAATCTTGTCGTTTCCCTCTCTGCAATAGCAAATTTTGCGGACGTTGTAGAACTCTTGCCGAAATAAACCTTTTCTACAGCACGGCTCGCTGTCGTCAAAATATTGCCGTAGTTAATAAAGAAATGCTGAAATCGATTAATAAACTGGCCTTGGAAGTGAAGATTACCCAGAGATTCAAGTGTTAGTTTTCGGAGACTCGCTTCATAATAAATTTCCTGAAACAACTTGGCCTGCTGCTCATCCCGAGTGGCTAATACATCGCCGCTCTTCGATACGTAAATTGCCATAGTTATGAACTGATTACCCGTGTACGGAAACGGCCCAAAATAGCCGTGTCTTACATAATTATTAGTGTACTCGATAAAACCGGCTAAAAATCCACCAACCACTAATATCACAAGCAAATAAACCATCTTCGCCCGCCCGCCTCCGCGAAAGAGAAAATACAAGATGGCAAAAAGGGCTATCGGAAAAAGAAACAGGAACTGCTTTCGCGTCAGCACCAGCAAAACTGAAAACAGCACAAAAATTCCAATTGAACGAAAACTTACTTCTACTATCCCATTGATCAAGAAGCGCATTGCAAACAAAAACAACGGGTAAGCCAATCCTTCACTAAGAATTGCATTGCCTGTTTGCCCTGAAATACCGAAGTAAGGGGTTGCTGCTAGCAGCAGCGTAACTGCAAAACCCCACGGAGGCAAAGATAATTGCCGAGATACAACGCTACAAAACGAATGAACTGCCCATCCACCCAAAATCAGTTGAAATGCAACCAGCCAGTATTCAAAATATTCCCCAAAGAAAAATCTAAATACATCAATCACAAAAGGATATAACGGCGCACGAATAAACACTCCATCTAAATATCCTTCGCTATCGGTGTAATGCTGCGGGCCATGAAGCAAGAGGAGAATAAAAGCGGCCAGAATCGTTACAACTGCAAATATTTTATACTTCGGATTCACTGCTACTTCAATGTTAGTTGACTGTATCATGCGGAGAAACCTTCACCACCTTGAATAACATTGATCACAAAATTTATCGTTGCGTAAGCAAAATATAATGATGTTGCAAACACCCCAAAATTCCATCCACCCCTGAATTGCAGTGCATAATACAAGAAAATAAAATATCCAAATACGTTTACACGGTCACCACCTACCAGGAATACTGCAATGATAACCGGAACAAACATCATAACAGTATTACTTTTTTTGTTAGAATAGCAAAGTGCCAACAGTAAAAACATGAAAACCTTAGCCAGATCTGCTAAGGGTCTCTCCCTGTAATAACTCTGAAACTTATAAATAATTTGATCTTCCACCAACAACAAAGGGATAAATAATAATGGCACAAGAAACAGTGACTTGGAACCTTTCAATGTGCGAAATAACTTTAACATTCGTCTAACAATAAAATTGAACAAGATCGTACCATAAGCAATTAAAACCTGTATATGAGAAATTACAGCTAAAACAGCAAATCCATAAAAGCGTTTAACCTGATCAATATGAGTAAGAGATAAAGCCAAAAAAATAAATCCAAATTTTAGACGCTCTGCTGCAAAATACAGAACAAAAAAATAGTAATTTGTTATAACAAGTAAGAAAGCGATGACGACCGATACTTTCCACTTCAGGAAAAGAGACATTGCGACATAGGCAAAGATTGCATTCGCAAAGGCAATAAATATATCTTTCTCAATAAAACGGCTCGCCAGCCAAGAGAGATAAAAGTGGACATACTCTGTTGATGTAGTGTACCGATAATAAAATAAAAACCCTTCTGTTAGATCAAGATCAGGCAATGCCTCATATACTATCCTATAGTTAACTTGATCACCCCCAATATAAAATGGCATAATTAAAAGACTGAGCAAAAATACAAGTACCGCAGCAGTAAGTTTTGCAATAAAAGCCAGCGAAAACCTTAAATTATATTTAATCTTCAAAGGTTTTCTCCAGAAGTGCCAAGATGCTTTGGACTCCCCAGATGCGCAACCGCAACCATAGTGAATTACCTAATTCTACTGTCCAATCGAGGGGATAGAAAAAGTTAACAAACACTTATTGTAATTTTATCTTTCCCATATTAGGCATAATCACTGCTTGATTAACAATCTCATTAAGTGATTTTCCGACTTCTATGGAAGAATAATTCGATATCACCCACTCTTGTCCCTGCTTAGAACGATTTAGTGCTTGCTCTGGTTGCCTTATAATGTATTTCAGCACATTTACCGTATTTTGAATATCTGGCTTAATTATTTCGCAATAGTCAAAAATATCGCTCTGCAAATCACCAGCATTCGTCGTTAAAACGACACTTCCCGATGCCAAATATTCTACAAGTTTGAAAGGCGATACCCCCCCACTGAGTTCTTCTTCATGAGGATTGAGCATAAAATCAGCGGAAGTAAGAAGCTGATTAAGCCTATCCCTCTCAATATATCCAAGTACCTCAACATTACCTTCCGATTTTCTCGCTTCATCCGCCAAGCTTGCATAAAGTGGCCCAGTACCGGTAATTACAAAGTGGATTTTGTCTCTAAATTCACGTGCAATTTTTGGAATTAACTGCACACCTTTCCCCTCGGTCAGACTTCCACTATACAAGGCTAAATAAGGTTTCTCTCCTGACAGGGGTGGTTTACGAAGTTTTGCCATGCGGCACAAATCATCGTCAACAACACCTGGCAATATATATGTATTGGGATTAGACAGCCTGTGGGATAAATTATAATTTACACAAATTGAACCGGATAACCTGCTTCGAAGCCAAGCTTCCATCTTTTGCCCAAAATATTGTCTGAAAACACTGGACCCTCTTCCCGACACATTGACGCCATCTTCATATTCAAGAACCATCGGTATTTTTTTTATTCTATACCAATAATATGATGCAATACTCATCGTAAATTCATCTATGTTATACATCAGTATCATATCAAACTGCCACTTTATCGATTCACGTTTTATTAAGTAAAATGCTGACAGAACGGCGACAAAGTAACTCAGATACCTTCTATCAAGGCCCGCAGCATACAGTACGCGAGGGCCAAGTTCTTTGCTACCATCAACAGACTTCACTTCAAACGAAGCATACCAGCGTCCAGATCGTTCCGCTGGAATGCCAGATGATAGAATTGTGACTTCATGACCATGACTTTGTAAAAGTCGACTTATTAAATCAATCTTTCGACTTCCACCAACAGCCCTGTTTCGATGCATTACCCTTTGAGATATAACATCGGGACCTTGATAGCTGTTGATATAAAGAATTCTCAATGTTTCGGATAACTACCACGGTCGAATACGGGAGTCATTTTACCGCCTCAACATTGAGGCTAATAAAATATTCCCTCTTGTTTAAGACATATTTTCGTCCTGCCCAATCATCGAAGCTGTAATATTTTGCAGTAGCCGGATTCCATTCTCTTATATCGCTAAAGCCACACTCTATAAGAATATTTGTTATATATTCCTTATTAAATATCGAGAAATGATAATTAAATCCATATTCTTGTCCGCCAAGGAGAGCATTTTTGATTGAATGGACATTCTTCTGTTGATCATTATAAATTTCAATAATTTTGTCAAAATCTGGAATAGATATACGCAAGACACCACCGGGTTTTAGATGGGAATACCATGCTGATAAGGTCTTCGCTAATTTTCGATGTGATATGTGTTCCATAATATGACATGCATATATCAAATCAATTGAATTCTGAGAGAACTGTGTAAGATCAATATATTCAGTCACATAATGTACGTGTGGCATCGCTCTGGCGTCAACGTTTATAAAGCGATCATCATTTAATTCACCACAACCTATATGAACGAATACTTCCCCATTGGGATTATTTGGGAAAAGTGGCACCTTGATTGATCTGATAAGCGGCCCAAATATAACTGTATAAATATATTTCAGTTTGCGACAAATTTTATAGATATAAAACAAAAGTGAATCAAGTAGGTTCTTCATTCGCAATCTTCTTTAAAATCACGATAATCAATACTTATTTTTATGTAAAGTTTCATTCACCACTTTTAGGTATCATACAATATTTTATACCAGTTATCTATGGACTCATCTGGAATAGATTCCACACTGATCGCATCAATTATGCCAATTTCTTCAAGTTTATTGATATTATGAAGAAAAGGGTTCTGCTTTGCCTTTTCACTTTCAAAAAATCCTTTTGGATATTCGTTATTATATTCAAGATATTTGTAAAGCGTATATGATGGGATACCAAGAGATGCTGAATAAAGCAAAGAGGTGGATGAAACAGAATAGCAGGCTCTTATGTTGTTAATATTGATATGCAAATGCATTTGAGAACTAAGTCCCCCTTTATATAGTTCGTATTCTACATTTTCCATACCATCCATAACATTGCCTTGATCGAGCGGGTGTGGCTTGCAGATGATTTTGTAATTCTTGTAATATTTTGATAACTGCACAAAGAACCTTCTAATTCTATTTCTGTGCTCTTCACTTGAGAGGCCGCTTCCATACTCTCCTAATTCCCTATCACTATAGAAAACAATGATGTTTTTTTCAGAATTTTTTCTATCCATCACTGGCTTAAAGATATAAAAGGATGGGGCAGAATTGTTCAGAGGTTGTTTTTGGTCAATGCGACGTTCATAAGGGCTTATAAGTTTAATTATCATATCCCGTGGTTCGTTTTTATATAAATAAGATAATCCTTTATGGTTACGCACTGGATAAAGACTCAAGGCTTTAGTGTAAAACATAGTTAATAAAGTCGTTGGTGTCTGTATGCTGGTATTCATGTAATAGTCTTCTCGAATGCTAATGAGCTTTTTACATTTTTTATTTTTCTTTAGTGTACTTATTAAAGCGTTTACAGGTAAGTATGCAGAACAGTCTGAAATAATACTGAAGCTTCCGATATCAGAAAGGATTGGTCTGATCCATTTACAAAATTTATTTATAAACATAAAATACCTAATAAACCCTCTGATAATATTTTTTTCATAATGAATATCAGGTAAAATCATTGCATAGCCATATTTATCAGAATATAAATTAATAATTTCTTTTGTTACATAAGCATGTTGGCATAAAATCAGGATATGCAAAGATTGACACTTATCAACTTCTCTCAACCAATCATACTCAGTAAGAGAACCTGGATGATAAGATATAAAAATAATTGCGTTATTCAACGATACCTCAGATACTGATAAATAGTTATTCAGGTTTTTGCAGTGGACTCAATATTTGCGACATCAATATTATTTAGAATTGAACAAACAATATGATTCATAGTCTTGTCGTTTTCAATAAATTCTCTGTAATTTTCCATAACATCCCAATCGATACAATGCCCCAGCCATACATCGTCTCTATAAAAAGGTGTGCGTATGCTGGGCCGAAAGAAATAATGATAAGCATAACTTTCAATTGTATCATAATTTTTGAACGGGAACCGAACCAGGGGCTCTGGGTTATCGATTAACTGAAAATATTCTTCCTTGGATTTAATCTTATAGGCTGCCCCTGCTTCTACATAATGTATGTTACCACCGACTAAGATAGGTTTTTTGAAAAAAGAATGCTCAAGGCCAACGGTTCCATAATACGTTATTCCAATGCAGCCATTATCCATAAGATCATAGCTTGTATACGGAAGATCTTTTTTCATTATGATAATATTGTTTGGCAGGTTTTTAAACAATTGGGAAATTACATCCTCGCCGCCGTGTCTTCGTTGTTCCCACATTGAGTATTCTGCCGGATGTGGTTTAATAAAGAGGTAAGCATTTTCTTTTCCGATAAAATACTCAATGGTTTCAGTTAACCAATCTAAATGACTCGCAAAACAATCGGATGTTGCTTCTTCAAAGCCTACATCCCATAATGAATGCATATAAAGGACAAACTTCTTTTTATTTGAATTCAAATAGTTTATAAATTTGTCATCTTTACCTCTTTTTTGCTTATAAAATATTACGTAATCAGGTGATGTACCAGATTTCCTGTTCATAAAGAATGAATTTATGCATTTTTTATGTTCTTCAGATAAGGTCTCATGTTTTTTTTGTTCCCATATTTCTGTTGATGGTATGCTATTAATATCAAAAGACCATTTAGGAAAATCAAAATATCCAATTCCCGGTGTTAACAGAACTCGATGCACATACACTGTTACACCATGCCCGCTCATATATTCCATAAATGGTCCCCAGCTGGCATAGCACCCATGTAATGTAAACACATGAGTTGGTTTTTCAATTTTGAAGAGGTTATGGGCAACCCTAACCGTAATCATCCCAATATATATACTATCTCTCATCTTCTTTATATGTGATTCATTGTTTTTATCAAAGATGAATTGAAATGCGTACGACACCGAATCCATTGCATGGCGTCCAACTTTAATGCCCATGTATTCGTAATTTTTCAATTCTTGACCTGACAACCTCTCCACTTGTGACCATATTTCATCAATCTCTTTTTTGTTTATAAACTGGTTAAAATAAATAAAATCGTTTGGAAAATTCTTCATATGATGTTTGCGTTGCTTTCGACATACAAAGCATGTCAACCAATCAGGCACATCTTTTGTCGCACCATCACAGGATGGAAGTATATCCCCACAAACAAGATTTTTCACATTTGCACCATGAAACCTGAATAAATCGGAAAATACTTTTTCAAATACTGCCTGATGGTAAGTTGCAAGAGTTCTTAAACCATAAATAATAACCTTCATCTTTTTTTTATCATTATTCGGATAAGCCTTCCAATATTCCTGTAATCCTTTCTGATTAAAATATGGACTTAGCTTTATAGTTCCCGATTTCAGCCCAGTTTTTGAAAGAGAGCTTATAAGGTCGAACAAAGCGTTCTTAATAAGACCTTTAATAATTATAAACATGATAACCCCATCTTTGCTTTTTCAAATCCGGCGTTGGTATTTGACTTTTTTGACTTTTTTTGGTAAAGTGCAAAATGTATCGTATCTGTTTCTCTGCCCTCAAACAAATAGTGACGTGAACGTCGTCCATCTTCAACCATGCCAATATTTTTCATTATAGCAAGCATACCTAAATTTACAACTAACGTTCCTGCTGTTACCTTACGAATCCCGACATCGTTCAAAAGATAATTGCACACGGCCTGCCATGCCTCCAATCCATACCCCTGATTCCACGCCTCCCGTTCCCCGATCATGATACCGACATCCGCCACCTGGTTCGGAATATCGACATAAGCGTTCACATTCCCGATATGGTCATGGAGAGATTCGCCCACGGTGATCGCCCAGAAGTAATGGGGCGTGCCGGAAAAAGACCGGAGGTACTCACGGCAGGACTCCAAGGTATGGCGGCGGTGCCGCTGTTCGCTGTAACGGACGACTTCGGGATCGTTCAGCCAGCCCACATATCGGGGGGTAAGGAATCGTTTCGAAAAGGGATGGATTAATAGCCTGAGGGTTTTCAATACGGGGGATTCGGCCATCGGATGCTCCAGAATATGATTTGAATAATAATTTAGTATCGTTCAAAAGGTGGGGCAAAAATCATTTGAGGCATAATAATGTCGTCTAATCGTAGATTCAAATCTTCTCTGGAGTTATCCACATCCGCGTCTGGCAGCCCTTTA
>Ga0180009_10004622_pt1 | contig 15113 bp, 7 predicted proteins | sample OS_PC_MetaG_FD_123537 | JGI IMG/M metagenome (GOLD analysis project Ga0180009, IMG submission 123537) | Groundwater microbial communities from the Aspo Hard Rock Laboratory (HRL) deep subsurface site, Sweden - OS_PC_MetaG | ecosystem: Environmental > Aquatic > Deep subsurface > Groundwater...
AGGCCTGGAGCCATTGGCGGACGCGGGCCGCCACCGGCCGGTGTTGCTCGCGGAGTTCGACCTCCCGGAGGCCGATCTCGAGCAGGGCCTCGCCGGCCAGGGAGGCGGCCCGCCAGGCTTCCGGAGACGCGTCGGAGCGAGGCTCGTCGCCCGGGCAGAGGGCCGAGGCCACGTCCACGGCCGTATGGATCATTTTTTTCAACCGGGCCATGATCGCCACGGACCACAGGGCCGCCTCCCGCCACTGGGCGAAGTTTTCCCGGACCAGCCTGGCGATTTCGTCCGGGAAATCCGGCTGGACCGCGATGTGCGATCCGGCCAGGTACTCCTGGTAGCTCCGGTGGGGAAAGGTGTAGACCCCGGGCGTTTTTTCCATGAGCAGCCCGGCCCGGTCCCGGATGTAACGGACCAGATCGCCCGCCTTGTTCCAATCGCCCTCCAGGCATTCCTGGAACACGCCCCGCAACTGTGCCTCGGTCACGTCGGCCGGGCCGTCCGCCCCTTCCTGGGCCTGGTGGGCCACAAAGGCCACCCGTTCCAGGGCCGATTCCAGGTCGGCGGGCGAGGCCAGCCGGGTCACGCCGACGTCCTCGCCCAGTCGGCCTTCCTGCCAGCGGACCAGCAGCAGGCGGACCATCTCCTGGTACAGTTCGGCCCGGTCGTCCGGCAGCCGACCCCAGGAAAAATGGAGCGAGGCCATCATGGTCAGTTGCAAAGGGTTGCCGGCCAGGGGACTCAGGTCGGTCCGGCGTATGGAGGTCTGCAAGTGTTCGATCAGTTTTTTGCCATCGGCCCGGCTTTTCCAGCCCAGGCGGACGATTTCCTCGTACCAGCCGGTGATGAACCGGTCGATCCGTTCTTCGTCCAGCGGGGCCAGGGTGTGTTCCCTGAAATCATCCAGCCGCCAGCCGGCTTCCTGGTAGGCGTAGCCCCGGCAGGTCACGAGATAGCGGTTTTTTTCATGCGCATGGACCGAGGCAAAGCCGAGCACCGCCTCATGCACGGCCCGGCGCCGCTTCGGGTCGGGCACCTCGTCCAGGCCGTCCAGGATGACCAGGACCCCGCCCTCGAGCAGGCGCCGGCGCAGGAAGGGCTCGAAGTCCCCCAGGGTATCGGCGGCCAGGGAATCGATCATGAAGCTCCAAAGGCCGTCGGCCGTGCCGTCGCAGAACTCGCCGGCCGCGAACTCCCGCAGGATCACCCGCAGGGGCAGCAACGGGCCGTGGGTCCAGGCCGGGGCCAGACGGGCCAGCCACTCGCCTGTTTCCTCCAGCCTTTCCCCGGCCAGGCAGAGGGCCAGGTAGTTGACGAATGTGGACTTGCCGCTGCCCGGACCGCCCAGGAGGACCATCCGCCGCTCCAACCCGGCCGCCTCCAGCGCGCCCAGTAATCGAGGTTCCCGGTCCCGGCTCATGCGTTCAGCCGGTTGTCGCCGTTTGCCCCTGCCCTCAGGGTTTTCATCATCCTCGACCACCCGGGTGGTGGTATTGAGCGACACGTACAACGGCGCCAGGTCCATGTTCTGTTGGCGGGTCTGCTCCATGGCCCGGGGGTCGATGGTCCCCAGGGGTAAAGATTTGCAGCATTGCACGACATGGCGCAGGTAGGCATCTTCGAGCAGGGCCGGGTTCACCTCGACCGGCCGGGTTTCTTTCCGGCCCCTGGGCTTCGTTTTCCCTCCCTTCGATTCCTTTTTCGATCCAAGTGGAAATTTGTACAGGCCCCCTTTTGTGTTTTTATAGGTCCTCGTATCCTCGGTCCAGTGCCCTCCCCCTCTGTCGCTGTATTCCCTGAGATAAACCGTGCCCTGTTTCTCCTTGAAATCCAGCCGGACCCAATTGCAGGCGTTTCGATATTCCCGGTCCTTGTAGCACGCCCCGGCGGCCAAGAGCATGGCCGCGGCGTCCGGAGTTTCGAGACTCAAGATGCCCGCTTCGTGAAGGTGGCCATGGAGGATGAAATGGCATTGCTCCGTCAGAGCGGGTATGCAATCTGCCCGGTCGAAAGGCAGCATGCACTCAAAGGGATGGTGCATCAGGGCGATCCGCAGGTCGGCCCCTTTGGCCTCTTTCAGGGCCTGGTCAACCTGGATTTCACCCAAAGCCAAACGGTCCAGTTTCGAATTCCCCAGGGACATCCAGGCCGAGTTCAATCCGATGACGGCCACCTTTTTTCCAGCCTCGGAAAATGACTGGACGTAAAAATACCGTTCGTCGTTGAAAGACATATCGCTGCCGAACCAGTCGTTGACAAATTTCGCATAGCGGTCGAATTTGGAGAACACCATGCGCCGGTTTTCCTCCGAGGCGATGATGCGGTTTATTGTATCGTGATCGTTCACATTCTCGGCCATGAGCTTTTCCATCGGCGTCACGGCCTTTTGATCCAGATCGTGGTTGCCCGGGACGATGAAAAGCCGGTTTTTTTTCAGATTGGTGGCGGTCAGCAGCTTGTCGAAAAACGATCCGGCCGATTCGTATCCCCTGGCCGCGCCCTTGCACGAGATATCCCCGGTCACGGCGATGAAGTGCGGCTGGAGGCCGTCCTCAGTCATTCGCTTTTCGACGTCTTCCAGCAGTTTGTCCAGGACCTTGTTCCGGTTCCAAGAGTCTTCTTCATTGAAATGCAGGTCCGAGATATGCAGCCAGGTGATGGTGTTCATGAGGCGATCCCCCATCGGCGCAAAGGTTCGATGTTCTGATGCGAACGGTTTATCCTTTGTTTTATACCATCATCGACATGGTCAGTAAAGAAGCGGATTACGGTGTTGAAGCAGAGATAAAGACCGAAGATATGCCAGGGATGGGGCGAATCAGACTTGTCCGTTTCCGGCGGGATTTATCAGCCTCTGGCTGATTGTCAGGCCGTCTGACGGCTCGAACCAGGAAACTACCTGTTAGGGCTAGTCACCGAGCTCCCGCTCGGGAACGAGTAGGGAATTTCCGGGGTGCACGAGATTGCTTCGTCGCCTGCGGCTCCTCGCAATGACGGTGTTTATAGGTTCCGTCATTGCGAGGAGCCGCAAGCGACGAAGCAATCTCGTGCACCCTGAACCTGACATAAAAGCAGAGCCCCTTTCTAGCTTTTCCCGAGGCATGATGGATTGCAGAAAGCATGTTGGGTTACGCTACGCCAACCCAACCTATTCCAGGGCATATCGGGGCAAGGGGTCGGAGCCTGGCGACGGGCGGAAATCCGACCTTCCCCTCAGGCCTCCCTGACCGTAATCGCCTGGTTGGGGCAGTCCACTTCGCACAACTGGCAGCACATGCAGAGTTCGGGCCGGGCCGGGCTGGCCTTTTCCGCCTCGATGATCAGCACGTCCATGGGACAGGCCTGGACGCACGAGGCGCAGCCGTCGCAACGCCGGGCGTCCACGGTAATAACGAACATGAATACCTCCCCGGGAAGATTTGAAATAGTCGCGGCGGGGCGGATCGCTCCGGCCCCGCCGCGAAGGCGTTCGATCAGATCATGCGCGCCGTATAGTTGGCCGTATGAATGGCCCGTTCGACCTTTTCCGGTCCGGTGGCGTCCCCGATCTCCCAGAGTTCGATTCCCCGGCCGGCCAGTTGATGGAACAGGTCCCGATCCGCCTGCCTCGGCAGGGCCAGGATCACGGAATCGGCCTCGATCGTCCCTTCATTCCCCTGGGCGTCCACGTATTGGACCCGGCCCCCGGAAACGTCCCTGACCCGGGTCCCGACCATGACGTTGACCCCGCCTTCGGCCAGGAACTCGTTGATGACCATGAAGCGGGTCATGATCGAGTAAGGCGGAAAGCCCACGGTCTCGCCTTCTTCCAGCAGGTGGACCTCCTTGGCCTTGTCCGGATCGGTCACGGCCAGCATTCGTTCCTCGGGCGGCTTGTGGTACTTGGTGTACCCTTCCGGCTTGGCCTTGCCTTCGCGGCTCAGCGTCACCGCCGCCTCCGATCCGTAGTGCCCGCCGATGACGACCACGCGTTTGCCGACCGTTTTGGCCCCGGACAAAAACTGGTCCAGGGTCATGACCCGTTCGTCCTCCAGGCCCGGAATTTCGGGCCGGGTCTCCGTGGACCCGGTGGCCAGGACCACGGCGTCCGGTTTGGTCGTTTCGACCAGTTCCGGCGTCACGGTCGTGCCCGTTTCGACCCGGATGCCGGCCCGGTCGATCTCCCGTTTGAGCCAGCGGATGATGTTCATCAACTCGCGGGTGTACAGCCTGGGGTACGAGGAGGCCAGGGGCAGGTACCCGCCGACCTGGGCCGATTTCTCGTACACCGTGACCTCGTGTCCCCGCAGATGGGCCACGCGGGCGAACTCCAGGCCGGCCGGCCCGCCGCCCACGACCATGATCTTCCTGGCCTTGCGGGCCGCCGGGGTGCGTTCCTCCCACCATTCCATGTTGCGCTGGTATTCGAAGTTCACGGCGCACCGGCTGGGACGGTTGGAAAAGTCGTCCTCGAGACAGGTGTTGCAGGCAATGCACTGGCGGATGTCCTCGTACCGGCCCTCGATGGTCTTTTTGGCAAAGTACGGGTCGGCGATGGAACCGCGGCCGATGCCCACGATGTCGATCAGGCCGTCTTCAATGTATTTGACCGCCAGACGGCCGTCGTTGATCCGGCCCAGGCCGACCACCGGCACGCCGACCACCTTTTTGACGCTGGCGGCCAGGTCGATCCAGACGCCGCGAGGTTCGTACAGCTCGGGCGTGATGGTCGTGAAGTGTTCGAACAGTCCGCAGGTCACGTCGAACAGATCGCAGCCCGCCTCTTCCATGGCCGGGGCGACGTACTTGCAGAAATCGTCCAGGGCGTACCCGCCTTCCATGAACTCGTCCGCGGCCACCCGGCAGGCGATGGGGAACTGGTTGCCCACGGCCTGGCGCATGGCCTGGAGCAGCTCGCGGACGAACCGGAGGCGGTTTTCCCAGCTTCCACCATACTGGTCGGAGCGGTGGTTGGTGTAGGGTGAAAGGAACTGCTGGGGCAGCGTGCCGTGGGAACAGTGGAGTTCGAACATGTCGAAACCCGCGGCCTGAACCCGGGTGATGACCGCGACGTGATCGGCGATGGTCCGCCGGATGTCCTCCTCGGTCATGCCCCGGGGCGGAATGCTGGGCGGAAAGGGCGTGGGCGGCGTGGTGTCCGAAGGGGCCAGGCACTCCTTCTTGACGTGGTTCGGCAGGGCCTCGGGGTTGGCCTGGCGGCCGGGATGCGTGACCTGGCACATGGCCTTGGCCCCGCCGGCGTGAATGGCCTCGACCAGCTCGTACAGGCCGATGACCTGGTTGTCGTCGAACACGCCCAGCATGCGCGGAAACAGCTTGGCGTTCCAGGAGGGAATGGCGCCTTCGGTCGAATACAGGCCCCACCCGCCCCGGGCCCGGTAGTAGGTCGCCTCGATCAGCTTCTGGCTGGCGATGCAGTCCTCCCGCACCAGGTTGGAAATCATGGGGGCGGCATAAAGCCGGTTCTTCAGTTCCAGGCCTCGGATGTTGATGGGGTCCGTAATTTTCGGCATTTCGACTCCTCCTGTTGGTGTGAATCCTAATCGATCCCCGGCCCCAGTTAAAGCGCCGGGCGGATTATTTTTCGTAACCCTTTTCGATGAACCGGGTCTTGTAGGTCGACCGCTCGAGGGTCTGGGGCGGCAGCCAGGATATCCGGGGCGTGAACTTCAGCCGGGCCTTGAGGGCCTGGGTGATCTCCTCGGCCAGCCCGGGCAGTTCTTCCAGGGCCGTGGCTTCCCCGTACTCGATTTTCAGGTTCAGGGGCGGGGTCACCCTCGGGGGCGGCTCGTCCAGAACGATGCGGAACTCGCCGGTCACGCGCGGCGCGAACCCGGTGATCACCCCGTCGATCGCCGCCGGGTAGACCATGACCCCCTTGATCTTCAGCATGTCGTCGGTCCGGCCTATGACCCGGTAGCGGAACCCGGTCCGGCCGCAGGGGCAGGGCTCGGTGGATATTTCGCACACGTCGCCGATCGTTTCCCGGAACCAGAGAAATCCCTCCCCGTCCAGGGTCGTCTGCACGGGCATGCCCCGCACGCCTTGCTCGAAGGGCAACGGCTCGTACGTGTCCGGATCGACGACCTCGAAAAGCATGTTGTCGTCCGCGATATGGTGCATGCCCTGGTACTGCTCGTGGTCGCAGGAGATGCCGAAACCGGCCCCCGAGTCGTACAGACGGGCCCCGTAGGCCGACTCGATCCTGCGCCGGACTTCCGGAATGCCGGCCCCGGGCTCCCCGCCGCAGAAAAGCACGCGGATGGACAGGTCTCCCACGGGCAGGCCCAGGGCCTCGGGCGACTTGTCGATCAGGTGCTCGGCCAGGGACGGGGTGCAGGCCAGGGCCCGGGCCTTGAACATGTGGGCGAACTTGAGAATCCGTTCCGTGCCGCCTTCCGCGCCCACGGGATAGACGCAGTGGCCGCTGTTCTGGAAGAACTCGGCGTACGGCACGCCGGCCAGGTACATGCTCAACCCGAAGGCGTGGATCATCCGATCGCCGGGCCGCAGGCCGATGCGCCAGGCCATGCGTCCGATGTTCTGGCTGCACCAGCGGATGTCGTTGGCGGTCATGGGGTAGGGCGTGGGCTCGCCCGAGGTGCCCGACGTGGCCCCCATCAAACGGAGCTGGTCCATGGACACGCCGATGGTCCGGTCGACCACCTCGACCATGTCGCCGTCGCAGTCCTCGAAAAGCCTGCGCCGCTGGGCCTTGTCGAAGACCGGGACCCGCCGGGAAAAATCGTCCAGGGTCCGGATGTCTCCGGGTCTGACGCCGGCCCGGTCCAGGCGCCCGCGCCAGAACGGCTTGTCTTGGTACAGGCGCTCGACCAGCCGCTTGACCTTTTCGAGCTGAACCTCCCGCACCCGGGGCGTGTTCAGGGCCAGTTCGGCTTCCATGTTCAGATAGGGCCGCTCCTCGGTCATGGAATATTCTCCTCTCAGCCCGGACCATTCATGAGGTTGGGTGGCGAGGCGGATGAAAATCCGAGCGGAAGGCGAAGTTGGAGTGATTTTGGCTCGCAGGCATACTTGACGGCATGTCGAGAGCCAAAATCGCGAAACAGGCCTTGCAGCCGGATTTTCGCCGCCGCGGTGGATAACTCATGGATCGTCCGGGCTCCTAGCGTTTGAGTATGTTGATAATGCAGCAGGCCGTGTCCGTGTGGATGAACCCGCCGCCGTTGTGCTGGAGTCCGACCCTGGCCCCCTCGACCTGCCGGGGACCGGCCTGGCCGCGAAGCTGGCGCACCAGCTCGATGATCTGGGATATCCCGGTCGCGCCGATCACGTGGCCCTTGGACAGCAGGCCGCCGCTGGTGTTGACCGGCACCTGTCCGCCCAGATCGGACCGGCCTTCCTCGACGAACCGGCCGCCTTCGCCCTTGGCGCAGAATCCCAGGTCCTCGTAATGGATGATTTCCGCCGTGCTGAAACAGTCGTGGACTTCGGCCAGGTCCAGGTCTTCCGGACCGAGACCGGCCATTTCATAAGCCTTCCGGGCCCCGCGCACGTCGGTGTCGAAATAGGTGTAGCTCGCGTCGTTCGGGTACAGGCCGGAAACATGGATCGACGCGGCCACCCAGACGGGTTGGGTGGTGAAGCGGGCCGCCGCGGCCTTGGAAGCCAGAATCACGGCCGCGGCCCCGTCGCCCCGAGGGCAGCATTGAGGCAGAGTCAGCGGGTCCACGATCATGCGGTCGTTGAGCACTTCCTCCAGGGTCACCGCCCGGGTCAACTGGGCCTCGGGATTCATGGACCCGAAACGCCGGTTCTTGACCGCCACCATGGCCAGTTGTTCGCGCGTGGTCCCGAACTCCTCCATGTGGCGCCGGGCCATCAGGGCGAATATGCCCGGCGCGGTAAAGCCCATGTCGCCGGCCCGCTCCGGATACTGGGGACCGGTGAAAATGCCCAGCATCTTGTCCGATCCGGCCACGTTCATCTGCTCGACCCCGAAAGCCAGGGCCACCTCGCACTCGCCCGCGGCCACCCGGAACCAGGCCTCCCGAAAGGCGCAGGAAGCCGTGGCGCATCCATTCTCGACCCGGGTCACCGGAATCCGGGTGATCCCCAGCTCGCGCAGCACAAGCTGGCCGATCAGCAGGCCCTGGCCCCACTCCCACTGGGCCAGGTTGCCGGCATAGGCCAGTTCGATGTCCCGAGGTCTGATTCCCGCGTCCCGGATGGCCTTGATGCAGGCCTCCTGGGCGATGTCCGTCAATGAACGGTCCAGGTACTTGCCGAAGCGCGTCCCGCCGATGCCGATAATCGCTACTTCGCGCACGACTGTCCCTCCTTTGCTCCGGTCGGACGGAATTTGTACGTGTAAATGTCCCGCCCCTGCTCATCCCGGCTGAAGGCCTCGACCACCATTTCCATCTCCTGGCCCACCTTGAGCGAATCAGGCTCCGGCTCCAGACCCGTGATGATGGAATAGAGCTTGATCCCCTCGGGCAGATCGATGAATCCCATCAGGTACGGCTTTTTCATCGAGGCCGGCCCCATGAAGGACAAGGCATAGGTGTGCAAAATTCCGGTCCGGCTCAGGGGCGCCGCTTCGAGTTCCCCGTCGAAACATTCCGGACAGACCATCTTGGCCGGGAAAAATGTCTTTTGGCAGTCCCGGCAGCGAACGCCCATCAGGCGGAGTTCGCCCGCCACCTCCTTGAACCAGCCGTCGACAATGTCTTTCCGGCCCGGGTCACTATTCGACATGGATATACCTCCTGGTCGATCTGGATGCTCCCCTGGCCCGGGCCGCCCGATTGGGTCCGGTCCCGGTCCGTGCCTGCCTGGACCGGTTCGCGGGCGCCGGGGATTCGATCTCGTTCATGGGTCTAATGAAGAGCAACCGCTGTGCCAAAAAAACCATGCTTATATCTATTTGATTTTATTGAATATATAATTGAGTCACCCGTGAAGGCCTCTTTTTATGTCTTTATTGAGACGATTTAGCGACTTAATCAAGACGATTTCACGGGCAAACGGCGGAGGCCGGGCCAGGCAGACACAACGCTCCGGACCCCGGGCCGGCGGGAATTATCGAGGTTATATCTTGACTTCACTCGATTTTTATTGAATATGTTTCAAAATGACCTGAATCGAGTCGCTGCCCCCGGGCTTCGACCTGAAAATAAATGACGCAATAAAGTCATTTCCTGGGGACATGAACCGGATTGGCGGAGGAAGGCCCGTGAGCACGAATGCGCCTGAGTTCAATGCCGAAGAGTGGGCCTTTGTGGCCGCCTTCGCCCTGTTCGACGGGCCGGTGGAAGTGGATACGGCCATGGCCGTGGCCCCGCTTCCGCCGGGCCGGCTGCTCGAGTGCCTCGAACGGGCCGTGGCCCTGGGCTGGCTGGAAAAATACAGCGCCCGCGTCTTCGGCCTGGCCGACCCGCTTCCCGCCGAAGCCTCCCGAAAAATCCGGGACCTCAACCGGCCCGAGCGTCTGGCCGAGGCCTATCAGCGCCTGGACCAGGCCGGAGCGGTCCGGAAACTGGCGCCGCCGTACCGGTACGAACTGCTCAAAAGCGTGGGCCGCCACGAGGAAGCGGCCCGGCTCCTGGTGGAAGAGGGGCGTCGGGCCGTGGCTCAAAACCGTTTGGAACCGGGGTATCGCGGCCTGGCCGAAGCCCTCGATCTGTTCGGCGCCTCCCTGAAGGATTCGGAATCCGTTCCCGTGTTTATTGCCGCGGCCCTGGATTTCGCCAGCCTCAGCTTTTCCCTGGGCCGGGACCTGGGCCGGGCCCAGGGGTTTCTGGTCCGGGCCGGCGGTCTGGCCCGCGACCTGGGCGACCGGCGCTCCGAGGCCCTGGTCAATCTGCACCTGGGCCGAATCTACTACCTGGGCGACCGGCGCCTGGATGCGATCGTTGCCTTCAAGGCCGGCCAACGTCTGGTCGAAGAACTCGGCGACAAGGACATTCGGGTCCAGGCCTCCGAGTTCATCGGCATGAACTACTTTGCCATGGGCCTGCACGGACAGGCGGTCGAGCATCTCGAACAGGCCGCCCAGGCCTTCGAGGCGGCCGGGGACCGGCTGCTCAACCCGTCCGCCCCCATGTATCTGGGGTACTGCGCCTCGTACCTGGGCCAGTTCCACCGGGCCGTGGGCAATCTCGACTTCGCCTGGCGACGGGCCAGGAGCGACGCGGACAAGTCCCTTTCCTCCATCTATCGGGCCACCCTGGGCACGGTGCTCCTGCAGATCGGCCAGGTCCAGGAGGGCTATTACCATATCCGGGCCGCCCTGAGCGAGGCCGAGACCAGTGGAAACGCCCTGGCCAAGTACAACGCCTCCGGCGGCATGGCCTACTATCATTTCGTTCACTACCGGTACAAGGAAGCCCGGGAAATCCTGGCCGCCCTGATCCGGGAAGGCGCGGCCTCGGGCATCCGCAAACAGTTCGCTTCGCCGTACATACTCGAGATGCTCTTCGAGTTCGAACGCCACGGCCTGGAGCCCATACCCGACTTCCGGTTCGCCGATCAGGCCGAACGCATCCTCCAGGAACCCAGCATTCACCTCCAGGGCGTGGCCTGGCGCCTGTTGGCCAGGCAGCGTTCGATTCAAGGCGACCATTCCGACCAGGTCTGGTCGCATCTGAAAAAGAGCGAGGACCACCTGATCCTGTCGGGCGACCCGACCCAGTTGGCCAAGACCCGGGCCGAAATGGCCCGTTTCGCCCTGGGCCGGGGCCAGCGGGACCAGGCCCGCCAGTTGGCCCTCAAGGCCCGCCGGGGGTTGTCCGGACACTCGGAAGTCTTCTTCCCGGACGAACTTCGGGCCCTGCTCAAGGACCTGGACCTGGCCGACGAAGGCCGGACCGACGCGGAGTCCGTGGCCCATAAATTCCGGATGATCGTCGGCGCCATCCCTTCGACCTCGTTTGACGAAAACATGGACTTCATCGTCCTGGAGCTCAACCGGCTGCTGGGCGCGGAGCGGGGCGCGCTCTTCTGGGCGGACGACCGGAAGAACCGGGAACTGAAACTGAAAACCGGCCGGAATCTGACGGAAGCCGAAACCATGGCCCCGGTCTTCGAGCGTCACTGGCGAACCATTCTCAGGGTCTTCAAGGAAAAACGGCCGGTCATCGAACGGAATCAGTCCGGCCTGCCCCCCCACGCGGCTTCCGGCGCGCGATCCGTCCTCTGCCTGCCTTTGGTCCTGAAAGGAGCGTCCCGGGGCGTGCTCTACTACGACAACTCATATCTGACCGACTGTTTCGATCTGCTCGAAGACCCCCTTCTGGAAAACCTGGCCGCCGATCTGAGCCAGTGGGTCAGCCGGGTCATCCAGTTCACCGGCGCGCTCGAGGAGACCGAACGGCGGGCCATGGAGATATCCGTGCAAAGGGAACTGTCCGGCCGGGACGAGATCGTCGGCGGCCGGAGTCCGCGCATGCTCGAAGCCCTCCGGCTGGCCGACACGGCGGCCGCTTCGGAAAGCACCATCCTCATCCAGGGCGAAACCGGCGTGGGCAAGGAACTCCTGGCCCGGAGAATCCACGAAAAAAGCCCCCGGGCCAAAAAGCCGCTGGTGACCGTGGACCCGACCACCATTCCCGAAAACCTGACCGAAAGCGAACTGTTCGGGTACGAAAAGGGCGCCTTCACCGGGGCGGAAGCCCGCAAGACCGGACGGGTGGAGCTGGCCCATCAGGGGACCCTGTTCATCGATGAGATCACCGAAATTCCCCTGGCCGTTCAGACCAAGCTGCTCCGGGTCCTCCAGGAAAAGACCTTTGTCCGCATCGGCGGCACCCAGCCCCAGACCTCGGACTTCCGCCTGATCGTGGCCACCAACCGGGACCTGGAAAGCGAGGTCCGGGCCGGCCGGTTCCGGGCCGATCTGTACTACCGGCTCAACATCATCAAGCTGGAAATGCCCCCGTTGCGGGAAAGGCCGGAGGACGTGGTCGTCCTGGCCCGATACTTTCTGGCCCGGTTTTCCAAAAAATACAACCAGCCCCATCTCGACCTGACCCGGGACCATGAAACCATGCTGACCCGGTACCCGTGGCCGGGCAACGTCCGCGAACTGAAAAACCTCATCGAACGGGCGGTCATATTGAGCGACGGCCAGGGCCTGGACCTGCAACTTCCCGACCTTCAAGCCGCCCCGGCGCCCTTGGCCCATGACGGGGACCTGACCCTGGATGAAATGCAGCGCCGCTACATCCGGCACGTCCTGCGCAAAACCGGCGGCCGCATCGGCGGGCCCGGCGGCGCGGCCGGGATACTGGGCCTGAAACGGACCAGTCTGTACACCCGGATGAAAAAACTGGGCCTGACCCGGTCCGATGCCTGAACCGCTCCCTCGATGCGGCCTGGGACCGTCCCCCCTCGATGACCGGGGGCGGTCTTTTGCCGCCTGCCCACCCCGGTCTGTGATGCAACGGTTGTAATCGCGGTTAAATCCGGATTTTGCGGTTGTCTCCGACTGCGGCGACTAAATGCGTGCTGCAACGCTCGTTTCCCGCTTTTTGACCTCGACGTATCGTATAATACGCCCGCAGCCAAAAACCGGTCCAACTTCGCGTTTCGCTATCCATTTCGAGGCCTCGCTACGAACCCAACCGCAAAATTCGGGTTAAATCCACGAAAACGGGGGAATCCGTTTTACAAAAAGCGGATTCCCCCTCGGGATGTCGGGGCGCGCACCGCCCGCTATAGCGGTTCGATCCGGCAGGGAACGAACCGGTGCAAGGGCGTGGCCGCGATCCGGTCCCGATGCGTGTTCTTGGTCAGAAGGTTGACGTTGACCCCGTACTGGACGCCGTCATAGACCAGGCCGAAGCCGTGCGGGATGATCACCTGCCCCGGCCGGACCGAACCGGTCACCTGGACTTCGATTCTCGCCTCGCCGGCCTCGGTCACGACCCGGACCGTCCGGCCGTCCTCGAGACCAAGCGTTCCGGCGTCCGCCGGATTCATGGACAAGGTGCTGGTCCGCCGGTTTTGGTTCCAGGCCGGGTCCCGCATGTTGGTATTGGCGTTGGTGTCCATGTGGTGGCCGGCCATGAGGATGAAGGGAAAGGCCGGGTCCATCCGGAGCCTTTCCGCTTCCAAATCCGGATCGATTTCCTGAATCCATGATTGAAACCCCTCGTCGAACAAACGGATTTTCTTGTCCGGCGTGGTCAGGTTTGCAAAGCATTGTTCCGGATCGGCCTCGCCGACCCACAGGCCTTCCGGATGGTCGACCACGGCCTGGAAAAGTTCCAGACCCTGATCGGGTCCGGGCGTAAATCCGGCCCGGGCCGACTCCTCCTGGCCGGTCTGGGTCCGGGTCTGGAGCATGCCGAACAGGCCGGCCAGGTTCATCGAGCCCAGGGCCGGTCCCAGGGTCTTGCCCACGATGAACGGGGCCCCGGCCATGACTTCCGGGTGTTGCATGATATATCCGAACAGGGCGTCCCGGTATTCGCGCGTGGCGCCTTTTCCCGCCGCCGCGTAAAGGGAAGCCGGGAGGTCCGGCACCAGGCCCATGGCTTCGGCCAGCATGGTGAATATCTCGCTGGACTCCCTGGCCTCGCCCTCGGCCTCGACCACCGGCCGGCGCATCTGGAAAAAGACCTTGGGGAAGGTCTTGGTGAAAAACGTGCTGTCCCAGGACTCGTAGGCCGACCGGGCCGGCAGGACGTAATGGGAGAGGGCCGCGGTTTCGGTCCGGGCCATTTCCACGGTCACTAGCAGGTCGAGCCGGCCAAAGGCCTTTTCGTACGCCTGCGTGTCCGCATAGGACCGCAGCGGATTGGCCCCCACGCAGAACACGGCCCGCAGCCGGTCCGGATGATCGGACAGAATCTCTTCGGGCATGACGTTGGGCGGGAAAATGCCCTGGATCGCCGGGATGTTCGTGGCCGTGGTCCGCCAGGTGTTGGGATCGTCCGGGTCGGAATGCACGGACGGCCCCACGAAGCGCGATGGGAAATAGTTGCCGCCGGGCGCGCCGATCCGGCCGCAGACCGCCAGCCAGGCCACCAGCAGGTAGGAGACCAGGGTGCTGTGCCGGTTCATCAGAATCCCGAGGTCGTCGTACAGACACGAGCGCCGTCTCGTGAACTCCCGGCAGACCTCGCGCACCGGCTCGTATTCCAGTTCGCAGACCTTGAGCGCCGCCCGGACGTCGAAATCCGTGAACCAGGGCCGGACCCGGTCGAAGTCGCTGACGTGTTTTTCGATGTACACCTGATCGTGCCACCCCTCGGCGATGACCAGGGCGATCATGGCCCGGAACAGCAGGGCGTCCGTTCCGGGCCGCGGGGCCAGGTGCACGTCCGCGATCCGGGCGGTCTCGGACATGCGGGGGTCCACCACCACGACCAGCTTGTCCGGGTCCTTGGCCATCCGGGACAGCTTGCGCCGCGCCTGCGGCGTCTGGTGGCTCATCATCCCGTTCCAGCCCACGGCCATCAGCATGTCCGTATGGGCGTAATCCTGGGTAAACGAGAGCGCCTGGCTGCCCAGGGTGACGCCGTGGGCCCAGAAGCGGCCCGTGTGTTCCTGGCCCAGGGCGGTGTAGCTGTATTGAGACCCCAGCAGGCCCCCAAAACAGGCGGCAAAGCCCAGGCCGAAATGGCAGCCCTGCCCGCTCAGCACCCAGGCCAGGCAGCGCGGCCCGTGCCGGTCCAGGAGCGGCTTGAGTTTTTCGGCGATTTCACCGATGGCCCGGTCCCAGGATATTTTCTCGAATCCGCCTTCCACCCGTTTCAGGGGGTGGGTCAGCCGGTCGGCGTTGTGCTGGTGATGGATGACGTTCAGGCCTTTCCGGCAGACGTACCCCTCGCTTTTGGGATTGTCCTTGTCCGGTTTTACCTGGACGATCCGGTTGTCTTCGACCCGGACCTCCAGCCCGCAGTTCTGGGAACACAGGGCGCAGCTTGTTTTTTGCCAGGACACGTCGTCGATCCTCCTGCCTGTCTTGGATGGATAGGTTCCAAAGGTTGCCGGCGCGCACCGCGCGCTTCGGACCGATGCCGAGCCCACCGGGAAATCCCGATGGCCGGCCTTCCGCCCTTATACGTCCCCCGCCAGGCCGGCATATCACCGAGCCTCCCGGTTTCCGGACCTGGGCTCCGAGGCGGCTGCTTTCCCATTTTACCGTA
>Ga0180009_10004624_pt1 | contig 15109 bp, 17 predicted proteins | sample OS_PC_MetaG_FD_123537 | JGI IMG/M metagenome (GOLD analysis project Ga0180009, IMG submission 123537) | Groundwater microbial communities from the Aspo Hard Rock Laboratory (HRL) deep subsurface site, Sweden - OS_PC_MetaG | ecosystem: Environmental > Aquatic > Deep subsurface > Groundwater...
AGATATTTTGTTGATTTTTTTGGATTAGAAAAATTAATGAATGGTTATGAAATAATACATTCTGATGCACAAAATGCTAGGTTTAATCTTCCAATGTATATTATTTCAAGAGGAGAACTTCCTGAAAATCCAGCACATTTATTTAATGCTATTTTTGTTGGTCCAGAAGATTCAAATCAAAAAAAAGACCCAAGAGATTTTTATCAATGGATGTCTATTGAACCACAATTGGGTATGATTATTAACCCTGGGGGATTTGTTATTCCAGAAAATAGTGATATAATTTTTGATGGATTATATTCTAGAGGTCCAAAGAATGAAGGACCAAAAATCTATACAGATTATTTAATCCAATTCAGATTAGATGGGACAACACCAGAACTTGTAAGATACAATGAATCTCTTGTCTTAGAAGACCCTAATGACAAACCATCTGACCCGAGTTTTGTTGAAGAAAATGATATAGGGATGACAAGAACAGCCAAACCACTTTCAATTAGATTAAATCAAAGCTATCCAAATCCTGTGAATGGAAGAGCAACAATAGAATATAGTTTGAGTGAAGCAAGGGAAGTTGAGTTAAGTGTTTATGATGTTTTAGGAAGAAGAATTGAAACTTTGGTAGATAGAAGATTGCCTGCTGGAAATTATGCAACATCTGTTAATACTAACACCAACAAATATTCTTCTGGAACTTATTTCTACACTTTAACAACAGGAAGCGAAAAAGAAAGTGGAAGAGAAAGAGAAATTGCAAAAGGAAAAATGAGTGTTGTGAAATAAAAATTCCATAATCTTATTCTTATTGTTCAGAAGAATGAATAATTATTCAATTTTCTCCAACAGCCATTTCCAAACAGGAATTATTTTTATTTTCTTTCCTTCTTGTTCAAACTCCTCTTCTTGATCAAATGTTATAATATAGCCTTCTTTTAATTTGAATTTGTTTATTGCTTCTAATAATCCTTTGACTTCTCTATCTATATTTTCCTTATTAAAATTATAACAAACCTGAATAGCTTGTATGACTTTGCTCCCATCTTTGACAATAAAATCACATTCGCCTTTTTCTGAAAAATAATAAATATCTTTTTTTCTTCTTTTCAATTCTATGAAAACAACGTTTTCAAGATTCTTTCCAGTGTTTGGAGAAAAGTTAAATCCTGTTATTTGATTAAATGCAGTATCAATAAGATATATTTTTTTAGGAGCAGTTAATGATTTTCTTAAAGAAAAGTCAAATTTTGGCAATTCAAAGAAGAAATACGAATTAGCTAAATATGAAATATATTCCTTAACTGTTATTGAATTTCCTAAATGAAGAGTAGTTTTTATTGAATTATATGTAAATGTAGATGAAATATTAGTTGTTAAAATACTTATCAATTCTTTTATTACTTTTTGTTTTTTAATTGAATATCTTACTATCACATCCTTGTAAAGAATATTCTCAAATACATTTTTTATATATTCTCTATCTTGTGTTTTAAGATATTCTGGAAATCCGCCTAATTCAAGATATTCATTGAATGCTTTTTTTATCTCAACTCTTTTTTGAGTTTTATAATTCCAATTTTTCTCAATTTCAATATTTTTAAATCTTAAATATTCTAAGAATGAAAAAGGGAATATTTCAAAAGGTTTATATCTTCCTGTGAGCCTTGTTCCAAATTCTTTGCTTAATAATGAAGCATTGCTTCCAGTGATAACTACTTTTTTTCCTTCATCTTGAAGCCTTCTAACAAAAGTTTCAAATTTTTCTATGTTCTGAATTTCATCAAAAAGATATATTTTTGGGTTATTATAAATCTCAATTAGAATCTCATTTAATACTTCAAAGTCTTGAGCCTTGAAATCTAAGAATCTTTCATCTTCAAAATTAACATAGCAATAGTTTTTTTTATTTTTCATTATTTGCCTTAATATTGTTGATTTTCCGCATCTTCTAATTCCTGTTAGAATTATAACTCTATTATCTTTAAACCATTTTAATATATCTTCTAAAATATTTCTCTTTATAGTTAGGTCTAATTTTTCTATTTCTTCTTTTTGCTTTAAAACAATTCTTCGTAAATCCAGAACATTTATCATGCTCATTACTAATGAGCACTTATTTATAAATGTTTTCATTGATGGTTAGCTTAAAGAATCGGGTCAAAGAGCTATATTTTCTGAATATTATTCAGCAGGATGAACTTTTATTCATTTATTTGATATTTTTAATTGAGTTAATCTCCTTCTAACATAATTTTTAAAATTAGTTTCAAAATCTTTTTTGTGTTAGATAGGTATAAATAGAAGTAGTTTATGAAAAAGATAAATATATAAATGTTATAACAATTTATTACATATGAAAATTACATTTGATAAAGAAGCAGATGCAGTATATATTGAATTTTCTAGTGGAGAGTTTAGCTCTAACAAAAAAATAGACAATGACACTATCATTGATTTAGATAAAAAAGGAAATATTTTAGGAATAGAATTATTAAATGTAAGCAAAAGAATTCCAAAAGATTTTCTCTCAAACATAAGTGTTAAAAATTTAGTCTAAGATTACTAATTATTCTTAAGCCACAATAAAATTATCTTCCACTTTTAAAATCCCTTGTTCTTTTAGGCATAGAGAAATAGCAAAAGGAAAAATGAGTGTTGTTAAATAAATATAGAAAAGATTAAAAAGTTAGAGAAATTTAATTTATTATGGAAGATAAATTATTAATAAACAAAAGTGCGATAAATGACTTATTAAAAGTTCAAGAAGAGTTTAATTCTATAATTGAATCTATGGAGTTAATGAGTAATAAAGACTTTATGGCTTCTTTAAAAAAATCAGATGAGCAAATAAAAAAAAGAGATTTTGCAGATTGGAATGCCTTATAAGATTCTTCCTACTAAAGAATTTGAAAAAGATTTCAAAAAAATAGATTCTTTTATGCAACAAAGAATTAAAAGAAAAATTGAAGAAATTGCAGAAAATCCAATTAGATACAAACATTTGCATTATGATTTAAAAGATCATTGTAGAATTAGATTTGGGAAATTGAGAATAATTTTTAAATATGATACTGAAAAACAAGAGCTTTATCCTGAAAAGATAGTATTTGGGCATAAATATTAATTCAAAGAGGATTAATGGATAGATTCTAGATAATAATAACATATTAATTTTATCCAAAAATCAAACAAGTTTATAAATCTCCAAAGAATAATGTTTATAAATTTGTTTTTAGTATAATATATATGGGAAAAAGAGGAAGAATATTTGTAATTTTGTCTCTAATAATATTCAGCTTGATATTTGCATCTGCATCTTTTGAAAAAGCAAATCCAGCATATTCTCTTACAAAAAGAATTTATGCCCCGCAGGATTTCATAGAGGGTTGGATAAAATTAAAATTCACAAATGAACCAGGAGATTCTTTGTTAGAAAGCAATTATGGAGGTTCTGTAAAATTATTAGATTTTCTTGGAAAAACAAATTCCACATTTACTTGCTCTCCTGTTGATTGCAAAGAAGATTATATAATTAATGAAAACAGCAATTCTACATCAAAAACTTTTAATTTAGTTGGAGAAAATTCTACAATAGTAGGAATAAAATTTTCTGGAAATATAGTCAGAATAAATCTTATTAATTTTACAATACAGAGCAATGCTCCAACATCCTGCAATAATCAATTAAAAATAGATTTTCTCGACGATGAAACAATAGAAAAATTAAATGACAAGGTTTCTGCAGAATCCTGCGGAACAAAAGAATATGGGTGCTTTGATTCTGCAAAAGTCACTGACAATTTAAAATTAGGAACAACTCCTTATTGCCAGAAATTAAACCTCACAGAAGCAGCAGGATATAATTTAGGAGCATGGGTTAAAGGAAGCGGTGGAAAAGTATTCATGCAATTATACAAAGGCGACGGAAACAGAATAGACAGCGCAAAATGTGAATTATCTGGAATAACAACAGCAGGAAGCGAGGTTTCATGCAGTATTAATTATTCTACAACAGGAGCAGAATTTTATGCCTGTATTTCTGCTGAATCAGGGGATTATTATATACAGGAAAATACAAATCCAACAAATCTTTGTGGATTTTATGGAACTCCTGTAAGAGAAAAAACAGCAGCTTATGATATTTTTGCTGAAAAAAGAAAATTTGATACAATAGGAGAATTAAAAATTTCCAACAATCTTCCTGATGGAAAAAAATTATCAGAAATGGCTTTTGATTATATTAAAAAAAGATACGGCAGTTTAAACTGCTCAAATACTTGTGTTGTTCCTATAAGAATCAGTTCTTATTCAAATCAAGCAGTTACAATTTCTGGATTAATATTAGATTATGAAAGAACATCTGGAAATGTGATAGATAAATATTTCTATGATATCACAGAAATTTCTCCAAAAATATCTTCTGATTTCCAGCAATTACAATTAATAAAAGCAGAATTTGGATTTGATGAAGGTTATGGAAACAAAACAATAAGAATAAAATTAAACAATGAAGAAATTTTCTCAGATGAAGTAACAATAAAAAAAATATCCACTATTAATTCAATATATCCAACTACAACAGCTGCTGCTGTTCCTACAGAATTTATTGCTAATCTTACACTAGAAAACAATTCAGATATTGCAGAGTACAGATGGGAATTTGGAGATGGAGAAAATCTTACTACTTTAAAAAACAAAGCAACACATGCTTATGGAAATATAAGTGATTATAAATTAAAAGTAAAAATAACAGATGAAAAGGGATTTAGTTCTTATACAATATTTGATATAAGTGTAGGCTCTCCTAAAAACATTGCAAATATTACAATTAGGAACAAAGAGAGTAATATTCTTGAATTAAAAAACCAGATAGGAAATTTTTCTTTATTTTATCAACAAACAATAAATAAAATAATGAATTTAACAAGATTAGAAGAAGATTTGCAAACATTGAAAACCAATTATAACAATGCAACAGCAGAAGAAGATTATATCAATGTAATGAAAGGATTGATTAATTTAAAAATTCCTGAATTTCTATTCTCAAGCAAAACCTTAGAAGAATCTCCTTTTCTTCAAAGAAGTGAAGATATTGATATCAATGCATTAGGAAAAATAACAGGAGAAGAAGTTGATTCTGCTAAAGAAAACGAATATATTAATGCAATAAATGGATGGTTTGTTGATAATCTGGAGGTGAATATAATCTATGATGAAATTTCAGGGGAATATGGAGAAGTTTATGAACCAATCTTTAATGTTTTTACATTCAAAGTAAATAAAGGAACTTATAATGATAAATATTATATTATCATAAAAAAATCAGGCAATATTACTTTCAAGGAAAACTATGGACAAAAAGAATCTGGAGAATATGCTTATATAGAAACAAATTCTGATAAAGAAATTACCTTTTCAACAACAGAAAGCATAGATTTCACAAATATTCCTATATTTATTTCTCCAAGTATAAGCAAACTAGTATTAACAGGAGGGGGGGATGCTGTTTGTAATTTCAATGATTTATGTGAATCTTCTAGAGGAGAAAACTGGAAAAATTGCAAAGATTGCAGTAAAACAAACATAATCTTAATCTCAATAGGAGGGATTATTCTTTTAGGAATTATTGTATATATAATCTTATATTACTGGTATAAAAAGAGATATGAAGATCATTTATTCAAAAGCAAGAATTCATTGTATAATGTTGTAAATTACATAAACAATGCCAAAGCAAAAGAAATCAAAGAAGAAGATATTAGAAATAGTCTGAAAAAAGTTGGATGGAATTCAGAGCAAATAACCTATGCATTTAAGAAATATCATGGAAAATGGACAGGAATGTTTGGATTTAGCTCATCTAAAAAATAGATACAGCAGCATAGAAAGCTTAATAAATAAAAGCAGGATTTTATAAAATATACACAAAATGGTGAAAATATTCAAAAATTTTTTTAAAAGAATTTTCTCTAGTTTATTCAGGAATAAAAAAGACATAAAATTAGGATTTTATGGGCCTCCAAATGCAGGAAAAACAAGCCTGGCAAACAGAATATGTAAGGATTTTACAGGAGAAGAACTTGGAAAAATAAGCAAAATTCCTCATGAAACAAGAAATGTCCAGTTCAAGGAAAAAGTAGAAATAGAATACAAAGGAAAAAAGATAACTTTTAAGATTATTGATACTCCTGGAATAGCTACAAAAATAGATTATGAAGATTTTTTAAAATTCAAGGTTGGAAGAAAAGAAGCTAAGAAAAGAGCAAAAGAAGCTACACAGGGAGTTGTAGAATCTATAAAATGGCTGGATGATATGGATATGGTTGTTATTATATTAGATGCTACAGAAAATCCATATAACCAGGTAAATATTACTATAATTGGCAATTTAGTTGCAAGAAAAATTCCTGTTTTGATTGCTGCAAATAAAATAGATCTTAGAAAAGCAGATATTAAAAAAATAGAGGCAGCATTTCCAGAATATGAAGTTGTTGGAATAAGTGCAAGATATGGAAAAAACTTGGAAGAGTTTTATGAGTCTGTGTTTAAATTAAGCAAAAAAGTGAAATAAAGTTTTTTAAATGAAAAAAACTTAAATATAAAAGAGGAAAGGTCTAAAAAGACTTTTATATGATTCAAAATTTAAAGGAAAAGTAAAAATTTATGAACATGAAAAAAAGAGGAAAACATTTAGGAAAAATAAAGGGATTTTCAATACAATTTCTCCCTTATTCAGAAATAAGAAAATTAGATAGCAATGATAGAATTAAAAAAATATTAAGCATTATCTTGGGAAATAATATTCTTATTCTGCAAGGAAAATTAAAATCAGACGAAGAAACAAGATTAATTGGAGACACCATGGCTATGATTGACCATGTAAAAAATTTCAAAGGAATAGAGCTTGCTGTTATTTCTGGAAATGGAAAAGGAGAAGGAATTTACAGGCAATTTACATATGGAATAGCAAATGCTCTTACAGGAGGAGATGTTAATGCTATAACAATAATTGGTCCTGCGACAATTGTCAAAGAGATGAAGAGAAATCCAAAGAAGATAGAGTTATTGTTAAATAGGTGATTTATTAATTAAGGTTTTAAAAACCATATGAGAACAAACAATAAAATTAAAATCAAAATAAGTGGCCAATTCTGCTTGATAAAACCGATAATATTCATTGTAATCTCCTCTTTATATAATATAAAAATAAAAGATTAATATCTATATAAATTATTGCATAAATAAATGCTTCAATAAAACCCATATGTTTTATTTGATAAATATAATAAATACTTGCTATCATTATTCCAAAAAAAGTTGAGAAAGCTAACATTGCTGTTGAGATACCCATTAATTTACTAGGTTCCATAACTGAATGTGAAAAAGATAATTTTTAAGAATAATTATCCTCCAAAATCACCAATAAATTTATTAACTTTAATCTTTTTTTAAATAAAATAGTAAAGGAGTAAGATGGCACACCAATGCGTTCACTGCGGAAAAATATATCCTGTAGCAACGCAGGCATTAATAAGTGGCTGTGATGATTGCGGGGGGCACTTTTTTTTCTATATTAAAGATGAATTATTACAAAAAATAAAAGAAGAACCTATTGAAATTCCACAAGAACAAAAAAAACAAATTGAATCTGATGTAAGAGAAATGGCTGGAATAGAAGATGAACTTGCTCCGGTTATATTGGATTTAGAGTCTATAAGAACAATTTCTCCTGGAAAATATGAACTTGATATTGTAAATTTATTCAATAAAAAAAGACCCTTGATTTACAAATTAGAAGAGGGAAAATATATTATTGATTTGGCTTCAACATTGGAAAAAGATATTAGAGATTTGAAAGAATTAAGTGAAGGGAAAGAATAAAAACCCAGATTGGTTATTTCTGTTATGAGAAAGAAAAAGATTGGTGACATCCTAAAAGAAGTTTTAAAAGATGTAAAACCAGAAGATAAAGAAATAAAAGAAATAGAAAATTATGTTAAGGAATTTTTGAAGAAATTTAATTCTCAAGCTAAAAAATTAAAAATAAATGCAGAGGGTTTTGTTGGTGGAAGTTTTGCCAAAGGAACTGTTATAAAAAAAGACCATTATGATATTGATATATTTGTAAGATTTGATAAAAAATATAGAGATGATGAAATATCTAATTTAACAGAGAAAATATTGAAAACATTTAGAAAAGATTTTGATAGAATTCATGGTTCAAGAGATTATTTCAAAGTAGAAGGAACCAAGGTTCCTTTTACAAAATCTTCCTTTAAATTAGGTGGTAAGTCTGATAATCCTATTAATTTTTATATAGAAATAATACCTGTTATAAAAATAAAAAATCCAAAAGAAGCAAGAAATATTACTGATTTGTCTTATTCACATGTCAGGTATTTAAATAAAAAAACAAATAAAAAATTACTGGATGAAATAAGACTTGTGAAAGCATTTTGTTATGCCAACAAGTGTTATGGTGCAGAATCTTACATAAATGGATTTTCAGGATATAGCTTGGAATTATTAACTCATTATTATGGGGGTTTTATGAATCTATTAAAAGCAATTGCAAAAACCAAAGATAAGATATTTATAGATATAGAGAAAAATTATAGAAATAAAAATGTTATTTCTATGGATCTAAATTCCTCAAAATTGCAGTCTCCTATTGTTCTTATAGATCCAACTTTCAAGCAAAGAAATGCTGCAGCTGCTTTGAGTCAGGAAGCATTTGATAAACTAAAAAAAGCTTCTAAAAAATTTATTAAAAATCCCTCAAGAAAAGCATTTGTCAAAGAAGAATTTGATATAGAAAAAATAAAGTCAAATGCAAAAAAGAACAAATTAGATTTTGTATTATTAAAAATTGAAACAGACAGGCAAGAAGGAGATATTGCAGGAAGCAAGCTATTGAAATTCTACAGGCATCTTAAAGAAGAAGTTAAAAACTATTTTGTAATTAAAACAAATGTTTTTGAATATGATAATAAAAAGCAAGGAGAAGGTATTTTTGTTGGAAAAAATAAAAAAGAATTAATTATAGAAGGTCCTCCTTTGATAAAAAAAGAAAATGTGGAGGGATTTAAAAAAGCACATAAAAATGTTTTTGTAAAAAAAGATAAACTCTATGCAAAAGAAAAAATTAACTTTAATCTAAAAGAATTTTTTGTAAAGTGGAAAAAGAAGAATATTGGCAAAATGAAAGCAATGAGTATTGTTAGTTTTGAGATTTTGGATTAATCTAAATATGATTCAAGATCTACCTCATTCCCTTTGACATTTGATTTTATTGGAATATCTGTGATTATTGGATCTCTTCCACCTGATTGAGAATATACATAAAAACAATTAACATCATCTTCAGGATTAAGACTATATCTAATAGACCCATTAGGCATTCCTTTTGGAAATATATAACCCATATCAGTAAGTTCAGTCATATTTTTTGGTAAAGAATTAGTCATTTTTCTTCCAAGGAGTTTGTGTTATTTCTCCTTCTCTTTCACCACCATAAAAAAAATAAATATATTTTTGATTCCCATCTATAAAATTTTCATAAACTCTACAATGAGTTAAAGACAAATCCCTCAGAACTCTCCATCCGTTTTCCATAGTCAAATCTTCTAATTTAAGTTGATTATTTTTCATCTTACTTCTCCTTTATTGCTTTTTCAAAAAGACTTGCAAAAGCTTCTGAGAAGAATTCTGAATTAAGCCATATTGCTGATTCATCTTCTGGATTTTTTGATACATAGAAAAGTATTTCTTTTTTATCTACAATAAAGAATTTTGTTTCAACATTTATTTTCTTGAATTTTACATCTAATTTCCTGCTTAATTCTGCTATTAATCTATCATCTCCAGATAAAGCTGCTTTTATTTTTATATTTGATTTTTTCAATCTGTCAAAAGTTTGGCTGAATAATTTTAATTTAGAATTCATGTCTTGTGCATCTGTGCAGACTATAATTTCCTTTGTTGCATTTTCAAGTATTTCTTTTATCTGGTTTGAAATATTTGATTTTCCTTTTAAAGAAGCAGAAATATTTTCTCTTTTTTCAGGCATAATGCTTCCCTTGTATAATTCCTCTAATTTTGAAAATTCATCTGTTTCTTTTATCTTAGATAAACTTTCAATTCTATCTCCTGCATCTTTCATTACATTTTTCTTGAGTTTTTCAAGTATAATATTAGGTTTTATTCCTATGTATTTTACAGGTTTTCCTATTTTGATTAATGCGAATCCTTTTTTCTCCAAACCTTCAAGAACATCATAAGCTCTTGAACGGGGAACCCCTGAAATAGAAGCAACTTCTCCTGCAGAAGCAATTCCTTTAGAAAGCAAAGCTAGCCATATCTTGGTTTCATAAATATTCAAATCAAAATAATCCTTCACTTTTGTTATTAATTCTTGTTTGAGTAACATTTTTTATTTTCCCTAATCTTCTCAGAATAAAGCTTCTGAGTGCTTTTTATACACTCACCTCACTGACAACTAGTAGTAAAAATGGTTTATAAATCTTACGATGTGTTACTTTTATAGAGTGGGGACATAATTAAATAATACTTTTCAGAATTTAATTGTTCACTTTCGCTCAAATAATTTTAGATTATTAGTTAAGCCAATTACAGATTTAGGTGAGATTATTTTATTAAAGATGTGCTAGCTCATAACATATGTCATAGTCTTATACATTATTTTATTAAAGATTAATAATTAATATGCGAATTTATGAGCACAAATGGGTGGGCGAGCAACTTCACGAGTGTTGAATCAAAATTTTGTTTAAGTGGGGTTGGGAGAATTAAAGAAAAAGATAAGCCAAAGCCATTCCTAAAAATATGCCTACTGTGATAAACGGCATTGCTGGATAAAACTTCTTTTTCTCTGAATTTAGGAGCAAGAAAATCAAACCAGAAGCTGCTCCAAAGGTTACAAACAACGCTGACAAAGGAATTAATAAACTTGTTCCAAACAAGGTAACAGGATTAAACCCATAAGTCTTTAGCATTACTCCTGCTGCAATTATTGGGAATATAACATCTCCTCCTCCAAGAATTGCAACATTAATTCTTATTTTTTGTTTTTGAAGTTTTGATTTGCTCATAGTAAGCTTCATTTTCTTTATTTTCTCTTTGACTTTTTTAGAAGCATATGGAATAAAAAATCCTCCAAATATTTTCAGGTTATCTATCTGATATTTTGCCATTTTCTGCATAAAACCAGAATGCCAAACAGCCCACATATCATAAACAGAAATCAATATTAATAATGCAATAATTGTTGTAAGATTTAACAAAGGAACAAAAACAGCAGCAATACCCGGATAAATTAATAGTTCTGTAAGATTGTGAACAAGAAAATTCCTTTTGTATATTTTGAAATATGCTAGAGGAAGAGCAATTATTAAGGCAATTATAGAGGCATATTGAATTTTTGTCAAAACCACATTAAAAGAAATTCCTAGAGCAATAGCAACAACTACAAAAAACCATAATCTCATTATAAACTCAATTCTAAGTTTGGATAAAATAAACATTATAACTATTGCAATAATAAATGCAAAAACTATAAATGGAAATAAAGAATTATATTGATTTTCTTTTATTTCAGGAGTCTGCATTCCATAAGGCAATCCAGGAGCAGAAACATTTTCTATAATTTTTTCTCCATTTTGAATAACAACTCTTACAGGAAAGTAATGATTTACAACATAAAGTCCTATAAACTGAGTTATAAGAAACATTCCAATAATTACTGCTGTTATTTTTAGGTTGTGCTTCATCTAAGACAACCTCCGGTTTTCTTACGACTTTCCCACTGAATTTGATTCATGACTGATTTTCCTCTATACTAAATGTTTAATTAAATTTTTAGTCAATAATAAAATTAATATTCCTATAAAAATTGAAATTGAATGACTTAGAACAAAATTATTAGGAAATAAATATTCATCCATTAAACCCCAAATACCTCTCCAGAAACAAACAATTGCAAATGCAATTATAATTGTATAAATTGTTCTTTCAAAATGAGATTCTCTTCCTTTTAATCCTTCTAATGGAACTATTGTTTCAGAAATATTTATTTTTTTCTTCCTCTTTTTCATGATTGATTATCAAAGGAAATTTAGTTTATAAATATTATATATTAGTTAATTTTATTAAGTTTATTTATATTAAATTAGATATGAAAAAAGAGATTGATTGGCTGTCTATTGTTATATTACTTTTGATAATTTTATTATCTATTTATTTAATTAAAATACAATATTTTGGAGGATGAAATTAAGCTGGATAGATATCTTATTAATTTTATTTGGCTTATTTATTGCTTATCAACTTGTTCGTGCAATACTTGGCGGGAGCTGGGAAACAGAAGGATTAATAATTGCTCTTTTAGTTTTTAATTTAGGATTGACTTGGAAAATAGCTATTAAATTAGAAGGACATATTTCTTGGCATAAAGCTAAAGAAAAATAACTATTTCAGTTTAAAAATTTTATACAAAAATCTTTATATAATATTAATTATTAGGTTAGATATGAAAAGAGGAAAGAGTGTTGTTCTTGCTTTGATGATAATTGTAATTCTTGGATGCAGTTTTTTTGTTATAGAAAAATCAATTACAGGGAATGTAACTTTTGTTGGACCATACAAAGTTTATGAAGGAAAAACAAAAGAGGTTAAAATTGGAAGCAATATTTATAATATTGAAGTAAAAAGTGTTTTAAATTCAAACACTGCTACTCTTAATGTTGCAGGAACAAGTCAAGAAGTTACAGAAAGTTCAACTTCTACTATTGGGAACTTACAAATTAAAGTAATTTATATTTCTTCAAAAACAGGAGGGCTAGATAAGCCCTATGTAAAATTTAGTGTTGCAGAGACAGATGGAGTTTCTCTAAATAATGGAGATAATGGAGAATCTCTTGAAAAACCTGCTGCAGAATCAAGTTCTACTCCTGTTCCAGAAAAGAATATTAAAATATTTACTTTTGTGGGTCCTTATAAGGTTTATGAAGGGAAGACAAAAACAGTTAAGATTTTTGGAAATAGTTATGATGTTGAAGTTATATCAATAAGTTCTGATGCAGCATTATTTGTTGTTGATAATAGTGAAGCAACAGCTGTTTCAAAAGGACAAACCAAGCAAGTTGGAAATTTGCAAATAAAAGTTATTAGTGCTTCTTTAGAAACATGGTTGAATAATGCTAATGTAAAATTTAGTGTTGCTGAGAGTAAAGGGGTTTCAACAAGCAGTGAAGATAGTGGAGAATCTCCTGAAAAATCTGTAGAATCATCTTCTACTTCTAGCCAAAAAACAAGTTCTACAACTACCTCATCTTCAGAAGAAAATGTTAAAAATTATGTTGATAATTCAAAAAGATGGTCTTTGTGCATTGATTCTGGCAATAAGATAAATGCAAAATATCACTATGGTTTTTTATATTTTAGATCTAAATATGAAACCTATTCTGATGATTCTTCAAAAAATTATGCATGTGACGGAAAAAAACCTTATTATACAGAAAAAATTACAAGTGAGAATATAGCACAAACACCTGGAGATAATATATTAATGGAGGAATGTGCAATTGATTGTATAAAAGAAAAATGTGATGAGATTTCTGATTCAAGAAAAAAGGCAATAGCATTGGAGCAATATTCAATAAATTGTGATGAAAATTCCTGCCAGGAAAATAGTTGTGCTAAAAAGATTGCGATAAATCATATAAGTTTCGATGGAAGCGGAACAGAAGAAAATCCTTACCAGATTAAAGATTGTCTTCAATTAGAATCTGTTAGTCTTGATTTAGATGCTAATTATATTTTGGTTAATAATATTGATTGTGTGGACACAATTAATTGGGATAATGGCAAAGGTTTTGAGCCGATTGGATATCTGGATACTTCAAGATATATGGATAGTTGCTTTAAAGGAAAATTTAATGGTAATGGATATGTAGTATATAATTTATTTATTGGAAGACCAATAGAAACTGGAATTGGATTATTTGCTTGTATATATAATGCAGAATTAAATAATTTAATTCTGATTAATTCAAATATTAATGGTGGCTCTGTTACAGGAGGATTAGTAGGAAGTATTGGTGGAGACAGAAAAAATAGTGGGAGCGGTATTATAACTAATTCTGTTTTTAATGGAAGAGTTACAGGAATGAATAAAATTGGAGGTTTAACAGGAGAAAATTATGGATTAATTAGTGATTCTTATTCTTCTGGCAATTTAATAATTGAAAAAGATTTTTCTAATGCTGGAGGATTAGTTGGATATAATTATGAAAAAGGAATTGTGCAAAATTCTTATTCAATATCTGATATTAATGGACAAACAGAAGTTGGTGGGTTGGTTGGATATAATTCTGGAATTATAAAAAATTCATTTTTTTCTGGAAATATTTATGGAAACGGGAGTTATAATATGGGATTTTTAGTTGGAATTAATTCTAATATTGGAAAGATTCAGAATAGTTATTACTATTCTGTCAGTAATTTAAAATGTGTAGGTGATAGTGGAAAAGGCGCAGTTGAAAATTGCTATTCTCAAAAAGATATAAATTATTTTAAGAGTTCTGTTAAAAATAAAGAACCATTTAGTAAGTGGGATTTTGTAAATAATTGGAAAGAGGTTGAGGATGATTATCCTCTTAAAGAGATTTAAAATGAAAAAATTATTAATATTTTTATTTTGCATGATTTTTCTTAGTGTGAACATTTCTGCAGCAGATAACTATGTCCTTAAGGGGCAGGTGGTAGATGAATCTGGATGGCAATTTTCTTATGCATCTGTTGGAATAATCGGATTAAACAGGGGAGCAATGACAGATGATAATGGGGAATTTGAAATACCTGTTCCTGAAAATAAACAATATAATATTCGTATAAGCATGATAGGTTATTCTAAAATAGAAGATTATATTGGTCCGACACAATATAAAATTTATATTTTGAAAGTTGACCCAGTTTTAATGAATGAAGTTGTTGTAGTGGGTCATAAAGAACAGGAAGAAGTACAAACTGGAGAAACTCCAGAAGTAGATATTATGATGCAGCCTTTTATTTTTTCAAGTGCTCCTTATATAGC